>JAEEGH010011635.1_pt1 | contig 19912 bp, 17 predicted proteins | sample 9134181 | NCBI WGS metagenome assembly JAEEGH01 (sample SAMN16246544, study PRJNA631951) | gut metagenome | biome: gut microbiome; feature: rumen; material: DP-attached | host: Bos | place: Iran: Karaj | collected 2018-10 | reverse complement strand
AGCCACCAATATAGGCATTGCCGATGATGAGCGAGTCGCCTTGTGCCTCAGCCAATTCATAGAGATACTGCTCGACGCCATCCTGCGAGAAACTATTGCCAATAGCCAATACCTTGATGACCTTCGCTGGTAAAGGTATAAAAATTAAAAGGTAAAATAATAAAAATGTTAGCGTCCTTTTCATCTTACATCATACATCTTACTTCTAACATCTTACATCTCCCCTAATCCATCTTACTTTTCGCCGCACGGCGCAACTTGCGCACAGCCTTGTCACGTTCCTGGCGTACACGCTCACGCTTCAGTCCCATGTCCTCAGCTATCTCGGCCATCGTCTGACGCCACCCTTTCAGACCGTAATAGCGGCTCACCACCTCACGCTCACGCTCGTTAAGTACGTCAACACAAGCCAGCAGGTCATCGTTCAGGCTGTCTTCCTCTACAATGGCATCAGCCTTCTCTGCGTTAACATCCTCAAGAACGTTCAGCAGCGTATAGTTGTTACGACTGCCTACGGGCAGCGACTCGTCGGTAGAACGTACATCGGTATCCGTAGTAACCTTACCGATAGCGGCCTCGATACTGCGACGGATATACGGTGCAGCAAAGGTGACAAAGGGCTTACCACGCTCAGGGTCGTATTTCTCAGCAGCCTTCATTAATCCGATAGCGCCCTCGTTCACCAAATCGTTAGTATTCAAAATATCACTCTTGTACTGACGTGCCAGCGTCACCACATAGCCCATATTGGCAGTGACCAGTTTCTCTTGTTCTTTAGTCATATCTGTTGAGAGTTTAGCGTTTAGAGTATTGAGAATGATTGTATTTTCGCAGCATGCTCTTGACCAGCCTGCCATACGGTTTGATGACATCGTCAGGCCAAGGTCCCGTTGATTTAGCCTGTGGCAATAGCATCGAACAGGTCTCGTCCTTGTCGCTGATACTCCAGCACACCCAGCTAATGCCCAGACGTTCACACATCGCAACCCATGCTTCCTCACTCTCCATATCAAGGAGACCGTCACCAGATGCCTCCATGGCTCCACATTCTGAGATAAAGACGGGAATGCCACTTTTAACAGCATCCTCTGTACGTTGGCGCAGGTCATCGCCATGTGTAGCAGCATAGAAATGTACAGTGTACATGACGTTCTGGAATCCTTCAAGTGGACTATTGGCCACTAAATGGATGTCTTGATTCCAATGAGGACTCCCCACCAGCACAACGTTATCCGGGTCGTACTTGCGTATTTCACTGATAACCTCAGTGGCATATTGCTTCATGCTGGTCCATGTATCCTCTATAGGCTCATTATATATTTCGTAGATGATATGCGGATAGTGACCGTATTTTTGTGCCATCTCACCAAAGAACTGCTTGGCCTCACTGGTGTACATGTGGTGCGAATGCCAGTCGATGATGACATAAACGTTCTGTTTGATAGCCGACTCGATGATGGGTGTCAGGCACGATATGGCCCACGTGGGATTCTGAATGTAGCCGGCCTTCGGGTCTTCTTCTGGCTGCACACCCATTGCGGCACGTACTACCGTACAATACCAGTCGCGCTTCAGCGTCTTCATCACCTTTTTGTTATAGAAACGCGGCCACCAGTTGTGCCAACTAAAACTCACGCCACGCAACGTCACAGGATTACCTCGTTGGTCACACAACTGGGTACCCTTTACTTGCAGTTGTCCATACTGCTTGATAGGATCTACCGCCTTTAAAGGTAAAAAGGTAAAAAGGTAAAAAAGTAAAAATAAAGCCCAAAACTTTTTCATCTTTCCCTAACTTCTTTAACTTCCCTAACTTCTTTAACTTCTTAAAACAGTGATAAGGTATAAAGATATACGACGGCGGCTGGAATAGCCAACAGCGATGAGTCGAAGCGGTCAAGCATGCCACCATGTCCAGGCAGAATGCTGCCAGAATCCTTGATGCCTAAGGTACGCTTAAACAGGCTCTCAACCAAGTCGCCCCACGTACCGAAGATAACGACAACAAGCCCCAGCCCCAACCATTCAGGAATGGAGAGCATACCTGCAAATATCGATGAGGTGTGGTTTGCATCAGCTATCTCCATATTGTCGAGCCATCCAATACCGTAGGCCACTGCCAATACAAAGACGGCACCACCAATGCTTCCCTCCCACGATTTACCTGGTGAAATACGTGGGAAGAGTTTATGGCGACCTAACAGCGAACCAACGCAATAGGCACCAGTATCGTTAACCCATAGAAATATAAAAACGCTCAGAGGCAACAACGTATTGAACACCACCATGCCACTGCTATTGGCCGTGAAAGCCAAGACATTCAGCAACGAGAAGGGCAGTGCAATATACATCTGCGACAACATGGTATATGCCCAATCCTGTACTGGGTCTTCCTGTTTCAGATAGAGTTCAGCTATTAGCAGATAAATGACAGTCACCAAATAAGGGATGAATACCACGCTCTTAGCAACACCGGCATATAGGTCGCTACAGAAATAGGTCATGGCATAGAAGAAATAGACACCTGCCACCGTACAGATAAAGCGGTTGACGGTAACGTGCTCACGTTCGTTAACCAAACCCGTAAACTCCCATATCGTCATGCCTGTTACGATGCTAAACAATAGCACCATAGCCTCTGGACGCAGAAAACTGGCCACAATGGCAGCCACAAAGATGACGCCTGTAATAGTCCTAATGATAAAATTCTTCATAAGCAATTTTATTTAGCGGTAGCAAATTCTTCACTCTTCATTCTTCACTCTTCACTCCTTCACTAGAGCTTTGCTCGCTCTGCTCGCCTTTAGCCTCCAGTTCCTTAGCCCTTTCCTCAGCCATACGCTCTGCATCAGCACGCATTTGGGCTTCCAACAGTTCTTCCGAACGACTCTGCCAGGGACGCTTGCCAAAGATTTTCTCCACGTCGTCAGCAAAGATGACCTCGCGCTCTACCAGCATCTGAGCCAGTTGGGCATGACCTTCCTTGTGTTCTGTCAGTATCTGCTTGGCACGCTCATACTGCTCGTTCACCATCTTCAGCACCTCGTCGTCCATAATCTTGGCAGTGGTCTCTGAATATGGTTTCTGGAAGGTATATTCTTGCTGGTTGTAGAAGCACAGGTTGGGCAGCTTCTCACTCATACCTGCGTATGCCACCATACCGTAGGCCTGCTTCGTGGTACGCTCCAGGTCGTTCATGGCACCTGTCGAGATATGACCGATAAACAGTTCCTCGGCAGCGCGTCCACCCAACAACGAACACATCTCGTCAAGCATAGCCTCCTTGGTTTGCAGCACACGCTCCTCAGGCAGATACCATGCAGCCCCCAAAGCGCGTCCACGGGGTACTATGCTCACCTTTACCAACGGATTGGCAAACTCCGTAAACCACGAAATCGTAGCGTGACCAGCCTCATGGATGGCTATCGACTTCTTCTCGGCCTCTGTCATGACCTTGGTCTTCTTCTCCAAGCCACCAATGATACGGTCAACGGCATCCAAGAAATCCTGCTTGCCCACCTTCTCACGATTGAAACGGGCTGCTATCAAGGCAGCCTCATTACATACGTTGGCAATGTCAGCACCCGAGAAACCTGGCGTCTGACGGGCCAGGAAGTCGACATCGAGATTCTCGTCGAGTTTCAAAGGTTTCAAATGGACAGCAAAGACCTCCTTACGCTCGTTCAGGTCGGGCAGGTCTACATGTATCTGACGGTCGAAACGTCCTGCACGCATCAGCGCAGAGTCCAACATGTCGGCACGGTTGGTGGCAGCCAATGTAATGATACCGCTATTAGTACCAAAACCGTCCATCTCTGTCAACAGGGCGTTCAGCGTGTTCTCGCGCTCGTCGTTGCCACCCATAGCGGGGTTTTTTGAACGCGCACGGCCCACAGCGTCAATCTCGTCGATGAAGATGATGCATGGTGCCTTTGTCTTAGCTTTCTCGAAGAGGTCGCGCACACGACTGGCACCTACACCTACGAACATCTCTACAAAGTCGGAACCCGACATCGAGAAGAACGGCACGCCAGCCTCACCGGCTACGGCCTTTGCCAGCAGCGTCTTACCTGTTCCTGGAGGGCCAACCAGCAAAGCACCCTTGGGAATCTTACCACCCAAGTCGGTATATTTCTGCGGATTCTTCAGAAAGTCCACTATCTCCTGCATCTCCTGCTTAGCGCCAGCCTGTCCGGCAACGTCCTTGAAGGTAATGCCAAGTTCGCCGCCTTTTTCATACATCTGCGCCTTCGACTTACCTACATTGAAGATGCCTGCGCCCATACCAGCACCAGCACCACCGCCCATACGGCGCATGATGAACATCCACACCATGATGATACCGCCAAAGAACAGGATGTTCATGATGAGCGAGTTGAAGAACTCACTCTCCTTGGCGTTGTCGTAAGAGTATTTGCCCGTAAACTTGTTAGCATCGCGAGCCTGATTGACGAAAGCCTCCACTTGTTCGGTCGAACCAAAAGCCACCGACACTGACGGACGATGACCAGTTTGGTCTACGCCCTTATGGAATACGTCACGGATATGTTCAGGTTTAATATACACTTGTAGCGTGTTCGAATAGTTGTTCACTACAATCTCGTTGGCATAGCCTTTCATTACCAGCGTCTTGAATTCCGAGTATGACGTCTGTGTCGTTACACTTGAACTCTCACGACCCGTTGTCATGTAAAGAGCTATCAACGTAATAATCACGATTCCGTAGATCCAATTCATGTTGAATCTCGGCATATTCATCTGAGGTCCCTTGTTTTGGGGCTGTTTCTTTTGTTGTTCCATTAGTCAATATCTTCTATTTCTGTCAAGTCTGCATCTTCCCACAGATGCTCCAAATCGTAATAGCTTCTCACGTCGGGCAAGAACACATGCACCAACACGTCACCATAATCCATAGCCACCCATTGTGCATTCTCCAGTCCTGCCACGCGAGCAGGTTTCTCGTCCAACTCCTTACGAGCCATTTCCCCTATCGACTCCGTGATAGCTTCAACCTGAGCAGGCGACGAACCCTGACAAATCACGAAGTATCGGGCTATGGCACCATCTATACCTTGTAGGTCAGCCACAACGATGCGCTTACCTTTTTTTTCTTGTATTCCTTTTTTAATTGTCTCTACTAATTGCGTTGTTTGTTCCATTTATATATATAATGTGCATTTTGAAGCTACAAAGTTACAGTATAATCTTGAAAAAAAGGCAGAAAGTAGAAAAAATTGCGTTTTTTTATAAAAAAGTCCCTAAAAATTTTGCCAGTTTCGAAAAAAGCACTACCTTTGCACCCGCAATTCGAAACAAGCGTGTTTTGAAAACTAAGTTTGGGGTATGGTGTAATGGTAACACTGCAGATTCTGGTCCTGCCTTTCCTGGTTCGAGTCCGGGTACCCCAACTAACAAAGAATTGCTAAGTTATTGGAAACAATACTTAGCGATTCTTCCTTTTTTAATGATTTCCCTTATTATCTTTCTGGGAAAAACCCTTTCAACATTATGATTTTTCTTTGTAAACTTCGCTAAAAGCTTAGAAACGCATGCCGAAGAAGGCACGGGCAATCCACTTGTTCTGGTTGACGGTTACTTTGTCGTTGTCAAAGAGGGAGTTGCTCATCATGAGGGAGGCTCCGCCAAGGTAACGCGGCGAGAAGTGATAGACCACAGCGGCACGTTCATTGAAAATCATGTTGAAATTCAGGCCGTGGTCTTTCTTCTCATCGTTGTTCACCGTCAGACGGTTATGCTTGTAAACCACAACAGAGGGTATTGCAGAGAGGTGGAGCAGCCATTGCGAACGCTGTCCGAGTACGAGGTTATAACCGTAACCACCACCAAGGGCAACATTGGCAAACTTGAGGTGAACCTCTGGGGCCATCGGACTACGTTCTTTCAGTTCGTCGGTGGTCTTGATGCTTCCTGCCTGAACACTGAGGCCAGCGAGCCATGAACCGGCAGAGCGTCGCTGGTAGTAATTCTGATACAAGGCTGCAGGATAAGAGAACTTACGGTGGTTAAAGATGTAGTAAGCCGATGCATTGACCACATTCATGCGCAGTCCATCTTCATCGAGATGGTCGATATTGCCCAACTTGATGTCTCCTGTCAACGACGTGGCACGCAGGTAGTTGAAATCGAGACTGATGATGTTGTTGTGGTACTCCAAATTGAGTTCGTAATCGTCGTAAATGCCTTTAATCTTGTCGGGATTGAGTGACAGTGATACGGCAAGGTCGCAGTAGTTCACTTCCAGACTGACAGAAGTGTTGCGGCGGGTATGCAGGTCGTACTTCGAATAGACGTCGTTCACGGTACCTTTTGCGTGGATGTAGTTGCCTGCATAGTTGCCGAGAAGCCTTAGCAACCACTTCTCTTTAGGTCGGACGACATAATTGGTGTCGTATTTCGTCTTGTAGTAGCTGTTGGTAAGTTTCTCGTTCAGGCGCTTGCCAATGCTCTCCTTCGCTTCGTACGACGCGGTGCTATCGTTTTTCAAACTGTCAGCAGCGACAAACTGAGCGTTTGCCGCTGACGTGACAGCTGAGAATAATATGATGAACAGACACTTTCTCATTTCCTCAATTTCTCAATCTCTCAATTTCTTACAGACGGCATGTTAGTCCGATCTTAGTTTCGAAGGTGTTGGCACGCACGGTACTGTTCTGACGCAGAATGAGGTCTTTGTCATAGTAATAGTTGTAGTGCGTACGACGGGAGAAATAAGAACCGGAGATAGTAATAGACCACTGACGCGCCAAGTGCATCTCGATGACGGGATTGACAACCAACAGTGCTGCGTTACTATTGTCACCCTGTACGTTCAGGAAGTGCAGGTCGGCAGTGCCGTCGACGTACGGCTGCAGGTCCTTGTCCTCGTAGCCCTTCCAGGTCCAGAGGCGGAAGTACTTGGCGTTGAGTATAAGGCGTCCGAACTTGCCGAAGTCGAGCTGTGTCCTCGACTTGATGCTGAATCCGCTACCCATGTTGTAGTCGCGCTCGATGACGTTGAAATAGTCACTCTTGGTACCACCCAACAGGATACCGCTTACGAAGATACGCTGCTCCAACTTCGACAGGGCGCCCGTCTGTGGCAACGAGAAGATGAATCCAGGACCGAAACCGGCGGCCTCGCTGATGCGGTAAGGCGTCAGGCTGGAGCCGTCCTCGATGGGCTTGGCATCGTAGTAGTTGAAGTGTTGGTAGATACCGAACTCGCCAGCCATACCCTTCTTGTCCAAAATAGGCGTACTCCACAGACGTCCCACGATGTTCAGTGTGTTCACTGCAGGCTGTCCACCACCGAAGGCGGCATTGGCCTCTAAGTCAAAGAAGTCGTAGGGGGTGGTATGCTTGTCGCCGTCTACCGCCGTACCATAAGTCAGCGTCATATTGACATAAGGTGCATGGATTCCACGGAACAACGCACCGTCATCGGCCAGATAGCGCCAACCGACAGAGAACGACATATCGACGGGTGTCTCATTGAAGTCATGGTAGCGATAGTGGGTGCTCTTTACACGCCAGGCATCACCGCTGATGATACGGTGCAACCCCTGTATGGGATTGATGATGGCAGCAGCAGCCTCACGCACGAAACGAGGGAAGCCCCGATCGCGGTCGTCAAGGATGGTCAGACTCAGACGGTGCGTCATTTCACCGATGGCTATACCGCCACAGGTGGTGGCAATAATGTCGTTGATGGCCGGTGGCTCTGTCTCACCCAGGAATTCCCACATGGCCGAACCCAGCAGCGAATAAGGAGCAGACTCCCAGAACGTCAGGCCATTGGTACGGGCTGCGTTGAAGTACAGGTTGCCATGATACGGGTGGGCAAACATGTTGGTGATGAAGAAGTCGTTATCCCACACCATGCCGTCGGTGAAGTTATGCTTCAGCGAGTTCAAGGTGGTCTGAGCGAAGTCTGAATTCAATGCCCAGCGGTCGAACAGCTGTACGCCAATGTTGATGCCCGTCACCTCAGCAAGTGCCTGCCAAGGACGTTTGGGCGTGGGCAGCGCCATCGTAGAATCGGTAAACACCAGCTTCGAACGCTTCTCGTCCCATGCCCGCTTCCATGACTCGTGCTGGTTGCGAGGCTGACGGTAGGTCAAACCCAGTTCAAACAACGGACGATTACGGTAGGTCTCGTTGCGGTCGTAGTAGCGCGTCAAGCCCCAACCCACAGAGGCAAAAGCACCGTATTTACTGCTGAACTGGTAGTCGGCATTCAGTCGTGCCTGCAACGAGTACAAACGTTCGGGCTTGTCGTTGTTGTTCTTGGAGAAGGTTTCCACGTGGTAGTAGCCCACATCACCGCTCAAACTCCATTTCGGCGACAGCTGCCAATATTGTCCGAGACGATAGAATATGGCACCCGAGAACTTCGAATCGAGTCCCATGAAGTGCGTACCAACACCCATGATGCTATAAGTGCTCTTGTTGCGGTAGCGCACGGCGAGATTCGTCTTGGTTGACGAGCCACCATAGAGCATGAGATCGATGTCAGTCGTTGGGTTGACGTTCACAAGACCAATCTTATGGCCAATCGTGTCGTATGACAGGTTGATAAGACCCACCTGCCAGCCCTTCGGGTGTCTACGGGCAATGTTGAACACGCCTACCTGCGCACCGTTCAGCGAGTCGGCATAGTTGACTGCGCCCCACTGCATGCCACGCATCATGCCCGACGAAACGTTCAGGATACCCGACAACTGCACACCCTTGTCCATACCTGTCGTGACGTTGCTGACACCGCTCAACTGCACACCATTGAACTTATGGGCCGACGTGTTCGACACGCCCGACAATTGCACACCGTGCCCGCCATCAGTAGCCAACGACGAAATAACGCCAAACTGCACACTCTTGACCGAGTCTTGTACACTGACGATGCCTACAGGAAAGATTTGTGCCTGTACGTTTACTACTGCCATAAAGACAGCTATAGCTGTTAAAGATACTATTTGTTTCATAAACTATGGAATTTAACACCTATGGAGAGTCCGAGAATATCTTTCAGTTTCACGTCACTGCTTTGGAACATAGCACGGATATAAAGGTCGCAAGTACTGATCTCGTAGAATAACGATATACGACTATTTCTTTTCCGCATACTCTCTGGGATTATGAATGTCAAACGCTGGCCTAAGGCAACATTCAGGCGGAATTTGGTAGACATGAATTCGTAGTACGAGTCCGGATAGCGGCCAGGCTGTGATTTCCAGAACTCATCACCATAGACAGTATTCAGGTAGAGACTGGCCGTCAGTGGCTTGAATATCCACCGGTTATTAGGAATCTTATGTGAAATACCTGAAAGATCTATGTCCCAGGGGATGAAATTCCCTTTCAGTGTAGTAGTCAACTTGCCGCGAGAGGAATCGTGCTTGGGAATATAACCAAACAATAAGTCGGTTTCCCATTGTCTGCGCTTACCATAACTCCAACCGATACCAGCCGATATGAGACCCATGTTACCCGCATTCTGCACTACAAAGTGGGTTGGAATAAGACTTGACCACAACTTCTGCCTGCGCAACAAACGCTGTTCGTACTCATTATTACCATCCTGCTGCACATTAATACTATCGCCAGCCATGACATGTATCGAACATGTCAACATGATAAAACTAAAAACGAATCTGCTCAATTTCATAGTTGTCTGGGGTTATTGTCATGATACGATAGTTACGGTCCTTAGCACAATCGATGGCATAGAACATCAATCCGTCACCATAGATGTCAGAGACGGTGTCGTTGTGGTCGTGACCATAGATGCAGCACATCAGCCCTGGGGCAAAGTCAAGATAGCGGCGGAATGCCTTGCACACATTATTATTAAACTGGTCGCTGTATGGCGCAGCATGCATGATGATAACGGTGCGATCGAATTTGTCAGTATCCTTTGTAAACTGCTCTTCCATAAAATCAAAGTTAGGAACGGCAGCCAGATAGTCGTATTCCACTGCATTCGTGTTCAGACAAATAAACTTGACACGACTGGCAATAAATGAGAAGTCGAAGGCACCATACATCACCTCAAACGTCTGATTGCCCGTACCGAGGAAATCGTGATTACCAATCAGTGCCACGAAAGGAGCTTTCAACCCCAGTAACGCATCACGTGACCATTCGAATTCCTTTTCCGTAGCGGTGTCGGTCAGGTCGCCACAATGCACAACGAAGTCAATATTCCTGTTGTTCACATCGGCTACCTGATCGCGCAAATCCGACAACCACAAATGGTTATCGCTGATAAAAGCCACTCGCAAGGTGTCCTTATTAGCACATTTTGACTCTATGGCAGCCATACTCCGTGCATTGATTCCCGTATCGCCGCTAATATTTACATCGTATGGATGAGTGTCGAAACACGACGACAGCAGAAATATCAGACCACTGCACACCAACTGTCCGACGATTCTTAAATGTCTATTTATTTTCATTCCCAAATAATCATTATTTATCAGTAGAGCGCCTAAATACTTAATTCATTAAGAACCTTGATAAGTCGTTTGTCAACGGTCTTGTCGGTGCGGATACACTCAGAGAAGGGAACGAGGATGGCATCGTTGTTACGAATACCTATCATGACGTTACGCTGTCCCTGCTTGATAGCCTCTACGGCAGCAGAACCCATCCAACTGGCCAGAACGCGGTCGCGGGCCGACGGGCTGCCACCACGCTGCAGATGACCAAGAATAGACACACGCACATCGAACTCAGGGAACTCCTTCTTCACGCGGTCGGCATAATAAAGGGCGCCACACTTCGGACTCTCCGAGACGATGACGATGCACGACTTTTTCGACTTGCGGATGCCACGCTTCATAAACTCGGCCAGCTGGTCTTCATCGGTCATCTCCTCAGGGATAATGGCAGCCTCTGCACCACAGGCAATGGCTGAGTTCTGTGCCAGGAAGCCGGCATCGCGTCCCATTACCTCAATGAAGAAGATGCGCTCATGCGAATTGGCCGTGTCGCGGATACGGTCGACACAATCCATAATGGTATTCAGCGTCGTGTCGTAGCCGATGGTAGCGTCGGTGCCATAGACATCGTTGTCGATGGTTCCAGGCAGTCCCACCACAGGGAAGTTGAACTCCATTCCGAACTTCAACGCACCCGTTAGCGAACCGTTACCACCAATGACCACCAATGCGTCGATTTCCTCTTTCAGACAGGTTTCATAAGCCTTCTGCATACCCTCGAGGGTCATGAAATCCTTACTGCGGGCCGTCTTTAGGATTGTGCCGCCACGGGTTATGATACCACTGACATCCTCAGTGGTGAAGGGCTTCACCTCGTCGTGAATCAATCCCTCGTAGCCACGATAAATACCCTTGATATTAAAGCCATTGTAAATACCTGTGCGTGTCACGGCACGGATAGCCGCATTCATGCCGGGAGCATCGCCGCCCGACGTCAGAATACCGATAGTCTTAATCTTACTCATAGTCATTTAATTTTTAGAGTTCGTTTTAATAATTTCTGCTATCTCACGACGGGCTTTGCGACCCTCGTGACTGGGCCAGAGGGGATAGACATGCCCCATCTTTTGGGCGACATGCAGGTGAGCATCAACACCAGCGGCCTTCATTTTGTCGTAGGTCTTGCAGACATCGGTGTAGAACACCTCCCATGTACCGGTATAGAGGTCGGTAGGCGGTAAACCTTCCATGTCACCATAGATTGGCGAAATCATAGGGTCGGCAACATCCATCTGTCCTGCCCAAGCAGTGCCATACTTCTGCAACACATCAATGGTGAGCCAGTTGTCGCGCTCCTGCAGCGAAGAATCACCGCCCATGACATCAACCCAGGGCGAGATAAGCACCAGATGGCGAGGCAGGTCGAGCGAGTCATTGCGTATCTGCTGTGCCAGCGCCAGCGTAAAGCCGCCACCTGCAGAGTCGCCCATGATAAGAATACGGTGGGCAGGAATACCCTTCAGCAGTTCACGATAAAGTTGCATCATGAGCGGGTGAGCCTCAGCAGCAGTATGGAGAGGCAGCAACGGGTAGTTGGGAGCCACGATGCCACAGCCTGTGGCCTTTGCCCACTCAGCCATGGCCTTCCAGTGCTGAGACGTAAAGTTATGGACGTAAGCGCCGCCATGCAGATAGAGTACTACAGGTTTCTCTTCGTTCTCAGCAGGCACTTCAAATACCTGCATGGTTCCGATGGTATATTGAGCAACCTCACGCGGAAATACTATGCCGGCAGGAATCTCCGTTGTACGCTTGTCGGTCTTGTCAGCCATGGCCTTGTCGTACGACTCCGTGTCCATCTGGTGTAAAGCGCTCTTCACTATGATGGCCATGGGTGAGCGTCCGGTAATCAACCAAACTGCGCCACCGGCGACGATGATGGCGATGATTACCGCAGCCACTCTTTGCAGTATTTTTTTCAATTTCATGTTCATAACTTTCTTCTGTTATTCTCACTTTTCCACGAACGCCCTAATGCGATCGGCAATATTCTGCTTCAGGTTGTTGTAGAAGAAACCGTAGTCGTTGCGGTGGTAACACTCAGGCCCGAACAAGGGTACAGCCTCTTTCTCACTGATGGCAAAGGGCTTGGCTGCCGCCGTGGTGACGACGACTGAGCCACGAACGGTGTCAACACGGGCGTCAACAATGCCAGGCACGATGACCCTGCCCGTCATCTCGTCCAGCGAGCCTAAGTTGTCCTTGGCAGAGGCGTAGGTGTCGTCGCGCTTCCAGTTGATGGGGTTGATGCTCAGGCCGTCGGGAGCCAGCGTAGCGTTCTTGGCATCCTTGTTGCCGACACCCTCGGTATTCCACGAGACGATGACGCCCGTGTCGGTGGCTCCCTCGGCAAACTTCAAACCAGTGCGCTCCAGGAAGTCCTTGGTCACGGCAAAGCCAATGGGATAGGCAGCCACCATGCGGCTCAGATGCTCAGGATGCTTGGTCATGTAGTTCTCCAGCAGGTTGAGCAGCGTCGAGGAACCCTGCGAGTGACCCGCCAGAATGAATGGGCGCCCCTGATTCAGGTGCGTCAGAAAGTAGTCGAGCGCATCGGTGGCATCGAAACCCGACAGATAGTTGGTCACGAAGCGGTAGTCAGTGCCAGGCTTAGGCATCGAAATCTGACGGTAGTAGGGCATGTAGATGTTACAACTCTCTTCGAACACGCTAGTCTGCACCCGACGTACCATCTGGGCACCGGCCACCATTTCCGAGTCGGTCACCTCGCATATCTGCACAGGGTCGCGGAAGCCCGTCACCGTAGGATAGATGAAGAACACGTCAACCGGCTTCTTAGCCTCGGCTGGTCTCTCTACCCAGTTTTCTGCCTTGCTATAGTCTAGTTTGGTCTGAAACTTCTCTATGCCGGCAACGTCCTTCAGCACCTCAGGAACACTGTCCTGAGCAGAAGCGTCGGCGGCGGGTTTGTTACTGCTCTTGCACGAGGCAAGGCTCATGGCTGCCAGCATCACCGATGCCAGAAGCACAAGGGAATTCTGTCTTTTCATCTTTATTATTCTATGAGTTGTTTGCATATTTCTTCATCAACCGGAACTGGTGGCGATATACCAGGCAGGCCATACCGAGATATACGGCAGCCTGAATCCAGAGAATGCGTAGTTCAGGCAGCACCTGACCGACAGAGGCCCCCATCGAGTTGACGCGGATAAAGGCACGCACGCCGAACGTGCTGGGAAACAGCCATGACACACCCTGCCAATAGCCGGGGATGCTGGACTGCGGCCACGACACACCAGTCATAAACAGCAACGGCACCGATACGAACACCATGAGCAGCATGACGTTCTCACGGTAGCGCACCAGACACGACACTGTCAGACCGAAAAAGACACTGGCCAGCGTGTAAGGCAGCAGCATCCAGAAGAGCGTCCAGCCCGTGCCCAACTGCGGGAACGAGAACATCGACGGAACAGCCATTGAGAGATAGGCAGCAGCAACGGCGCCAATCATGCCGTAACACAGTGCCTTGCCCCACACAATGCGGTAGGCGCCGCGGTAGTGCGGGTCATCGTCGGGAATCAGCTGGCCATTGTGGTGACGCTCACGGGCTGTACCGGCAGCCATACCGATGCCAAGGGCAATAGCCTGCTGCAGTATCAGCATGAGCACGGCAGGCAGCACGCACGAACCGTAGCCACCCGACGGATTGAACATCGCAACATCGTCAACAGCCAAAGGCTGCGCCGTAATGGCATCCTCACGTTTGGTGTAGTTACCTGCACGCTTGATGTTCATGCCCGCACCAAGGCGTCCGGCCTCGACCATGGCGGTCTGATAGACGACCTTATAGGCCAACATCAGCGACATGTCGCAATAGACGCTCACATGCGCCTGTTTGCCACGGTTGACGCATTCGGCGAAGTCGGATGGGATGAGATAGATGCCGCGCACCAGCTGACGGCTCACCAGCGAGCGGGCCTCGTCGAGGTCTTGCGCATAATATTTAATGCAGACATCGGGCGAGGCGTCGCAGTCGTTGATGAACTGCCGCGAGAGTGCTGAGTGCGACTGATCGACCACCACCACGGGTGTCTCGTGTAGCGTCTCGTTATTGTATATCCACGAATATAACAAGGGATAACCCAGGGGCACGACGACAAGGAACATCAGCACACCTTCGTCCTTGACCACCTTTGCTAACTCGTTACGGAAAATATGAAGCACGTCGGTGAAGTGCTCGCGTAATCTATTAAGGAATATAGACATAATTCAACATCGCATTTTTAACTTTACTAAGCACGAACCAGGGCAACAGTGTGAAGGCCACGAGCGCTACGAGATAGAACCAAACGTCGATGACGGGGAAGCCATTGAGCACCGTCGCCTGATAGAGCATCCAGTAATGACGCAGAGGGAACAACCACGACATAGCCTGCAGAGGGGCGTCCATACCTGCTATGGGGAACGCCGAGCCGCACATCGAGATGGAGAGTACCGACCACAAGGACGAGATACTCATCGACATGCGTAGCGACGGCATCAGGCCGAAGGCGAAGATGCCGAAACCAAGTCCGGCAGACACCTGCAACAGCGTGAGCCGCACGATGCTCCACACACCACCAAGACGTGGGAAATGAAGCACGTCGAAGATGTACCATTGATACAGGAACATCACCAGCAAGAACACCAGTGCGTGAACAATATACTTACCGACGATGGCCACGACAATGTTGTTGTCGGCCAAGGCCAGCCACTCCTTGCCTGTGTCAAACTTCATCTCCATGCCCACGGCATATGCAGAGAGCAGTGCCATGAAGAGCATCATGATACCTGGCACAAAGACTGTAGTCAGACTGTAGTTATACGAGCCTTCAGGGTTGGCTATCATGTGGGCATCGACGGTAACGGGCTGCAACGCAGCCTTAATCTGTTCCTTTGAGGCCCCTTTGGCAGATAGCGTAGCCTGACCAACCGCCGCTGAGCCAAGTGAGCCAATGGTCTTCATATCCTTCATGGCCATTGAGCCTGCCGTCATACACGTCATCGTGTAGTAGTACGAAATCTTTGGCTGACGACCCGCAAGCAACTTTGCAGACGTACCCTCAGGAATGAGCAAGTAAGCATAGATCTTACCTTCCTGCATAGCATTGCGAGCCTCGGTGACGTTAGCAAACCGATAGACGACACGTGAACTCTGCATGGCGTCGAGATTACGGATGAGACCGCGCGAGGTGGCACTGTTGTCCTGGTCCACTACCCCAACAGGCAGGTCTAAAGCCACGCCATCGTCAAGCATCGTGGTAAAAAAGACCACCAGCAGCAGCGGGAACAGCACCATGCAGAAGCCGTAGATACGGTTTTTCCGTATGAGGATGTCGAGTTCGCGCAGTGCTACGTGACCTATATTTATTAAATATTTCATTATAGCAGAAGCAAAATTTTCACTATTCACTATTCACTTCTTGAGTATCACCGACATTCCAGGTCTTACATCGGCGATCTTCTCCGACGGGCGAGCCTTCACCTCAAAAGTCTTCTGATCGTACTGACCACTGGCCTTCGTAGCTTTCCATACAGCAAACGAGCCTTTGTCCTTCATTGACGTGACTTTCATCTTGGCCTCCTTGTCAAGGGCGGGAATGCGAACCGTCAGTTCCGCACCCACCTTGATGTCCTTCAGCTGGTCTTCGCGGATGTTGAACGTCGCCCACTGGTCATCCATCACTGCGATGCTCATGATAGGCGTACCGGTGCCGACGAGTTCTCCTACCTTTGGATAGACATCGGTCACCTCACCATCCATCTGGGCTATCTGCACGGTTTCACGAATGTAACTGGTCACCTCCTGTACGGCACCACGGGCCTGACCTGCCGTTGCCGACGCAGCGCGTTTCTCTTCCATGCGGGCGCCGTTCACTGCCATGTCGTACTGGCTCTGTGCAGCCTTCACTTGGGCCTGAGCCGACTTGTACATAGCCTCAGCCTCATCGAATTTCTGAGCAGAGACGACCTCCTCATCGAAGAGTACCTTCATACGGTTATATGACTTTTCTGCTATTTCCAGTCCGGCCTTTGCCTGTTCCAAGAGTTGTGCAGCAGCCTGAACCTGTTCCTTTCGTGCACCGTTCTGTGCCATCAATTCCATGGCCTGAGCTGCATCGGCAGCACTCTGAGCCTGCATCATCTTGGCCTCTACTTCGGGAGCCTCGATGATAGCCAACGTATCGCCTGCTTTCACGAAATCTCCCTCCTTTACACGCAGTTCAAGGATTCGGCCTGGCACCTTGCCCGACACTCGGTATTCCTCGACCTCCATCTCTCCCTGTATCACTTCGGGATCGCGTCCTAACGCCAGAAAACCAATGAGCGCTACGATTGCTACCACTGCTGAGAAACCTGCCACAGCCAGCAGGATGTTGTTATGCTGTTCTTTTGCTTTGTCTGCCATAATATTTAAATTATTTATTATTCTAATTATCAATTATCCATTATCCATTTACCGAAGAGTACCCAATGCCTTCTGCAGTTCCACCTCTGAGAGTTTGACGCCAATCTCCGCATCGATGAGCTGCGACTGCGCTGCATTCCACGCCGTCTGCGCCTCCATCACCGTTGTAAACGACGCCGTACCCTCCTTGAAAGCGAGGTTCGCCATACGCAGGTTTTCGTCAGCATTTGCCACATTCGACTGCGCCATGGTCAGTTTCTTCTGAGCCTCCTTTACCTTGAAGTTATTCTGTCTTACCTGCAGGCTAATCATCTCCCGTGCGTCGTCCAGTTCGAGGTTCGCCATCGCCGTTGCCCCTTTCGAGGCACGCACTTTATATTTCACGTCGCCCCAGTTCCATACTGGCACTCGCACAACGACACCTACATTCCATACGCCACCGAACTTCTTCTCGAAACCGTTGAACGTGTTCGGGTTCGACAACATGTACCCACCAGTCAATAACACCGTCGGCAGATTCCCCGCCTTCAAAGCATTCGTCGTCTGCCGGCTCAAATCTACGGTATTCTCCAGCACCTTCAGCTCCGGTCTGTTCTGAAAAGCCACACTGGTTCCACCCTCTGCGACAACCAATTCTTCACGATTCATTCTTATTTCTTCACTTTCCTCGTCCGCCAGTGTAATCACCTCGTCCTCGTCCAGCCCAATCAACTGACACAACAGCATCTTCGACAGCGCCAGACCGTCAGTCACCTGGGTCAGTGCCATCTCGGCCTCATTCACCCTGACGCTAACACTCAGACCATCGCCTTTGGTTGCTACGCCTTGGTCTATCATCTTCTGCACGTCACCCTTCAGCTTCTTCACCAGCTCCACGTAGCTCTCAGCCAGTGTCTGCTTATGACGCAGCGACACCACCTGCCAGTACACCTGATCAATATTATATAAGGTGTTCTGCCGTTTCATCTCCAGCGAGTTCGCAGCCATCTGCTCATTGATGTCGGCTATCTTGTTTGCCGCCACTAATGCGCCTCCCATAAACACAGGCTGCGTTACCGTCACCGCTCCGGCAAACATATTGCGGGTGTCCGTCCGGAAACCGTCCACAAGGCCTGCGCCCACATGGTTCAACGTACCGGCAAACTGGCTCATGTCGCCAGCCATTTTCGCCTGCGTCGCTGCCGGCAATACCGACACCAATGGTGACAGCGCGTCCTGCAGCTTTCCCGTAGCGTTCGTGCCCAAACTGCTCAGTGCCTCCTTTTGGTCATCATTGAGCATGGATATCTCCCGACTCATCCACATATACCCGCCCACAGCGTTTACCTTCGGCAGATACTGCGTACGTGCCGACTTCCGCAGGTTGGCGTTCACCTCCTGCTTCATCTTCGCCACACCCATCTGTTTGTTGTTCCTCAGTGCCATCGCTCTGCAACTGTCGAGCGTCAGCAGCCGCTGAGCCTCAGAGGTCAGCGGCAACATCATCAGTGTCACGAGTATCGTCACTCGCGTCATCACTGTCAGTTTCTTTCTTGACTTGTTCATGTTACACCTTTATACTATATTTAAATTCATTCCTAAATTTATTTTAATGTTCCTCTGTGATATTTTATCCGGTATTCTAACGGTGTCATACCCAAGTGTTCTTTACAGTATTTGCCAAAGAACGAGGGATTGGGGAAATTCAAGTCGTTCGAAATCTCCTGCATCGTCATATCCGTAAAACGCAGGCGGCGCTCAATAGCTTTCAATGTATAAAGCTGTATATAGGTACTCGGTCTGCGGTTCATCACCTCTTTGAGAATAGTAGAAAGATATTTCGGTGTGATGTTCAGTTGGGTGGCAAATTCATCCACCCTGCGGATGCGGCCGTCGCTTTCCTCCACTAACCTCATGAAATTGTCGATAACCCGTTTCTTGTGAAGGCTGGAATTGTACCTTTCTTGTCGGACCTGCTCAACCGTCTGCTCCGCATTACGTCGCATGATGGACAGCAATTCCAGCATCATGGTGCCCAAGAGTGAACGGACGATATAGGAGGTAAGTGTAGATGCCGGCGACTTAATCCTGTTACACAACAACTGGAAATACGTGTCACAAAGTTTCAGGTCGTCATCGGTGAGATGGACGAGAGGATGCAGTTTCAGCAGCGACATGTCTGCTAAACTGATCAGATTATAAATCTCAATGTTCCAAAGCTCACTGCGGGTAAACCAAATCTGCCGGCAATCAAAATCCGATGACGCCAGGAAGTTGCTGGCCGTACTGTGGGCCATGTAGAGAAAAAAGTCGTTCTTTTGTATCCGTACAACAGTACCGTCGTATTCGAACTGTGTCTGACCTGCGGTACAAAATATAAGAATGCCATGGTCTTGCAGGCATACACTACCAGAGGGTACGGAGTCCATACTCTCCATCACGACCAAATCGTCGCTATCACCTATCCTATAAGTGTCTTTTCCCCTGCGGGGCTTTAAATCCTGTATATCCATGATGGCACTATTTCTCTATACTGTTCATTATTTCCATTTTCAAGTGCAAAATTAAACAATAATACTCTATTTTTACTGTTCAATTTATCGTTAATTCTGTTCATTATTATAAAAACACCTCAAAAAGACAGAAAACGATAATAAAAAAAGAAATAACAAACACCGAAGAAATAGTCAATAAAGAAGATACTTTTAGTATATACTTATTAGCATCTTGAATGCAAATATGACCATTATTTCTCTATAATTATTAGTGATGGCGGACAGTCGTACATCACACGGGCATGATTGGTGCGGATGAGTTGGCTTTCAAGACACTGGCCGCTTTGGCGGTCGATGACGTCGCGATAGACTTCACCTGACTTCGGCGATGCGTCACCCAGCTCGCACGTGCGACAATTAGCCAATTCTGGTAATTTCGGATATGCTCGTCAGTAGAAATATCAATTTTTCTTTTTCTATTTGATGGATTTTTTATACTTTTGTGGCGGATTTCACATACTCTACCC
>JAEEGH010011634.1_pt1 | contig 19915 bp, 15 predicted proteins | sample 9134181 | NCBI WGS metagenome assembly JAEEGH01 (sample SAMN16246544, study PRJNA631951) | gut metagenome | biome: gut microbiome; feature: rumen; material: DP-attached | host: Bos | place: Iran: Karaj | collected 2018-10 | reverse complement strand
CTCTATCATAAGAGGAGTATCCTCGGCGTCAAAGCCAAATTCTATGTTTGCCTGCTGCATCATGTCCTGGAAAAGCTCTTTGGCTTTGTCGGTGCCATATGCCAGCTCTGTTATTTTGAGGTCGCGCTTCGCAAGGTCATCTCTGGTAAGTGTACATCGGATCTGGTGATCATTGACTCTCTCAATTTTCATGATGCATACCTCCTGACTTTGGAATACATAGATACTAAGTGATACAGTATTCTATGTCAATAGATATATCGTCACATTTTAGCCTTAAATTTGCATCTACATAAAATCTTAAGAATTTCTATCGAAAATCTTAAGAAATTTCGACGGTAAATCTTAAGATTTAGGTGCTATCATCATTTCTTGTGAGATGCCTTTGCCGAATCTGTGATCCGGAAAGGAGGCGAGTTAATAAGGGAGTTATCTTTTTTGTTCTATTACATCTAATCTTCTCACTTATTCAAGTTGAGATGTCTTACTGTCAATAGTATCAGGAAAATCACCCTAATTATCAAACAACAAACTAAAAACATGTATAAACAAAACTTAGTATCTTCTATATAAATTATACCATATTTTGTAAAATAGAAGATAGTATACTTACAGGGTTTAGGCGTTGGTGTCTCCAAATATTAATTTATGTCAAAAGAGATCATTGCTGCTATGAATAAAGACTGAGGGAATTTATCACATTGAAGAGCCTTTTGGATTCAAAGCGCCTGATCAGTGAGGAAAAATCCATAATAACCATCAACCAATACGAATTTGTTACATAAAGAGGACCCCACCTTAGATCATGTATAAATATATAAATCGGATTTTGAGTTAACTATTCAATTGACATAATGAGTATAATGGACGTGCGATTAAGTTCACACGTCCATTATTTTTTATTACACCATCTCTTCGACTCATGCAGATCATGATCTGATAAACGTAGAAGGTTATATATGACAGCGAGGAAATGTAAAAGTATCAGCAGGATTAATCTGCATGAGTGACGTAAACTGAATAGTCTGTTATAATATAGGACGATTGTAAAGGAGCTGGTGAATGAAGAAAAAGGTAATTCCGGCGATTATTATAATCGTCCTTATTTTTATATTTGCAGGAATATTTGTGGCACAGCAGTACCTCAAGAAGTATTCCCACAGCACGGAGAAGGCAGATCTTGATGAGTACTTTGGAATCAGGTCTGAGAGTGATGTACCCATCATCCTGGGTAATGAGATGATCGAGGAGCACGCAGCCCTCTTTGACGGATACTACTATATGGATTTTGCCTCTGTACAGAAATACTTAAATGACAGATTCTACTATGGGGAGGCAGACGAGGTCCTATTGTACACAACCCCTACGGCGATAATCACATCCCAGATCGGGACGGATTCCTGGTGGGACTCGGAGGGCGGCAGTGCAACAGAGCCTTACAAGATTACCAGGCTTGAGAGCGGAACTCTTTATGTTGCTCTGGAATATGTGAAGAAGTATACAAATTTTGCCTACGAGGGATTTACAGAGCCCAATCACATGCAGCTTACCACTAAGTGGAACGATCAGCAGGTGGCCACTGTGACCAAGGATACTCAGATCCGCTTAAGGGGCGGCGTCAAGAGTGAGATCCTGTGCGAAGTTGAAAAGGGAGATAAGCTGGTAGTTCTGGAGGAGCTGGAGAACTGGACCAAGGTCAAGAGCCCCGACGCATTCATTGGATATGTTGAGAACAAGAGGATTGAGGGAATCACAACTGTCAGCCCCATCCCTGTCACCGATTATACAGAGCCCGAATACACAAGGATTGAGAGAGATCACAAGATCAATCTTGGCTTCCACAACATAGGCGGACCTGCGGGCAACGACACGATGAGCGGTCTGATAGCAGGAGCCACCAGCCTTAATGTCATTTCCCCTACGTGGTATGCTGTTTCCAGCAACGAGGGAGATGTGAGAAGCTTTGTATCTTCTTCTTATATTAAAGCGGCTCATTCGAAGGGCCTCGAGGTCTGGGCTCTGCTTGATAACTTTACCGGTGGAGATATTTCAACTCACGAGTTTTTATCCCATTCATCCAGCAGGGCAGCCATCATCTCAAATGTGGTGGATTCCGCTGTTGCCAATGAGATAGACGGAATAAACCTTGACTTTGAGATGGTTGCAGCTGAAGACGGACAGTCCTATATTCAGTTTGTCAGGGAGATGTCCATAGCCTGCAGGAAGGCGGGACTTGTCTTTTCCATAGACAACTATGTTCCCATGAACTTCAACGACTTCTATGATCTTGAGGAGCAGGGCGTAGTGGCAGACTATATTATTATCATGGGTTACGATGAACATTACGGAGGCTCCCCGGAAGCCGGCTCAGTTGCATCCCTGGGTTATGTTGAGAACGGTATCATCAACACCTTAAAGGAAGTTGACGCTTCCAAGGTAATAAATGCTGTTCCGTTCTATACCAGAATATGGCACACTGAGGGAGGAGAACTCAGCAGTGAAGCCGTATCCATGAAGACGGCAAAAGATTATATCAGTAACCATTCCATAAAAATGGAATGGAACCCCGAGGCAGGCCAGAACTACGGTGAGTACACTGATGGCAGCGGCAATCTGCATCAGATATGGATGGAGGACACATTGTCTTTGTCCCAGAAAATAGATTCAATGAAAGCCAACAATATTGCGGGTATCGCTGAGTGGTCACTGGGAATGGAGACCAGTGATGTATGGGAAGTGATAGCTGCTTATATAAATGGCTGAGCTTGCAGACCAGGAACAGGTAACAAATTGGAAACAGAGATTTTTTATATAGACGAACACAATATTGATGACAAGGCAAAAGAGATACTGGAAAAAGCCGGCAGGATCATCAGAGACGGCGGCCTTGTGGCCTTTCCCACCGAGACTGTCTACGGACTTGGCGGAGATGCCTTAAACCCGCAGTCTTCCAGGAAGATCTACGCAGCCAAGGGAAGGCCGTCAGACAATCCGCTTATAGTACATGTGGCAGAAGTTAAAGACGTGGAGAAAATAGTCAGGGAAATCCCGGATCAGGCGTACAAACTTTTTGAAGCCTTCTGGCCGGGGCCTCTTACCATCATCATGAACAAGAATGACAGGATCCCCTATGAGACCACAGGCGGACTTGACACTGTGGCCATCAGGATGCCGAATAATCAGATCGCTCTTGAGCTCATAAGGCAGTCGGGGGGATATATAGCTGCTCCCAGCGCCAATGCGTCGGGAAGGCCGAGCCCCACACTTGCGAGATACTGTCAGGAGGATCTTGACGGTAAGATTGAGATGATCCTGGATGGAGGACAGGTAGGGATCGGGCTTGAGTCCACAATAGTTGACCTTACATCTGATACACCTATGGTCCTGAGGCCGGGATATATCACCAGAGAGATGCTGAGTGATGTTCTTGGGGATGTGGCTATAGACAGGACCATAATAGATGCTGATTCCACCGAGAAACCCAAGGCTCCTGGTATGAAGTACAGGCACTACGCTCCAAAAGGCGTTCTGACTATTGTCCAGGGGGCGCCTGAGGATGTTGTGGCATACATCAATGAGAAGACCGGTGAAGCTTTGCGGGATGGTAAAAGAGTCGGTGTCATCGCCACTGACTCAAGTCAGAGCCTTTACGCGGCGAAGACAGTAAAGAGTGTCGGCAGCAGGGAGGACGAGGCTTCAATAGCTCACGAGCTCTTTAAAGTCCTGCGGGAATTTGATGACGAGAGCATCGATGTGATGTTTTCCGAGTCATTCGATGACAGCGGCATTGGACAGGCCATAATGAACAGACTGTTAAAGGCGGCCGGTCACAATGTTATTAATCTTTAGAATTAATTATTATTATAATATAATAGGAAAGAAGGAAAAGATATGATAGCAATTGGAAGTGATCACGGCGGATACGCGCTCAAGGAATCTGTAAAAAAACATCTGACTGAGAGGGGAATTGAGTTTAAGGACTTCGGAACTTACAGCCTTGATTCCTGTGATTATCCGGAATTTGGAAGAGCAGTTGCTGAGGCTGTCGCTTCAGGCGAGTGCGAAAAGGGCATAGTCATCTGCACCACCGGCATTGGAATATCCATTGTTGCCAACAAGGTGAAGGGCATCAGATGCGCCCTCTGCTCAGAGACAACAACCGCAAGACTCACAAGAGAGCACAATGACGCGAATGTGCTGGCCATGGGCGGAGGATTCACAGGAGAACTTTTAGCCAATGAGATAGTTGACGTTTTCCTGGATACAGAGTTTTCCGGACTTGAGAAGCACAGCCGCAGAATATCAAAAATAGAAAATTAAAAGTTATGAAGGAGGGGAGTATGGCAAAGGTTGTCATCATGGATCACCCATTGATCCAGCACAAGATAGGTTATATCAGGAGGACTGACACAGGCACCAGAGACTTCAGAGCCACCATCAGTGAGATAGCAACACTGATCTGCTACGAGGCTACCAGGGATCTGCCCCTTAGGGATGTGGAGATTGAGACTCCCATCTGCAAGACGACAGTCAAAGAATTAAAGGGAAGGAAGCTATGCATCGTTCCAATACTCCGTGCAGGTCTTGGCATGGTAGACGGAATGCTGGCTCTTATCCCTGCCGCAAAGGTAGGACATATCGGACTTTACAGGGATCCCGAGACTCTTAAGCCCGTTGAGTATTACTGCAAGATGCCCGCTGATGTTTCAGAGAGGGAGATCTTTGTAGTCGATCCCATGCTTGCAACAGGAGGATCTTCCGTTGCTGCTATCCAGATGCTCAAGGACAGAGGCTGCTCCAAGATACATTTTATGTGCATTATCGCAGCTCCCGAGGGACTTAAGGCAATGCAGGAAGCGCATCCTGACGTTGATATTTACGTTGGTGCTCTGGATGAGAAACTCAATGATCACGGCTACATCGTTCCGGGTCTTGGAGATGCCGGCGACAGGATATTTGGAACCAAGTAAGCGCTCTTTGCGGAGCAATCCGCATACCGCTCAATAACATATGGAGAGACGTGCATGAAAAGAGATGACTACATTTCCTGGGACGAGTATTTCATGGGAGTTGCCAAGCTGGCAGCCATGAGGTCAAAAGACCCCAACACTCAGGTGGGAAGCTGCATAGTGAGCGAAGACAACAACATCATGTCCATGGGTTACAACGGTTTTCCGAAGGGCTGCTCTGATGACGAGTTTCCCTGGGAGAGAGAAGGGGATGAGCTTGGCACCAAGTACCCTTACGTGACCCACAGCGAACTCAATGCCATTCTCAATTACAGAGGCGGGAGTCTTGAGGGCACCAAGCTTTATGTATCTCTTTTCCCCTGCAACGAATGTGCCAAGGCTATAATACAGGCAGGGATAAGGACAGTTGTCTACGACAGCGACAAGTACAGTGACACTCCCGCCACAAAGGCGTCCAAGAAGATGTTTGACGCCGCCGGCGTGAGATACTACCAGTACCAGCGCAGCGGAAGGAGCATTAAGATCACTATTTAATCATCATGTACAGGAATAAGGTCAGATTGCCGGACAAGTTCATATTGCTTCTGACAGTTTTTGTCCTGACCCTTTTTTTGCCCATCACGGCATCTGCCACAGAGACCACCAGAAAGAAACTGGATGATGCCAAGAAGGCCAAGCAGCAGTCTGAGAGCCAGCTCGATGACACCAAGGACGACATCGCCGAGATGAATGAGGAGAAGGCATCCCTTCAGGGACAGCTTAATAACCTCAACTCGCAGCTAAGTGAGGTCAGCGATAACCTGGAGTCCCTTGAGGAGCAGATCTACGACAAGGAGACGGACATCGAGAACACCCAGATGGAGCTGGAGGCGGCAAGGCAGAAAGAGGCCAGGCAGTATGCGTCCATGAAAAAACGCATACAGTTCATGTATGAAAAGCAGAGCTTTGTCATGGTGGGAATGTTCCTGGGATCTGAGAGCTTTGGGGATTTCCTTAACAGAAGCGAATTTGTTGAACAGCTGACTGCCTATGACAGGAAGATGCTCAATGAATATATTGAGACGAGAAAGCTTATTGAGGCAAAAGAGGAATCGCTGAATGAAGATAAAGGCCAGCTGGAGGAGTACAGGGTCAAGGAACAGGCTGAGCAGAGCAGGGTTTCAGGACTGGTGGACCAGACCTCCGGTTCCATAAGGCAGTACGCCAGCGAGATCTCGGATGCCGAAGAGAGGGCTCAGGCCCTGGAGGATCAGATAAAGTCCCAGGAGGCAGATATCAAGGCCCTGGAGAAAAAGCTGGCGGAGGAGATAAGGCTCTCCAAGCTGGCTGCATCGTCCAAGTGGAGGGATATCTCCGAGGTGACATTTGCCGATGGTGACAGAAAGCTTCTGGCAAACCTCATATACTGCGAGGCCGGGTCGGAACCCTACGAGGGACAGGTTGCCGTGGGCGCTGTTGTCATTAACAGGGTGCTGAGTTCAATCTATCCGGATACGGTTGTGGGAGTGATATACCAGAAGAAGCAGTTTTCACCTGTGGCCAGCGGAAGGCTTGCCCTTGCCCTTGCCAACGACAAAGCAACAGCGGCCTGCTATAAGGCCGCCGATGAAGCAATGACAGGATATTCAAATGTAGGTAACTGCGTTTATTTCAGGACACCTATTCCCGGACTTAAGGGAACAAATATTGGAGGACATGTCTTTTACTGACGGACAAGATCTTCTATAGGAGCCGCGAGAGGCTCGATACCGTCTGCATAGATCTCATTAAGGAGCCTGTTCAGGGAGAGCAGGCTCTTTTTAAGAAGAGACTCATTTATCAGGTGCTTCTCAAAGGCTTCTGAGAGCTCGTCCAGATCAAGGACCTTGATCCTGCCGTCGGGAAAGATCTTGACATCAGCTAAAAGGTCGATGACCAGAAGGGAGTTCTTCTCTTCATCAGGCTCGTAGGTGACAATGTCACAGTACCAGCACAAAAGAGAGCCATCGCTCTTTAAGAACTTGCTGACCTTGTAGCCCCTGTCCAGATAATAGCAGGAGTAACCGCTGGAGAGATCACTGCGACTGCGGATGGTCTTCCATTTGGTCACAATACAGGTATCAGTCTGGTTTATAATGATATCATCCTTTAATTCGATACATTCATCGGGAATGAATCGTCTTCGAAACAGAGTTGGATTTTTCATACAAAAATAATACTCTTACCAAAATTGAAAGTCAATTATGCGAGAAAATTCAGTTTTGCTAAAAACTTTAAAGGTCATATATTTCTTTCTTGTGCTCATAATAGCGCTGTTTGTTGTGAGCAGGTTTTCCAATGGAGATAACGCTGACATGTCTGCTCCCATGCCCGGAGCAACTCTGCCTGTTGTTACGTTAAAGAGCATGGGCAGGGAGATGAACCGCATGCACGGCTACACCTCCCAGGTGGATCTTGCCTACATGCGGGGGACAATCATGCCTTTAGCAGCAGGCAGGGAGATCATCTACAAGGTAGATACCTTTGGCAGCAAAGTCAAAAATCTGGGATTTGAGGTCAGAAGCATAGACGGAAGCAGCCTTGTGGAGAACCAGCAGATCACGGATTATAAAGTAAATGATGAAATAATTGAGGGCTCGATACAGCTAAAGGACCTGATCACACCCGGCCGGGAATACATGCTTGTCTTTTTGATGGACACCGACATAGGCACTGCCAGGTATTACACCAGGATCGTATGGACCGAGGAAGATGACAAGTATCACATGGACGACGAACTGGACTTTGTCCTTGGTTTTTCAGAGGCTACCTTCAGCAAGACACAGGCTCAGGACTATGCCAAATACCTGGAATCCAATTCGGAGGGGGACAACACCACCTTTAACAGAGTCAATATCCATAGCAGTCTGTCTCAGGTTACCTGGGGTGATCTCAACGTCACCAGGCACACGGATCCTGACATAAATGTCTGTGATCTTCACGGCCAGACCGGAAGCTATGAGCTTCAGTACAAGATCACCATTAGAGATGGCACGGTCAGCAGGAATTATAATGTAAAAGAAGACTTCAGAGTCAGGTATACCAAGGACAGGATGTACCTGCTGGGTTATGAGAGAAGTCTGAACTATATCTTTGACTCATCATCATATTCTCTGGGAAACAACTCCATTGCCATGAGTATTTCCGATCCACAGATGCAGCTGGTGGAGAGTCACGGCGGAAGCGCTATTGCCTTCGTCAGCGAGAACAGGCTGTATATGTTCAATAACTCAGACAACAAGCTGGCTTTTGTTTTTGGCTTCTATGATTCCGATAATGACGACGTCAGGACAAGGTGGGACAACAACTCCATCAAGATCCTGAGGGTCGATGAGGGCGGAAGCGTCAGGTTTGCAGTGGCAGGATATATGAACCGCGGCATCCACGAGGGAAATGTGGGAATTGCGGTCTACGATTACAACAGCTCCATGAATGCGGTGGAGGAGCTGGCCTTTGTGGAGAGTACGCAGTCCCCGGAGATAATTAGAAATTATGTGGGCAAGATAGCCTATGCCAGCACTTCAGATGTCTTTTACGCCATGCTGGATCAGAACATCTATGCCGTGGACCTGGTGGAGAGGACGGCCAGTTCCGTGGTTGAGGACATCGGAGGCGGCGAATACAAGATATCCAAGTCCGAGAGCAATATAGCATGGCAGAGCGACCTGGAGAGCCTGAACCTCATGAGCCTGAATACCAGGTCTGAGTCAAATATAAAGGCCAGGAGCGGGGACTACATAATCCTTCTGGGATTCATGGGAGAGGATCTGGTGTACGGCCTTTGCCACTCGGATGATGTGGGTGTGGACAGCATCGGAAATCCGATCTACGCGATGTACAGCATCAGGATAGAGGATCTGGAAGGCAATATTCTGGAGAACTACCGCCCCGATGGCGTTTATGTTACTTCCGTGACGCTGGGGGACAATCAGATAAAACTGACCCGTGTCAAGAAGGACGAGGGAGGGAACTATGTGCCCACCTATGATGATCAGATCGTCAGCACCCTTAAGGCTGAAGAGGGCAATAACAGGCTGGAAGTGGTGTCGGTGGATGTCTTTGAAAAGATCGTCCAGATCACTACCAAAAACGATATTAAATCCAAACAGCTTCGGGTTCTTACTCCCAATCAGACTCTCTATGAGGGCAGCAGGAATGTGGAAGTTGACATAGAGAGGGATATTCAGGAGAAACCCTTCTATTACGTATATGGCATCGGAGGAATGGCAGATATATTCACAAAGCCTGCAGATGCTGTGAGACTGGCATCTGATATCTCGGGCGTTGTCATGGATGATGGAAATGAGTACGTGTGGCTCAAGGGAAATCTGCTTCGCTCCAACCAGATCATGGCCATCACGAGAATGGCGGAGAGCTATGAGGATATTACTTCCAAGGATTCTGTGGCTGTATGCCTTGACCTGGTGCTGAAATTTGAGGGCGTCAACAGGGATGTCGAGAATCTTCTGGGCAGTGGTGAGAGCGTTGTGAGCATTTTGAAGAGCTCTTTTCCCACATCTCAGATCCTGGAGCTGGACGGATGTCCCCTGTCGGCCATGTTGTATTATGTGAACCAGGATATCCCGGTCATGGCGATGTTAAATGACGGTTCCGCGCTGCTGCTCATTGGCTTCAATGACCTCAACACGGTTCTGATGAATCCTCAGAACGGACAGGTGTACAAGTATGGAATGAACGACTCGGATAAGCTGTTCTCGGAGAATGGAAATCATTTCATTACGTACCTCAGCCGGGATGAATAGTTTATAAAAAAATAACTTGTATGCAATGGATGAGGCGAATATAATAAACCCCGTAGCATATTTGAGACAAACAGATCGGAGAGACTGATGACAGATAACAGAAATGATGATATGGATTTCAGGGAAATCACTGATGATGTGACAGTTGACATCATTGACGATACAGATAAGAGCGATGCTGCAGGCAATGTGACAGAGGGAAACGGAGGAGACGCCACAGGTAGCAGTGGTGAAGCCGGAGGCAGTACCACCGGCTGCAGCCAGGATCAGAACAGGGAAAAGCCTGAGTACGAGGATGTATGCTTTGTGTGCAGAAGGCCGGAGAGCAAGGCCGGCAAGATGTTCCACCTTCCTAACAGCATCTGCATCTGCGATGACTGCATGCACAAGACCATGGATGCTGTGAGCCAGTTTGACTACCAGAACATGCTGAACAACCCCGGGCTCATGAACGAGCTCAACAAGCATACAAAGGGTTTCCCGGGCTTTGGTTTTTTCAACATGGATGATCTTAAGAACGGAGCCAATCTGGGCGGTGGTATACCTAACTCACAGAAGATCAAGAAAAAGAGTGAAGCAAAGGCAAAACCTGCCTTTGATATCAAGAATATCCCATCGCCCCACAAGATCAAGGCAAAACTTGATGAGTATGTTATAGGGCAGGATCAGGCCAAGAAGGTCATGTCGGTGGCCGTGTACAATCATTACAAGAGAGTGGCTACAGATACAATGGACGAGATAGAGATCGAAAAGTCCAACATCCTTCTTCTGGGACCTACAGGAAGCGGCAAGACATATCTTGTCAAGACTCTGGCAAAGCTGCTGGATGTGCCGCTGGCCATTGCAGATGCCACATCTCTTACCGAGGCCGGATATATCGGTGATGACATCGAGAGCGTAGTCAGCAAGCTCCTGGCGGCAGCCGGCAATGACGTGGAAAAGACAGAGCACGGCATCATCTTTATCGACGAGATCGACAAGATCGCCAAGAAAAAGAATACAACCTCAAGGGACGTAAGCGGCGAGTCCGTTCAGCAGGGAATGCTCAAGCTCCTGGAGGGCTCCAATGTCGAGGTCCCGGTTGGTGCAGGCAGCAAGAATGCCATGGTTCCTCTGGCAACCGTAAATACAAGGAATATCCTATTTATCTGCGGCGGTGCTTTCCCGGATCTGGAGGAGATCATTACCCAGAGGCTCAACAAGCAGACTTCCATCGGATTTGATGCTGACCTCAAGGACAAATATGAGGATGACCCCAATCTCCTCACCAATGTCACGATCGAGGATCTGAAGAAATTCGGCATGATCCCTGAGTTCCTGGGACGTCTGCCAATCATCTGCACTCTTCAGGCCCTGACCAAAGATATGCTGGTCAAGATACTTAAGGAGCCCAAGAATGCAATACTTAAGCAGTACCAGAAGCTCCTGGCACTGGATGAAGTAGATCTTCAGTTTGATGATACGGCGCTGGAAGCCATAGCAGAAAAGGCTATGGAGAAAGATACGGGGGCAAGAGCCCTCAGGGCCATCATTGAGGAGTTCATGCTTGATATCATGTATGAGATCCCCAAGGATGACAACATCGGAAAGGTGACTATCACCAGAGATTACATAGAAGGCAAGGCCTCACCCCTTATCGAGATCAGGGGAGAAGGGGAGAAGCCAAGACTTCCACAGTTTAATACAGAAACAGCAACTGATGTCTGAATATCAGTTATAGGTTATGAGGGTTCCTGCCTTACCCTTCAGTGCATCTGAAACAGTGCTGAGGGATGTAATGAGCACAGAGCCCTCATTGTTTGCTTCAAGGAACTCTATGGCAGCCTCAATCTTGGGCAGCATATCGGTCTCGCCAAACTCTCCGGCTTCTATATATTCCCTTGCCTGCTGCAGGTTCATCTTACATATGGGCTCTTCCTCAGGAGTCTTAAAGTTTTTGTAGACGTAAGGAACGGAAGTTAGGATGATCAGCCTGTCAGATTTAAGCTCGCTGGCAAGTTTGCCAGCGATGGCATCTTTTTCAATGACGGCTGAGGCTCCTTTTAGTACGTGCCCCTGCTGGATCACCGGGATACCGCCGCCGCCGCAGGCTATTACTTCCTGTCCTGCGTCTACAAGTGCTCTTATGGCGTCTATCTCAACTATATCGATGGGCTTAGGAGCGGCTATTATCCTTCTGAAGCCGTTGCCGGGCTCTTCCCTGACAAAATTCCCCTTCTTGATCTCTGTGTCGGCGTCCTCCCTGGACATATTCCTGCCTATGGCCTTGGTGGGAGCATAGAAGGCCTCATCGTAGGGATCTACTGTGACCTGTGTAAGAATGGTGCTAACGGGAGTGGATATGCCGCGGCTAAGGAGCTCCGTCTTTAGCGAGTTCTGGATGTCATATCCGACATAGCCCTGGCTCATGGCGTTGCAGACGCACATGGGGGCAGGAGTGTAGTCGATGTAAATGCGGCGAAGCTCAGTCATGGCCTTGTGTATCATGCTGACCTGGGGGCCGTTGCTGTGGGTTATCACAAGCTGATAGCCGGCTTCCACAAGATCTGCCAGGGCCCTGGCTGTGACTTTGGTGGCATTCATCTGTTCACTGGTGGTGATGCCCAGGGCTTCATGGCCCAGGGAAACAACTGCTTTGATATTATCCATGGTTAGATGCTCTCCTTGTCTGGTCGTTGATGTGGGTGGTCATGTGGGGATCAAGATCCGGGTTGATCTTGGTGATCATGCGGTCGTAGGTCATAAGGCCGTTGACTTCCTCCTCCACATCCGAAACCTGTGTGTACACTGCGCCGGAAAGTCCCTTTGCGATAAGGGGCTTCATGTCGGCATTTATAAGATTATAGTATGCGACGCCCAGATCATCCAGGGTGTCGTATTTTTTATAGCCATAGATCCTGTCCACACTGCTGTGGCCCTTGATATAACAGGCGAGACCTCCGTATTCCGAGATCACATAGGCGCGATTTGCCTTGTCCTTCTCGGCAGTAAGGGGCCTGAAGTAGTTGTGAACGCTTCTGTAGCTGCCACTGCCTTCATCAAACCATCCGCTGGCCTGATCGATGGGCCGTGAGTCATCCATCTCTTTTGCCATGATGGTGGCTCCTGCGGCATTGAACTGCCCCCATCCCTCGTTGAACAGCACCCAGGTAGCGATACTGGGGACATTGTAGAGATGGTGGATGGTGTTCTTCATCTCCGCCAGCCACTCGCTGCGGCCCTCAGCAGAACTTCTGGAGAAGGTCTTGTAGTGGGACGGTCCGTCAGACATGCGCCCGAAGACCTTAGGGAAAAGAGTCGGCAGATAGGATACCACGGGCTTGGCGTAGGAGGAACCTCCGCTGACCATGTCCTGCCAAACTATCATACCCAGCCTGTCGCAGTGGTAGTACCATCTGGCGGCTTCGATCTTGATGTGCTTGCGCATCATGTTGTAGTGAAGGCGCTTCATCTCTGTTATGTCATAAATCAGGGCATCGTCTGAAGGAGCCGTATAGAGGCCGTCAGGCCAGTAGCCCTGGTCAAGGACTCCCATGAGGAAATAGGGCTTGTGGTTCAGGAAAAATCTGTTAAAGCCGTCCTCATCCTGCTCAATGGTGTAGCACCTGACAGCGAAGTAGGTATTGACGCAGTCGCTGTCTGTTGAGACCCTGAGAGGATAGAGATAGGGATCCTCCGGACTCCAGAGGTGCGGATCATCTATGGTGAAACTAAAGCTGTAGTAGCATGGTCTGAAATCAGGTCCCTCATCATCAATGCTGGGGCAGGTGTCAGATGAAAAGCTTCGCTCAATGGAAAAGAGATGCTGATGGGCTATGGCGGAATCAGGTGACTTTACCAATTCATGCCCGGGGAATCTGACTGCGACGCCGGCAGGTACATTGGTGGAGACCAGGATGGTGACAGTCTTTAGGTCACTCTCAGGTCTGATACGTATCTCCCTGATATAAGCAGAAGGAACCTCCTCCATCCAGACACTCTGCCAGATACCGCTCTGGCAGGAGTAGTACATGCCTCCGCGCCTCAGGGTCTGCTTGCCTCTGCTGTGATAGGAGGAGTCACTGGAATCCTCAACCCTGACGGTAAGGATATTGTCTTTTAATGTTTTATGGTCATCGGAAAACCTGAGATAATCGGTTATGTCTGCTGTGAAGGGCAGATAACCTCCGCTGTGGGCTGCAACGATCGAACCATTGATATAAACCCTGGCGGAGTGGTCCACTGCGCCGAAGTGCAGAAGAAATCTTGACGAAGAGTCTTTTACAGATACTTCCGGAAGAGGGCGCCTGTACCATAGAAACTGATTCGGAAGAAGCCTTCTCTCGACGCCTGAGAGTATGGCTTCGGGGGAGAAGGGCACAAGAATCCTGCCGTCCATGGAGGCGGGAATTTCAGTGTCAAAGTTCTCATCCGCTGTGCTGTCATCGTAGCCTTCTGGTTTATCTTTGATACAGTAATCCCAGTAGCCGTTCAGATTGATGTAGCTGTCCCTTACAAACTGGGGACGGGGGTACTCCTGAAGTACATTGTCAGGATCCAGATTCTCTCCCCATGTGGTGAAGATCCTGTGCAAAACATCGTCCTCATGGGGCTTGTCTATGCTCTTGATGGCATCTATCAGATCCATAAATTACTCTCCTTGAACATTACTGCCTGAAGCTGCTGCATTTGCGATAAGATCCTGGTAGAAGGCGCAGGTCGTGGCATATCTGTACACGCTGATCCAGAGCAGAGGGATAAACAGGGTTACGCAGCCCATAAGGTAGAGGGGCAGGAAGGTGACATTCAGGTAAAAGAGCCTGAACTTGTTGCCCTTCATGAGATGCCGACTGGTTGCCAGTATTTCTTTTGCAGACCTGTCAGGAAAATCGTGCAGTATGAAAAACGCCTGGGAAAATACCAGGGAGACGTATACATTTATAATAAGTCCGATAGCCAGTGCAAAGATCAGCGCTGACATGGTATTGGGATTCGGGGAAGTCTGATACTGGATAAGAAGGATCTGGGAGGGGAGGCTCACCAGGAAATCCACCAGTACAAACACGGACTGGATTATGACAGCCTTCTGCGGCTGCTGTTTGAGTCCAAAGAAAAGATCCGATGTAGATATGGACTGAGAATACATCAGGTTCATATAAAGATAAGCCTTGCCGGACATAAGGGTGCCCAGAAGGATATTGACTATTACCGTGATGATGTTGTTGATGATGACAAGTAGGATGCTGCCACTGGTGGAAACAGTGGTTATGCCTGAGATTAAAAACTGAAGGGCGAATATGATGATGTTGGCGCCTATCAGGGTGCCGTATCTGCCCAGAGATCTTTCTTTTGCAATCCCCTTAAGCTGCCTGGATGTCTGTAAGCTGTTCATTAAATGCTGCTCCCCACCTTATCCGGCGAGGTCGATGTTAGCTCCCAGCAGCCCCTGTTTGTTCAGGGCTTTTCTCGCCTTGGTATAAGGATTATCTTCGTTGCTGTATGATATCTTGGTGCAGGTCTCACCGCCTGCTACGTATGTGCGTCCGCATTCAGGGCATACTGCGGTCTTGATTGATACTGATGCCTGAAGGACCTTGCCGTTATTCATGGCTGCGTCCTTGTATGCGTTGCTGACATGCTCGGCCTCGTGTCCGCGGACACGGGATGCTGCTGCCTGAGGACTGATGTGCTGGGCAGTCTTAAAGGAAACCATTTCATCGGAACCATCCTGATACTTGCGGTTCTTGCAGGTCTCACATTCTGCCGGAGATACTCTCTTGCCCGGATTGGCCTTGGTGGATTCTCCCGGATTCAATATTGCTTTGGGGGCTTCTGTGGCATTGGCACCTGTAAGTCCTGCGCTGTATGCGCCGCTGTAAGCACCGTATCCACTGCCTAATGCACCAATCATACTCATGGGCACCTCTTTCTGCTATCGGGAAAAGATCATGGAGTCCCCGGATCTATGCCCAGTTCCCTCAGCATATCATCAAAGCTTATTCCGTTCATCTGCTCAGACATGACGTTGAGCTGCTGCCTGGTGGCAGGATCATTCATGACCTTGTAGACATCATAAGCAAAAACACCGTACCCGATAACTACTCCCAGAAGGCCATAGATAATGGCCTTCCTGGCCTGGGGCAGAAGCTTCTCTGCCACGCCCTTGCTCAGAATGGCAATGACGATGGCAACACCTCCGATGATTACCCCAAGGTTCATAAAGAACGCCAGGGGAATGGAGATAAGTCCCAGTACCAGAGCAAGCCCCGCCTGTGATACATGGCGGTCCATCTCGTTACGGGAACGGTAATATTCGTAGTCTCCCATCAAAACTTTTCCTCACAGATCAGATAAATCCTCATTCTTACTATAGATTCTACTATAGAACCCTCATTTTTTCAATGTTCATGCATGTTTTACAAGTCTTGAAAACTGTCGCAGATGCTTGGTATAATAGGAGATGTGTTGTGTTTATAAAAAGTTTATTGAAATTTGAGGTTTTTTTATGGACATCGTATTAAAGATCAAAGAGGAACTTGGCGTAGAAAAATGGCAGGTGGAGGCAGCTGTCAAGCTTATCGATGAGGGGAATACCATACCTTTTATTTCCAGGTACAGGAAAGAGGTCACCGGATCCCTCAACGATGAACAGCTTCGAAATCTTGATGAGAGACTAAGGTATCTCAGAGGCCTTGAGGAGAGAAGGGAACAGGTTCTTGCTTCCATTGAGGAGCAGGGCAAGATGACCGATGAACTCAAGGAGAAGATCATGGCTGCAGAGACCATGGTGGCTATTGAGGATCTTTATCTTCCCTACAGACCAAAGAGAAAGACCAGGGCATCTGTGGCAAGGGAGAAGGGGCTTGAGCCTCTGGCACAGATACTGCTTGCCCAGGAGACAACAAGGCCACTTCAGGAGGAGGCAGCAGCCTTTGTAAATGAAGAGCTGGGTGTCAATGATGCTGCCGAAGCGCTTCAGGGTGCCATGGACATCATTGCCGAGGAAGTCTCCGACAACGCCGACTTCAGAGCTTACATCAGGGAAGCTACCATGGAGCAGGGCATCCTTACCAGCAAGGCCAAGGATGAAAAGGCCCAGTCAGTATATGAGATGTACTATGACTACGAGGAGCCTGTTAAGAAGGTTCTGGGTCACAGAGTTCTTGCCCTCAACAGAGGTGAGGCTGAGAAGTTCCTTGTGGTCAAGGTTATTGCCCCTGAGGAGCAGATCCTTCAGTACCTTGGCAAGAAGATGATCAAGAACGATAACCCCATAACAACCCCTGTCATAGAAGAGATCAATCAGGACGCTTACGAGAGACTCATTGCTCCAGCCATTGAGAGGGATATCAGAAATGAAATGACTGAGAAGGCTGAGGACGGAGCCATTTCTGTCTTTGGCAAGAACCTGACCCAGCTCCTTATGGCACCTCCCATTGCCGGCAAGACTGTCCTGGGATGGGATCCCGCCTTCAGAACCGGCTGTAAGCTGGCCATTGTTGATGCCACAGGCAAGGTCCTTGATACCAAGGTCATCTACCCCACAGCACCGCAGAATAAGGTGGAGGAGGCCAAGGCTGATCTCAAGAAACTTATAGATAAATATGATGTGGATCTGATCTCCGTTGGTAACGGTACAGCATCCAGAGAGTCCGAGCAGGTTATCGTTGAGCTCATCAAGGAGCTGGACAGACCGCTTCAGTACGTCATTGTAAATGAGGCCGGAGCCTCAGTATATTCAGCCAGTAAGCTGGCAACGGAGGAATTCCCCCAGTTCGATGTGGGACAGAGGAGTGCCGCATCCATCGCCAGAAGACTTCAGGATCCGCTGGCTGAGCTTGTCAAGATCGATCCCAAGTCTATCGGCGTTGGCCAGTACCAGCACGACATGAACCAGAAGAAACTGGGTGAGACCCTTGAAGGCGTGGTCGAGACCTGCGTTAATAAGGTAGGAGTGGACCTGAACACTGCTTCAGCACCTCTCCTTCAGTATATTTCAGGTATAAGCAAGGCAATTGCTAAAAATATCGTGGATTACAGAGAGGCCAACGGCAGGTTTAAGAGCAGGGCAGAACTTCTGAACGTTCCCAAGCTTGGACCCAAGGCCTATGAGCAGTGTGCGGGCTTTTTGCGCATAACAGACGGAGAGAATCCTCTTGATGCTACCAGTGTTCACCCTGAGTCCTATGAGGCTACGCTTAAGCTCATGGACAAGCTGGGCATAACCTTTGACGATGTAAGGGCAGCCCAGAAGAATGCAGCCAAGGCAGCTCTGGAGAAGCCGGCTCCCAAGAGCGAGGAGAAGCCAAGACCCAAGAAGAAACCCAAGCAGGTGGTCATCAGGAACACAGGCACAGCCATGGGGGCAGCCCTTGCGGCAGCCCTGGCAGGAAGTGATCTGGCAGTAGTTGAGGACGACTCAGCAAAGGAGCCAAAGGCCGGCAAGGCAGCCTCATCAGAGGCAGCACCTAAGGAAAATTCACAGATCTCGGCAGGCAGCCTTTCAAAGAAAGTAACAGAGGCTGAGAAGAAAAAACTCTCTGAGGAGCTGGGGATAGGTGAGATCACTCTTACCGACATCCTTTCCGAGCTTGAGAAGCCCTCAAGAGATCCGAGAGAAAATATGCCGGCACCGATCCTTAGAAGCGATGTCCTTGATATGAAGGACCTTAAGCCGGGCATGATCCTCAAGGGAACTGTCAGGAACGTTATTGACTTTGGATGTTTTGTGGACATAGGTGTGCATCAGGACGGACTGGTCCACATCTCACATATAACAGATAAGTATATCAAGCACCCGCTGGAAGCGGTCAGCGTGGGAGACATCGTAGATGTTCAGGTGCTTGATGTGGAGCTTGATAAGAAGAGGATTTCTCTGACCATGAAGCTGCAGGATCCCGCCAAGGTGGCTGCTGAGGCAGCAGCCAAGGCTGCAAGCAGACCAGCGCCGAAGGCGAAAGCCTCCGATGACGGAGCAAAAGCCAAGGCGACCGCCAAGAGGGTTTCTGTAGTCCAGCAGGTGGCTGAGGCCAGCGGCGTTACCAGAAAGCCTGCAGAGAAGAAGGCTACTGCGAAGAGCGCACCCAGGGCGGAGGCTAAAGCGAATGGTGCGTCCGCGTCAGTTGCACCCAAAGCGGAGGCTGCATCCAAGGCAGGTACTGCATCAGCATCTGCAGCTTCGGCTCCTTCTGCTGCTTCAACTGTCAGAAAGGCGCCGTCAAAGGCGGCTACAGGGGCAGTACCTTCCAGGTCAGCTACTGGTAGTGCACCTGCCAAGGCTCCTGCTAAGCCTGCATCAGGAGATGCACCGGCAGCACCCAAGACCTTCAAGAAGAAGGGTATCGTAATATTTAAGGGAAATGCTAACGACTGATGTGGAGTATTGGATTGGTATATTCGGTTAGACCTTATAATTATGGTAGTAATTAGTGATTGAGGAATGACTGTGTAAAGAATGTTGGGAACACTGATCGATAATGTTCGGTGTTCCCAATTTTTATAATGTCTAATAGTTCCTATAATATTCAGTGTATTTGTATTAGAAGAATTTTATATTTGTTGCTATCGACCCTTCCCCGCGCCAAGGGATTGTAGCATGAAGTGCCATTATGTCAAGGACTTACGCGAGCGTCCCCCTTGAGGAGCAGGGGCGTCCTTGTACATACTGGCACTTCATGCGTTAAGGAATCTAAGCGGGGAAGGCATTAGGGGATTGAGTGGTGGCAGCTGGAGTTTACATCTATTTTCTGTTTTTTGTTATTTTGGCTATGTTACTTTTTTGACAATGCGTCCAAATATTATGTTTGCTCCATATGGACGTAATAACAACTAGCAAAAACCGAGTTTTAGGATAATTGCTTGACTCATAATACGTCTTGCTTTTAGTGTTTATATAATCAGATGTAAAACAGAGAAATAAAACCGTTCTTTTAACAAAATTGAGCATTAGCATTACAGCTTTTTTGAAAAAGATTGGAAGATGGATGTATCGTTAAATTTTGGACATAGTCAAATATTGAAAAATCATATTAAAGACGTAGTTTTTATACACAATGTAATTAAAATGAACCCCAGAGGGTGGACACGACGAAAACCTATTTAGGCTGTATTTTAAAAATGAATCAATATCGTGGACACCGGTTAAGAGGTATTTCTTTTTGGAAAGCTTCTGCATTTCCTGAGTGC
>JAEEGH010011633.1_pt1 | contig 19916 bp, 16 predicted proteins | sample 9134181 | NCBI WGS metagenome assembly JAEEGH01 (sample SAMN16246544, study PRJNA631951) | gut metagenome | biome: gut microbiome; feature: rumen; material: DP-attached | host: Bos | place: Iran: Karaj | collected 2018-10 | reverse complement strand
TGCACTAAGGAATAACACAATAACACGTTAACACATTCATTCAAGCATTAACACATTCATTCAAGCATTCAAGCAATCACTCAAGCGTCGTCACTCTGCAGCATTCTGCTTGCAGTAACGGCCAGCCAGAACCGGGTCGTCGAAAACGGTGAGGTAGGTTTTGCCATCCTCGCCAGTGGTAACCTCTATCCGGTGCCAGTCGCCTTCGTAGAAATCGGACATGAAGGTGTAGCCCAACTGGTCGCCAAGAAGCTTGTATTTGTATTCGCTTCTTTCGGTATATCCGTGTTTTTTTGTCACCACCTTGAGTGTGCCGAACTCGGAGAAATCAAGTTTATAGGCCGAAACCTCCACAGGCTCCCAATGGCCGATGATGACGCCGGTGTAGTCCACGTCTTTCTTGGCCTTGGCTTCGTAGCGGGGAGCCAGCGCTTTCTGCTGCTGCGCCGTCGTCACCTGCCCGGCCACCTCGGCGGCCTTGTCGCCCGACTGTTTAGAGTCTTTGGTAGAGCTGAATATTGCCAAAAACACACATACCCACACCAAAGAGGTGAGCAGGAAGGTGGCCACGACGGCCTTGACGACCTTTCCATTTTCATTCATAAACATTTGGAAAGGGGTTAACTGTTGGGGTTCTTCCAGTTCGTCTTCTTCAATATAATCGGTATTCATATCAAAATATTTTTTAGAATGTGTTTACGTGTTATTGTGATAATGAGTGAATCCTTGACTAATGAATTAACGAGTTCATTATTACAAATTTTTCAAGCATTCAACTTCCCTACCCTTCGGCAGTAGAAAAAGAAGAGTCCGTAGGCCAGCACAAGCAGCAAGGCAACGACAAAAGTGTATAGGTTTTTGTCGGGCACAAGAAAGTAGCCCACATTAATGGCCGCCTGCAGCAGCGCGTAGGAGGCTGCCACGCGCAGGTGGGGCACATGAAGGTTGTTGACAAGTGTCTCGTACATGTGTTCACGGTGAGCCTCGAGGATATTCTTACCGTTGAGAAATCGCTTAGCCACCGTCAGCAAGCCGTCGGCGAGGAAAACGATAATAAAGCACATATAACTGACGTTCTCACCGTTGTCGGGAATGGCCGCATCGTAGCGGGTGAGCAGAAACACCACCGTCAAACCCATAACGATACTGCCCACGTCGCCCGAGAAACAGCGGGCATTGGTGCGGAAGTTGAAAAAAGCAAAGATGAGCAGGGCAATAAACAGCGTGGCAAGGAATTCTATGTCAACAAAGTACTGGATGGATAGAGCCATATAGGCAAAAGTCCCCAACACCACCAAGGAGTAGGCTGCCAGCATGCCGTTGATGCCATCCATAAAGTTATAGACGTTAAGAATAGCCACAAAGACGATGACCGTCAAAAGGGTTTGCCATATCTGCAGGGTGGGCAGCGAGGAATACAGCATCACCACCACAGCGACCACTTGCACCAGCATCCGCAGCCACGAGGGGAGCGGACGCAAGTCGTCAGCATAGCACACCACGGCCAGCAGGGTGGCTCCTATCAGGAACCGGGGGTATGGGAATCCATGGGTGCAAGAATAGAAGAGAATGGCAAAATAGAAAAGTATGCCCGCACCGAGCAGTGCCACGCGATGATGCGAGCTGCGCTCGTTAGGGCGGTCGACAATATGCAGCCGTTTGGCCACCCAGAAATAGAGCAGCTCAAAGGCCAGAAGTGCCACTATGGTGATAATGTAGTACATCGGTGAAATGTCGATTGATAAATTCGGCTGCAAAGATACAAAAAAAAATGAAATTTGAAAGTTTACAGATGAAAACAAGTACATTCAAACGTTTGCTATTAAAAAATTTATGTATATTTGCATTGGGGAAAGTGTATATATAGTTATTGGTAATCGGGTGTTTTTTTTATAATTAGCAGTTTTTTTTACTAAAGAAAGGATTATTTTTAGCAGTTTTTTTTTACCAAAGAAAGGATTATTTAATGAAAAAGTGCTTGTTATTTTTGTTGTTCCTGGAACTATTTGCCACGGCAATTTCACAAGAAAAAAGTGTGTATATATGGGATAATGGCAAGAGAGTCTCATTATTAGAAGACACCACGTCTTTTGTGTTTTACTCAAAGGACAACCGTGTGCTTGATAATAGTATTAGTCGATATGTTCAAAAGACTTTACGCACAAAACACTCCGAATCGTATCACATTGTAAAGAAAACAAATACACTTTTTTTTCAACAAATAAGAAATTCTTCGGATATTATCGGCAGTCACTATGCTTATACAGTTGGTTTGGACACACTATATTTGACATATAACATAGTTTTAAAGAAAAGACGTGAAATTGCCATGGATGATATTCTAAGTACCTTGGAATCATCCGATATAGATGAAGTGGAAGAGGTTTATGGATTATTCTTTATTAGAATGACGAATCTTAATAAGGTCGTTTCTGCTGCAAATACAATATATGAGTCTGGCCTTGTTGAATGGTGTAGACCAAGTTTTATCAGAAAAATCGAAAGGTGTTCTGAGAATAAAGATAAACAATATTATTTACACAACGTTCTACATGGCTATGATGCATTTGGAAAAGATATTAATGCATTAAAGGCATGGATGATAACGAAAGGATGCAGAGACATTAGGGTGGCTGTACTTGATGACGGTGTTGAAGATCACCACGAATTGCGTGATGAAAACGGGTTAAGCAGGGTTTTGCTTGGTTATAGTGTGCCGGGAGAACCTCCTTTCGGCCATCCCAACGATACAAGTAAGCACGGTCAATGTTGTGCAGGTATTATAGCGGCATCTCATTCATCAGAGATGAGAGGTATTGCACCCAAAGTTTCGATTGTTCCTGTAAATCTTGGTTTCGGTGATATAGATGAACAAGAAATATTCGAGGCAATTAATTGGGCATGGGATCCGGCAGGTGGAAATGCCGATGTGCTATCCTGCTCATGGGCGTGCCACCCAAATAGTGTGGGTTCTTCTTTGTATATTGAAGCAATACATAATGCTCAGATATATGGTCGTGGAGGTGATTTGTATTCAGAAGAACCGGGGTTAGGTTCTGTGGTTGTATTCTCATCAGGTAATGATGGACTAGATCGTATCAACCCATATGCTAGAGAAGCAATTGCTGTTGGAGCATTGGACAAGAACGATGAACTGGCAAAATATGATTCTGGTATTAGATATACCAATATAGGAGAAGGATTGGATTTGATGGCATACGGAGGAACTGTATATACCAGTTTGGGCAGTATAGGTGACATAAGGACAATTGACCGAGAGGGTTCTCTTGGATATAGCCAATTGGATTATTATGACGGCTTTAATGCCACATCAGCAGCCTGTCCAATGGTGAGTGGGGCTGCAGCATTGATATTGTCAATAAATCCTTTCCTTAAAAGAACGGAAGTCGAGGAAATCCTTTTCTCTACAGCCAAGGATTTAGGAACTCAGGGATGGGATCAATACTATGGTTATGGTAAACTGGATGTTTTTTCAGCCTGTAGTGCTGCACTGAGGACAATAGGTGAAGAATTCTATGCGGAAGAAGATTGTTTGCATGGTACGCAAATAATGAGCAACAATTTGAGGATGTTTACCTCATCACCAGGAATAAATGTGGTTGCAGGTTCTTACTTTTGTGATGTATACAAATTTGAATCAACCGTGAGCGATGATTTCTTATATGTAGGGGACGGTCTATCTTTAGCTAATCCAAACGATGGCAGTTACTATGTAAATTACACGGAAATAGACGATTCTACAAAAATCACAACATATTTCTATCATATTCTCACCAACACATTAGGCCAAAATGTTGATAAATGGATCCCATATAATCCATATTACAATAGTACGTATGTTGGAATAATGAAAAAACCGAGCAGTATTCAAATATTCAATGAGATAATCAATGAAGATGTGACCAAAACACTATATGCCACAGATATGATAGTATTAACAGACGGTTTCTGGGCAAAAAATGGGTCAGATTTTACAGCCAGGATAGTTTCTCCATTCAATACATTGGCTTGTGTACCCAATCCTTCTGCTGGTGTTTTTCAAGATGATGATTTTTCGGAAAAGAAAGCGAGAGAAGAATCCATCAAGGATAACGACAACGACTTTCTGTTGCCATCTCCTGTTTCTGAAAATGAAATATGCCATATTTTTCCGAATCCAAGCAATGGCATGTTTACAGTCTTGTTGACTGACATGTGTAATAATGTCACTAATATAGACATCTATTCTTTATCAGGGGTATTGTTATCCTCGGAAGGCGTGAAAGACAACAAGCGTCACTTTCAGTTTGTATTAAAGTCGGGCGTGTATTTCATCAGAATAGTATCAAACCGTGATTGTGTAACAAAGAAAATAATAATACGTTAGCATTATGCATGTCAAAAGATTGTTTGTCTTCATTTGTTTGCTTTTTGTCGTTGGAGTCTCTCAAGCGCAACGGTTTGGTCTCTCGGCAGGGTTAGGGTATTTGACAACAAGGATGTACGACAAGGATCAGCCAAACTATGTTGTAGAGCTATCTGGAGCCTGTCATCTGAAGAACAATGCGGTTTTTGGCTGCGGGTTTTCGTTCAAAAAGTCCACTGTGATAAGACCAATAATGCCTGTTATCCCGTTTTATGACAGGGACGTTTACTCCCTATTTGCCATGGCAGGCTATGATTTCAAACTGAACGAAACCATTTCTGTTACGCCTAATGTGGATATTGGCATTTCATGGATTGAGGCAAAATTGAACAGCACGATACCATATGAGGAGAACGAGCGCTTTAGCCCACTGTTTGGTTTGGGATGCAATGTTAATTTCAAACTTCGGCATATCGACCTATTTTCAGGCATCAGTTACTATACCCTCTTTGACAATCACCAGTTTAATCCTGTTGGTGGAATATATCCTTGTACTTATTCTCCAATAATTCCCAAAGTATGGAATCACTTCTGTCTGAAAGCAGGAATGACGCTCTTTTTTAACTAAAATGTAATAGTTAAAAACTGAAACCTACGGAAGCATTATCCCTTGCCGGGGGAAAACTCTTTCATCCCATGTTTTCTCTAAAAAAGTTGCGTTTCTTATTGGAACGTATCATTCGCACATTCTTTTATCCTTTAGTTTCAAAAAAAAATGTATCTTTGCAAATTAATTGACAACAATACGAATATGAAAAGAGACCCTATACAATTGTTTGCCGGGATGAGCCACTTGGAGAAGATTGAGTATGCTCTGATGCTGCTAATGACTGCTGCCGTGGCAATACACTGGACTGCGGGCGTGTGGTGCATGGCAGCACTGATTTTAGTGGCCGCAGCCAAGTGCATTGTCACACGACGAATAGGCAACCCGGCTTTGAGCCGCAGTGCGAAGGTGAGCATGTGGCTGATGATTGCGCTGTGGGTGCTGCACGCCGTGAGCGCGCTGTATAGCAGCCACCCCGACGAGGCTTGGTCGCGTGCAATGATGATGCTGCCTATGCTGTTGCTGCCACTGCTGTTTCTGCTGGACGACCTGTCGTATCTTCGGCGGCAACACCTGAGTGCACTGGTGTTCTTGCTGGCCGGGGTGCTGACGGTGCGCTTCGGGCTGATGCTGTGCCGTGCGGTGTACCACTATTTCTACACCGGAATTCCGCTCGGACAGATGCTCGACTATCATGAATACCATTTCGACTACATGCACCACAACTATATGTCCATGTACCTGATTGCCACGATTGCCCTGCTGTACGCCGAGGTGGCGCGGTGCTGGCACAGACCGGAATGGCGCCGGTGGCGGTGGGCTGTGGCTGCCGACATGCTGCTGCTATCGGGCTACATGGTGATTATGGGTTCGCGGTCGGGACTGGTGGTATTCGCCTTGATGGCTGGGGCGTGCCTGCTGCACATGGCCTTGGTGCGCAAGCGCTGGGCAGCCACGGGAGCAGTGTTGGCTCTGTTGCTTGTTGCTGTAGGGGCTTCGTATGCCGTGGCACCACGGATGTACTGGCGCATTGTCTACTCAGCAGAGAAGATGTTGGCGGGCGAGCCTGGCGACGGAAGGCAGATCATGTGGCAGTGCGGCATGGAATTGGTGGAGGGTCACGAACTGATTGGCTGGGGATGCGACGGTTATTGGGAGGCGTTGCGCGAGCGATACCGCGCACACGACTTTGCCGAGGGCTATGAGCCTGAACGATACAACACCCATAACCAGTATCTGGAGACACTGATTGCCCTTGGCATGATGGGTGCCGTGGTTCTTGTGGCGATGGTTGTAATACCTGCTGTGGTCGCGCTGCGACGGCACAGCCGCAACCTACCGATGCTGCTGTTTACAGTTGTGTATGCGGGGTGTCTGGTGTTCGAGGTGATGTTCGGGAGGCAGATGGGATTGCTGTTCATCTGCTGGTGGTACGGAGTGCTGCAGCACCGCTTTAGTGATTGCTTGATTGTCTGATTGCTTGATTGTTTGAGTAATTTGACTGCGCCAGCACTCAAGCATTTACACATTCAAGCATTCAGGCATTAACACAATCGTGCGTTCAAGCAATAATTCATGCGTTCAAGCAATCAAAGTGCAGTTTTTTTGCATTGCAAAAGCAATAAATAAAAAAAATTATGTATTTTTGCAAATTAATATTTTGCCTATCAAAAGGCAATTGAATTATAAATATAATTATTTTAAGGCTTTATGCAAGACATTAGAATCGCGGTAATCGGATTAGGCTATGTAGGCCTCCCGCTGGCAAGGCTGTTTTCGACCAAGTACAAGACTGTTGGATACGATTTGAGCAAGCCCCGTGTGGACGCCCTGATGGCAGGGCACGACGCCACACTGGAGGTGAGCGACGAGTTGCTGCAGGACGCCATAAAAAATCACGGATTACTGTGCTCGAGCAATCTCGACGATATTCGTGACTGTAATTTCTATGTTGTAGCGGTGCCCACACCCGTAGACCGCAACAACAATCCCGACCTGACGCCATTGTACGGCGCCAGCGAGGTGGTGGGCAAAGTCATAAGCAAAGGCGATGTAGTAGTGTATGAATCGACTGTGTATCCCGGCGTCACCGAGGACGAGTGCCTGCCCGTAGTGGAGCGCGTGTCGGGACTGAAGTTCAATGTGGACTTTTATGCCGGCTACAGCCCAGAGCGCATGAACCCCGGCGACAAGGTGCACACGGTGGAGAAAATCACTAAGATTACCTCCGGCTCCACCCCCGAGATAGCAGATCTTATCGACAAGGTGTACGGCTCGGTGCTTACCAATGGCACGCACAAGGCTTCGAGCATCAAGGTGGCCGAGGCCGCCAAGGTTATTGAGAACAGCCAGCGCGACATCAACATTGCCTTTGTTAACGAGCTGTCTAAGATATTCACCCTGATGGGCATTGACACGATGGATGTGCTGGAAGCCGCAGGAACGAAGTGGAACTTTATCAAGATGAACCCCGGACTGGTGGGCGGCCACTGCATCTCGGTTGACCCCTATTACTTGGCACAGTGTGCCCAGCGCATGGGTTACAACCCCGAAATCATCCTGGCCGGACGCCGGATGAACGACGGCATGGGTGCCTATGTGGCAGACCAGACTGTGAAGCTGATGCTGAAGAAGGGTGTGCAGGTGCTGCACTCGAAGATTATCATCATGGGCTTCACATTCAAGGAGAACTGCCCGGACGTGCGCAACACCCGTGTCATAGACATCTACCATGCCCTGCAGGAGTACAATGTGAACATCACGGTGTTCGACCCGTGGGCATCGCCTGAGCGGGTGAAGCACGAGTACGGCATCGACATTGTGAACGAGCTGCCCCACGACAAATACAGCGCAGCCATCATCGCCGTGGCACACCGCCAGTTCCGCGAGATGGAGATTGACTTCGACGCATTGCTGGAAGAGAACCACGTCATCTACGATGTGAAGGCCATCCTGCCGCGCGAAATTGTCGACGGAAGACTGTAGAATTATTGCTTGAATGCTTGAATTATTGCTTGAATGCTTGAATGAGTAAATGCTTGAGTAAAAAACAATCAAACAATCAAGCAATCAAACAATGAAGCAATCACTAAAGCAATCAAGCAATTTAAAACGAATTCAAATTAACGAATCATGGCTAATTTTGCACTGATAGGCGCGGCGGGATACATCGCCCCGCGACATTTGAAAGCCATCGCCGACACGGGCAACACGTTGGTGGCGGCATACGACAAGTTCGACAGCGTGGGACGGCTGGACAGCTTCTTCCCCGAATGTTCGTTCTTTACCGAGCAGGAGCAGTTCGACCGGTTCTGCTCGAAGCAACAGCATACCGACAATCCCCTGCAATGGGTGTCGATATGCACGCCCAACTACACGCACGACGCCTTTATACGCTACGGGCTGCGACTGGGCTGCGATGTCATCTGCGAGAAACCACTGGTGCTGAACCCCTACAATATCGACAACCTGCTGGGCATGGAGGAGGAGACCGGCCACAAAGCCTACACGATTCTCCAGCTCCGACTGCACGACAGTATCGTGGCGCTGAAGAAACGCGTGGAAGAGGGCCCGAAAGACAAGGTGTACGACGTTGACCTGACCTACATCACCTCGCGCGGCAAGTGGTACTATTCGTCATGGAAGGGTGATGTGCACAAGAGCGGTGGTGTGGCCACGAATATCGGTGTGCATTTCTACGACATGCTGCAGTGGGTGTTCGGTCCGGTGCAGAAGAGTGTTGTGCACGTGATGTCACACGACCGAGTGGCTGGCTACATGGAGCTGAGGCAGGCACGGGTGCGTTATTTCTTGAGCATCAATGCCGACTGCCTGCCCCCCAACGCTGTACAGGGTGAAAAGCGCACCTACCGCACCATCATGATCGACGGAGACGAGTTTGAATTCAGCCAAGGCTTCACGGAACTGCACACACGCAGCTATGAAGAGATTCTGGCCGGACGCGGCTTCCGCATCAGCGAGGCCCGTAATTGTATACAGATTGTGAGCGACATACGCCACGCCACCCCGATAGGGCTGAAAGGCGACTATCACCCGTTGGCCAAGCTGCCGCTGGCACCCCACCCCTTTGGTTGGGACGACATGAGGTATTGAGCCATGGGTGTGCGGGTTTGCCATGTGACGAGTGTTCACCCCGCGGACGATGTGCGCATCTTTCAGCGGGAGTGTCTGTCGCTGGCAAAGCGGTACGAGGTTTATCTTGTGGCACCCAACACTGACGACTGCGTCAAGCAGGGGGTGCATATTGTGGGTGTGCCGCTGCCTCAGGGCAGACTGAAACGCCTGCTGTGCCTGAACCGGGTATTACACAAAGCCAAGGAGGTGGATGCCGACATCTACCACCTGCACGACCCAGAGCTGATGTCTTTGGGATTGAAACTGAAACGGCAAGGGAAACGGGTGGTCTTTGATTCCCACGAGGATGTCCCGATGCAGATTCTGACCAAGGAATATCTGCCCAAGTGGAGCCGAGGTATAGTGAAGCGCATTTATGAATGGATGGAGCGGCCCCGGCTGCGCCGGTACGATGCATTGGTAACGGTGACGCCCACCATTGTGGAACGGCTGCAACGGATAAACAGCAATTGTGTTATGGTGACCAACTACCCCGTATTCCGCGACACTCCGCATGTGTGGCAGGAACGGGAGGTGAAGTATGTGTGCTTTGCCGGAGGCGTGGACGAGCGCTATATGCATGAAAACATCATTGAGAGTCTCCGCTACACCCGTGCACACTATCTGCTGGCCGGGAAGTCCTTTTTCCCCTCCTATATGCAACGGCTGCAGTCCATGGAAATGTGGAACAGGGTGGAATACGTGGGAGTGCTGCCGCCCGAGCGGGTACATGAGATTTACGACAAGGCTGATATTGGACTTGTCCTTTTGGACTACTCGCCCAACGTGGGCTACCGCAAGGGGACGCTGGGGGTGCTGAAGATGTTTGAGTACATGATGGCTGGCATCCCGGTAGTAGCCACCGACTTCGAACTGTGGAAGGAAATTGTGGAAGGGAACGACTGCGGAATCTGCATCGACCCCCACGATGTCCATGCCATTGCCAACGCGGTGAACTACTTGCTGGACAATCCAGCCCGTGCAAAACAAATGGGCGAGAACGGCCGCAGAGCGGTGGCAGAACGGTTCAACTGGGCTTCACAGGAGGAGAATCTCCGGCAGTTGTACGACTCACTGCTGACCGGGCCTCGACAATAAGATGAATATGTAATCATTCAACAATAAAACTATATGGAATTTAGGGATTTAAAGAAACAGTACGAAGTTCTTAAAGCGGATATCGACCGGGCCATGACCGAGGTAGCTGCCTCGGGAGCCTATATTATGGGTGACCCTGTGAGGGCACTGGAACAAGAATTGGCTGAATATGTAGGCGTGAAACACTGTCTGGCGTGTGCCAACGGTACGGATGCCCTGACACTGGCTCTGAAAGCCATCGGGGTGGGAAAAGGCGATGCAGTGTTTGTGCCCGACTTCACCTTTTTCGCCACGGCGGAAGTGGTGTCGCTGGAAGGTGCCACCCCCGTATTCGTGGATGTGAACCCAGACACATTCAACATGGACCCCAAGAGTCTGGACGATGCCGTGCGGTCGGTGCACGACAATATGACCCTGCGGCCCCGAGCGGTGATAGCTGTGGACCTGTTCGGCCTGCCCGCCGACTATGCCGCCTTGCGTGCCATCACCAAGCGCGAGGGCATGGCTTTGATAGAAGACGGCGCACAGGGTTTCGGTGGCAGCATCAAGATGCCCAACGCCACAGGCGAAGGGTTTACGGTGCGCCGTGCCTGCAGTTTCGGCGACATCTCCACCACCTCGTTCTTCCCTGCCAAGCCGGTGGGCTGCTATGGGGACGGCGGAGCCGTGTTTACCGACAATGACGAGTGGGCTGCCCTGATAGCCTCGCTGCGTGTGCACGGCAAGGGAAGCTACAAGTACGACAATGTGCGCATCGGCCTCAACTCACGTCTGGACACCATTCAGGCTGCCATCCTTCGGGTGAAACTAAAAGCATTCAAGGAGTACGAACTGGAGGCTGTGAACCGCAATGCCGAATACTACACCCAACTTCTGGGCGGCATGACCAAATTCCTAAAGAAAGAGATTCAAATTACCCCGCCCACCGTACCCACAGGCTTCACCAGCAGCTGGGCACAATACACCATCCGCCTCAGTGTTCCTTCAGGCAACGGCACATTCAACCGCGAAGCCCTGATGGCAAAGATGAAGGCAAAGTGATTCCCCACTATGGTGTACTTCCCCACCCCTATGAGCAAACAGACGGCTTTCAAGTTGGTGCACAGTTTTGCTCTGTCCCCGCATGCCGAGAAGCTGTCCAATAGTGTCCTGTCGCTGCCCATGCACCCCTACCTGACCCGTGAGGATGTGCGCACTGTGGCCGAGAATCTGATTAACAGCCTATAGTCACCGCAACCCTAATACTCTCCGCATGACCATCCTGATGATTAGCCACTATGCAGGTGCCCCGCAGTACGGCATGGAGTTCCGCTCCTACTATATGGCACGCGAATGGGTGGCCATGGGTCACAGGGTGATGATTGTGGGGTCGGCATTCTCCCACCTGCGCAAACAACAGCCCGCTGCAGGTCGCGAAACCATCGACGGTATCGAATACCTGTGGCTGCCTGCTCGCAGCTATGAAGGCAACGGTGCCGCCCGTGCCCTGTCCATGTTCCGGTTCGTGTGGCAAGTGTACCGGAACATGCAACTCTGGGACGACCTGCGTCCCGACATGGTGATAGCCTCCTCGGTCTACACCTTCGACATCTACCCCTGTCGCCGCATAGCACGGAAAAACCATGCACGGCTTGTGTATGAGGTGCACGACCTGTGGCCCCTTTCGCCCATGGTAATCGGACACTACTCGCGCTGGCATCCATTCATCTGGCTGCTGCAGCGTGGCGAGAACTACGCCTACCGCCACTGCGACATGGTGGTCTCCATCCTTGACAAAGCATTCCCCCACATGCAGCGCCATGGCCTTAGTGCCGACCGCTTCTGCTGCATTCCCAACGGCTACAGGAAAGAGGAGTGGAGCCCAATGTCCGGGCAGACATTATTACCTGAAAAGCATACAACTCTTCTCAACCAGCTGAAAGAACAAGGCTGTACCATTGTAGGCTTTGCCGGCGGACATACTCAGTCCACGGCAATGCATGTACTGGTAGAAGCCGCCAACCTGTTGCGGACACGCCACGATATTGCCTTCGTGCTGGTGGGACAGGGTCCGCAGAAAGAGGAACTCATAGCCCTTGCCAAAATGCATCAGCTGAACAATATCCATTTCCTACCCCCTGTAGAGAAACGGGCTATTCCGGAACTGCTCGACCGCTTCGACATCTGCTATGCCGGAGGGGTTCACAGCATTCTGCACCAGTATGGCACATCGTTCAACAAAATCACCGACTACATGGTGGCGGGCAAGCCTATTGTGAACTCCGTCGATGAGCCGGGAAGTATGATAGAGCGTGTGGGCTGCGGGCTGCAGGTGGCTGCCGAGCGTCCCGACCAAGTGGCCAAGGCCGTAGCACAACTGGCTGACATGCCCGAGGCAGAACGTACAGCCATGGGCATACTGGGGCGCGACTACGCCCTGCAGAACCTTGAATACAAAACTCTGGCACAACGTTTTATTGATGCCGTAATCAAATAGACACCATGAAGATACTCACCATCATAGGGGCACGTCCCCAGATTATCAAAGCCGCAGCCGTGAGCCGTGCTGTGGCCCACCTGTACAGCAGCCGTATCGAAGAGAAGATACTCCATACCGGTCAGCACTACGACGCCAACATGTCGCAGGTTTTCTTTGATGAACTGGGCATCCCACAGCCGCATTACAACCTGGGCGTGGGTTCCGGTTCCCACGGCAGCCAAACAGCCAAGATGATAAGCGGCATAGAGGAAATCTTGATAAAGGAAACCTTCGACGGAGTAATCCTCTACGGCGACACCAATTCCACCCTGGCCGGTGCAGTGGCTGCGTCAAAGATACATGTACCTGTGTTCCATATCGAGGCAGGGTTGCGCTCCTTTAACATGACCATGCCCGAAGAGATTAACCGCATCGTGTGCGACCAGCTCTCCAGCATTTGCTTTGCCCCCACCCAGACCGCCGTGGACAATCTGCGACGGGAAGGCTTTATGGAGAGCCCTGCCACATTCCTCCACGGCAAGAAAAGGCGGGTGTGCAACTGCGGGGATGTGATGTACGACAACAGCATCTACTTTTCCACCCTCGCCAGCCAGCACAGCACCGTTATGCAGCAGCTGAACCTGCAGCCCGGCGGCTATATACTGGCCACCATCCACCGTGACAACAATACCGACAATCCCCAACGGCTGCAGTCTATTCTCCGCGCACTGGCCGACATCGCCCGTCAGGACAACATACGCATCATTCTCCCCCTGCATCCACGCACACGCAAAATACTCGACAACACGCCGGAGCAGCCACTATCCAGCTGTCCCTTGATAACAGTCATCCCCCCGGCCAGTTTCTTCGACATCACCATGCTGGAGCAGAACGCCAAACTCATCATGACCGACAGTGGCGGAGTGCAGAAAGAGGCCTTCTTCTTTGAAAAGCCTTGTGTTATCCTGCGCCCCGAAACAGAATGGGTGGAGATTGTGAACCACAGGGCCGGCATCATAGCCGATGCCGACTACAACCGCATCATCGAGGCATATCGCCAGCTGGCCGACCACCCCGTCCAGTTCCCTCATCTCTTTGGCGATGCCCACGCCGCCGAGAAGATATTGCAAACCATCCTCGATTACTAATCATTTCCCCGCACCGACATGACCCTCCACACCGACACCCTTCACCGCATCGCCTATGCCACCGATGCATCTGCCTACCGAGAAATTCCCATGGCGGTGGCCTATCCGCAAAATGAAGCGGAAATCATCGAACTCATCCATGAGGCCCGCCGTCGCCACACCCATCTTATACCCCGTGCCGGAGTCACCAGTATCGCCGGCCAGGTGGTAGGCAACGGTATTGTGGTAGACATCAGCCGCCACCTCAACCGCATCTTAAAGGTCGATACCGAAAAAAGATATGCTTGGGTGGAACCCGGTGTGGTACGCGACGAACTCAACCTCGCCCTCAAGCCATACGGGCTATTCTTCAGCCCTGAGACATCCACCAGCAACCGCTGCTGCATAGGCGGCATGGTGGGAAACAACTCCTGCGGCACCCACTCGCTTGTCTATGGCAGTACCCGTCACCATGTGCTCGAAATCCGGGGACTGCTCAGCGACGGTACACCGTTTTCCACCGCCACACGCGAAGGCAGCGACCTGCTGCAAAAGATATATGCACAACTGGAAGGCTGGGCCAAGAATCCCGACACCCGAAAACTCATCACCGACAACTTCCCCGACCCGTCCCTGCGCCGTCGCAGCTGCGGCTATGCCATCGACGAGGCCATCAACCCCGCACTCAACGCCCTCCCCGGATATCCGGAGCAGCCCGAAGGCATAGACCTCTGCAAACTCATCTGCGGCAGTGAGGGCACCCTCTGCTTCATCACCGCCATAAAGGTATCCCTCGACCCGCTTCCACCGCAGCAGCAGATGGTGCTCTGTGCCCACTGCCACTCCCTCCCCCTCAGCTATCAGGCCAACCTTGTCGCACTGCGCCACAATCCCGTGGCCATTGAGCTTATGGACGGCAAGATACTCGAGCTCTGCCGCAACAACCGCACACAGGACCGCAACCGATTCTTCATCCAGGGCGAACCCGCCGCACTTCTCATTGCCGAGTTCAACGGCGACCACATGGAACAAGATGCCGACGCACTTGAAAAGGAACTCATTGCCCAAGGCCTCGCCTACCATTGCAGCCGGGTCTATGGCAATGACATCAGCCGGGTATGGGCACTGCGCAAAGCCGGTCTCGGTGTGCTCACCGGCGTCAAAGGCGACAACAAACCTATCGGAGTCATCGAAGACACGGCTGTCGCCCCAGAACGGCTGCCTCAATACCTCGACGAATTCCAGCAGATGATGGAGCGTCTCGGACTCGAATGCGTCTACTATGGACACATCAGCACCGGCGAACTCCATCTGCGCCCCATCCTCAATATCAAAGAGCCCCGCGACCGGAAGCTATTCCGTCAGGTGGCAGAGGGAACCGCCCTTCTCGTGCGCAAACACCGCGGCAGCCTCAGCGGTGAGCACGGCGACGGCCGCCTTCGCGGCGAGTTCATCCCGCTCATGTATGGCGAAGAAGTGTACCAACTCATGCGCCAGGTAAAACAATGCTGGGACCCCGACGGTGTCTTCAACATGCACAAGATTGTCGATGCCCCGCCAATGGACGAAGGACTACGCTACGATGTTAACCAGACCTATCTCTGTCCCGACCACGACCTCATGTGCAGCATAGAGCAATGCAACGGTGCTGGAGACTGCCGCAAGAGCAATGCCATTGGCGGCACACTCTGCCCCACATTCAAAGTGTCGCACGACGAGCTGCTATCCACCCGCGCCCGTGCCAACATCCTGCGCGAACTGCTAACCCGTGGCCTGTCCGACAAGTCTGACCCGTCCGATCTAATAGAAGAAGTCCTCTACAGCTGCCTGGCTTGCAAAGGCTGCAAAGGCGAATGTCCCTCCAATGTGGACATGACACGCATCCGTTCCCAAGTGCTGCAGATGCTCTACGACCGCCACGGCACCCCCTTCCGCAGCTGGATGGTGGCCCGCATGGCCATGATTGAGCAGCTCGGACACCTTGTCTATCCCTTCTACAACTACTTTGCCACTGCCGGCTGGTCGTCTTCCATCATCAAGAAATTAGTATCTTTTGCCCCGGAACGCAGCATCCCGTCCCTCTCTCCGCGAACCATGCGCCAACTCATCAAGAAAGACAGCCGCCATGCTGCACGTTCCTCAAAGAAAGTGCTGCTCTTTGCCGACGAGTTCACAAACCTTCAAGAGGCTGAGCTGGGACAGACCTTCGCACGTCTGCTCACAGCACTGGGCTATCAGGTCATCATACCCAAGCATGTAGAAAGCGGCCGTGCCGCCATATCCAAAGGATGCCTGCATCTGGCCTCATCTTTTGCGCGCAAAAACGTCGAACTCCTCCACGACAAAGTATCCGACGACACACCCCTCGTGGGCATTGAACCCAGCTGCATACTCTCCTTCCGCGACGAATATCCCGACCTTGTTCCAGCGGAAATGCGCACCGATGCCGAAAAACTGGCCAAGAACTGCTTACTCTACGACGAATTCATCATGCGCGAGGTTGCTCGCGGCAACATCACTGCAGAACAATTCCGCACCGACAAAGTCGAAATCTGGCTCCATGGCCACTGCCACCAAAAGTCGCTGGTAGGTGTAGAAAAAACCGCCGCCATGCTCCGCCTGCTCAAAGGCTGCCGGCTCCATGTCATCCCATCCAGCTGCTGCGGCATGGCAGGCTCCTTCGGCTACGAGAAAGAGCACTACAAGACCTCACTCGCCATAGGCGAGATGATCCTCTTCCCTGCCGTCCGCAAGGCCATGGCACAGGACAACCCGTCGCAGACCCCCACTCTGGTTGCCGCACCCGGCACCTCCTGCCGCCAGCAAATCCTCGACGGCACCGGCATCCATGCCTTCCACCCCATCGAAATCATGTACCGCTGGCTTGCACAGTGACACCACTGTACCAACACACAATAAAAAGCCCCCACTTTGCAGTGAGGGCTTTTAATCTAAAAACCTAAAACAAATTACTTCTTGGCGTATTTCTTGTACTTGCTCATGAACTTATCAACGCGACCAGCGGTATCAACAAGTTTCAGCTTGCCAGTAAAGAAAGGATGCGAAGTGTTGGAGATTTCCAACTTCACAACCGGATATTCATTACCGTCGGTATAGGTGACGGTCTCTTTGGTGGCGGCACAACTCTTGGTAAGAATCATGTTGTCGTTGGACATGTCTTTAAACACAACGAGTCTGTAATTCTCGGGATGGATTCCTTTTTTCATCTTTTTCTTGTTCTTTTGCCGTTTTAAGCAGTGGCTCGTAAACGATTGTTATTAACTATATTGTATTAATTATTTCTTTCAAATTGGGTCTCTTTTCGTACCTTTTTGAGTTTGCAAAGATACACACTTTTTTTGACATAGCAAACTTTTTCTTCTTTTTCATCAAAAAAATCTGTTCAGAGACCGTCGCGCCTACGGGAGTCGGTAGTTCATCCGCCGGTGCTCCGCCATCTGTTCATACGCCGTGCCTGGGCGGCCGTAATTGGCATACGGGTGTATGGCAATGCCGCCGCGCGGGGTAAACAGTCCCGTCACCTCCAGATAGCGGGGTTCCATCAGCCGCACCAAATCTTTCATAATTATGTTCACGCAATCCTCATGGAAGTCGCCGTGATTGCGGAACGAAAACAGGTACAGCTTCAAACTCTTGCTCTCCACCATGCGACGGTCGGGGATATAAAGGATGCGGATTTCCGCAAAGTCCGGCTGCCCGGTGATGGGGCACAGCGTGGTGAACTCCGGGCAGAGGAACTCCACCCAATAATCATTGTCTGGGTGCCGGTTTTCGAATGTCTCAAGCACCTCCGGGGCATAATCCATGCGGTATTCCACCGCATGACCCAACTGCTGTAAATTATCTTCTTTTCTATCCATGTGCAATCTATTTAAACAAGCGGTAACGGATGCCCGTGTCATACACATCCACACCCTCGCGACGTTTCACCATGCGCACCACCCTCACGGTAATGGGCAGGATAATCAGCTCATACAACGTTTTCAGCCCCACCTGCCACAGGACGAAGCTGGGCATCATGTTCAACGGCACAATTCCTGCCAAGGCAATGGGGAAGAAAATCATCGAGTCGCATGCCTCGCCCGCCACGGTGCTCACTATTGCGCGCAAGGTGAAATGCCGTCCCTGCGACCGCACCTTCATCTTCGAGATTACCATGGCATTGACAAACGAGCCGACCAGGAATGCCAGGAACGATGCCAACGCCACCCTCGGTGCAAAACCGAAAATAGCATGGAAAGCCTCGTCGTTCCCACTGCTGCCGGGCAGCACATCGACCAGCGCACCCAGCATCACAAACAGGAAATTCATGGCAAAGGCCATCCAAATCAACTTACGGGCGCGGCGGAATCCCCACACCTCTGCCACCACATCATTGATGATGTAACTGATGGGAAACACCAGCAAAGCACCGGTGAAATGGGCCGGCCCCACGGAAAATTGCTTCAAAGCAAACAGATTTGCTGCCAGCAGGCAGGTGGTGAACAAGGTCGTGAATATATAAAACAACTTGCTCACCTCTTGAGTCTTATCTTTCATGTGTCTTGTTTTGTTAAAGGGGGTTTTCAAGCACCCCTGTGGTTAATTAATCGGCTGCAAAAGTACGAAATATTTTCCACATATCAGAAAAACAATTTCCCGTATTCATCCTGCAACAACCGTCAGCCTATCAAGAAACGGCCTGTGCGGGTCTTCAACAGCAGCCATGTACCGAGTGTGCTTGCAGCCATCGTCAATGCCAGCGCGCACCACGGCAGCAGCCACGCCCCTGCCTCCGTCTCGCAGAACCAGACCGGCATAGGCGAATAATAGTAAAACCACTGCAGAAAGAACATATGCAGCACATACACTCCGTAGCACAGCCGTGAGCATTCCCTCAGCCACGCCGACGGCTGAGACCCTGGAGCGCGGTGCCGCCACAGCCACAACGATACCGTGGCATACAACGCCAGCAGTCCACACACCGTGTGACCCAGCGCCAGAAGCCGCAGCACCACCCGGCTGCATCCCCGCAGCCAGTGAGGACAATCGAATCCGAAACCCGGCAGTCGCAAATGCGTAGTCTGAAGATGCAGCAACAGAAACAACAGATACAGCACCCACAGCACCGCCGCCACTCCCCAACCCCACTGCACGCCGCGCCGCTGTACAAACAGCACATGCCGCAGCCAATAGCCCAGATAGAAATAAAACAGGAAATAGGGAGCCCGCGACAGACCCATGCGCAAACCCGTCACACGCAGCAGCGACACGCCTGCCAGCACAACCAACAACAGCCATCCCACCCAGGGCAGCCATGCACCGTGGCGCCGCGACAGCCAGTCGAGCAACCGGTCAATCAGCCAGCAGGCCGAAAAACACCAGAACAACATAGGCAGAAACCACAGGTGCGAAATCCCGTTGGCAACACGCCAGAAAGCCACATACAGGCGGAACCGCTCTGGGCGATAACAAAAAATGGCATAGTATATTATCCCAAAGACAAAACAAGGGATTATCAGCCTCTTGAACTTCTTCCACAGGAATGGCAGTACATTCGTGCGTCTGCCCGCCTCTACACACTGGTAGCAAAACACATAGCCGCCCACAAAAGCAATCGTCTCAATACGGAAACCACTGATGAGTCTCCCCAACCACCAATAGACGGCATTGTCCGGCACGCCTTGCGGGGGTGTCCAGCCACCCGTAAAGACACAAAGCGAATGATACACCACCAGCAAGAAAATCACCAGTGGCCGAATGACGGATATCTCGTACAGCAGCGTTTTTTTCACGTTGCAAAATTACAACTTTTTCGTCACATATACGGAAATATAAAGAACTAAAGTTTGACAAGTATAATCGGTCGTTGAGGCAACCATCAAGCGTCGTCATTTATTCGCTCGTTATTCGATCGTTTTCCACTCGTTTTCCCTTTCAGAAAGGGAAAAATAAGGGAAACATATCGAAAAGCGATATGACAAAGAACGACGCAACATCGAGCCTGGAAGTCGCACAGAGTAACGTTGAGGACAAATATGCGACATTTTGGGAACGGTGAGGAACGTTGACGTAAGGTGGCGTAAGCCCGTACAGAATAAAAAGTAACTTCCGCGCGAAGCGGCA
>JAEEGH010011632.1_pt1 | contig 19918 bp, 18 predicted proteins | sample 9134181 | NCBI WGS metagenome assembly JAEEGH01 (sample SAMN16246544, study PRJNA631951) | gut metagenome | biome: gut microbiome; feature: rumen; material: DP-attached | host: Bos | place: Iran: Karaj | collected 2018-10 | reverse complement strand
TTCACCGTAAGATTCAAAAAGGCAGAATGATTATGCAGCAACACAGAATTCTCATCGTAGAAGACGAAGAAATCATCCGGCTTGGGCTCCAAGACAACTTCGAGCTCGAAAACTACGAAGTCGAAACAGCATGCGACGGCGAAGAAGCAATCGCCAAGACGGACTCGTTCCAGCCGCACCTGATTTTGCTGGACGTGATGCTCCCTAAGAAGAGCGGCTTTGAAGTATGCCGCTTTATCCGCAAAAAGCACCCGGAATGCATCATCATCATGCTCACCGCCAAAACGGAAGAGACGAGCAAGGTCGCAGGCCTCGACATGGGCGCTGACGACTACGTGACAAAACCGTTCTCCATTTTGGAACTTCTCGCCCGCGTCAAGGCGTTCCTCCGCAGAATTGACCTCCAGACCCAAGCTCGCCCGGCAAAGCAACTCGCCTCGGTCGACGCGATCGACTTTGCGGACATCCATCTGGACTTCAAGAAGTACATTGCCACCAAGAACGGCGAACCGCTCGAACTTTCGACAAGGGAATTCCAGATTCTCAAGTACTTCTGGCAGCGCCGCGGCGAAGTCGTGCTTCGCGAAGACCTTTTGCAAGACCTTTGGGGCTACACGCCCGAAAACATGCCATCCACGCGAACGATCGACAACCATATCGTGAACCTGAGGCGCAAACTGGAAGACGACCAGGCAAACCCGAAAATCATCCTTTCCATCCGCGGAGCCGGCTACAAGTTCGATGCGTAATTTCAGACAAAAAAATAGCGAATTCAGCAAGACGTGGATTATAACAGTCCTCGCCTTCTGTTCGCTATTTTCTAGTCTCGCTTTCGCAAACAAGATGTCCTCCCAGCTGCAAGAGGCCATCTATCTCTTCGAAATGAAGGGCGAAGTCGATGAAGCCATCAGGCTTCTTGAAAAAATTTCACGCCAAGGAGATACCGACGACAAGGAAACCGCATTTTTCTATCTCGGGAAAATCTATGACCTCGCCAACAACAAGGCGCAGGCCAACCACTTTTACAACCGTAGCCAGTCCATCAACAAGACGACAAGCAAAGCTTATTGGCTTGCCGAACGCGATGCCGCAACCAGTTTTTCTCCGGAAAGGCTCTTGCAAAAAACGTACTCGTTCCGCAGTCCCATCCTGAAATTCTTTGACGGGAAAAACGCCAACATACTCTTCGAAAACGGACACATCGCCAAAATCGAGGACGGAAAAATCACAGAAATTCCGTCCATGCTCGGCGAAGAAAACCACCTTCTTCATATTGATTCCGAAGGAATGTGGTACCAGAATTCCACACGCGATTCCGTATTTTACAAGCCGCACAATTCGCCAAAGCAAGAGAAGTCGTACAACATAAGGGACATCTCGCAATTTGCGGCAACCAACAATGATGCGTTCGCCATGACGGACAGGGCCATATACATTCTCGACCGCAAGGGCACCATCGTCAAAGGCAACAACGATTTCAACACCTGCCAAGTTCAAAGCGAATCATTCGTCGACAACCATTTTATCATCAACTGTCCCGACAACGCCCTCCACTTTATTTCTAAGGCGACAGCCACAGAATCTTTCACAATCGCCCAGTACGACATTATCCAACAGACATTTATCCATAACGGCTACATTTATCTCGTTTCGGGCAACAACCTTTTCTGCTACTCGCTACAGAACCCCAAGACGCCCCTCTGGAAAAACGGAGTCGGAAACATCGAAAGCATCCAATCCTTCGAAAACCACATCGTCACGCTGGAAGCTTCCGGAAAAATCACATTGTACGACCAAACCACAGGCGCCGTTCTTTCAAGCATCCGCGCCAACGCCTCGAACATATACCCTCTCGCACAAGGGACGCTCGGGCTATTTTCGAACGAAGGTTCCGTCATCACCGTAGACACATTGCTCCGCCCCCTCTGGAGTTTCAACTTTGCAAAATCCCCCATGGCACGCCCCGTCAGCAAGAACAAATCCATCTACATTCCATTTAGCGACAGGAAAATTTTCGCCATCGACGCCCACTTCTACGGACAACGCCCACTATATACAAGCAAACTCGCGACAAAAGCCATCTTGCAGGCAAAACAAGGTTATTGGGACAACCTGGGCCCCGTTCTCGATACAATCGTAAAGAATGAACCCGGCAACGCCGAAGCACATTTCCTCAAGGCTTTAAATCTGGAACAAAAACATGCCCCCGAAAAGGAACGCCAGATGGCCTGGGCCGAAGCGGTACGCCTCTCCATTGGAAGTCCGCAAATAGCAAGCACCGTCCTAAGCCATTACAGCAAGGTCATCGGAGCGCTTTTCGCAAGTCCACTGAACATTTCGCCCAAGACCATGTACCCGCAGTTCCTCGGTTCCAAAAAGAACCTTTATACGGTCGACCCCGCGACAGAACAACTTATATGCATCAATGCCGAAAACGGCGAACAGCGCTGGAGCAAGTATATCGGGAAAATCGGGAACGCCCCCGTGATTCAGTCTGACGAAAATGCAATCGTCATTTCGACCGGTTACCAGATGAACATCTATGATATGAACAAGGACGCCTTCAACAAGCCGCTACAGTTGCCCGGAAAAGCGTTCAACTTCACGATGTCCAGCGAATTCATTTACGTTTCCACCTGGAACGGGTTCCTGCTCAAGATATCGCGCGCATCAAACAGCATTATATGGTCCCGCAAAGTCTATGCCATGCCATTCCACGTCGTCAAGTTCCCGCGCCACCTGCAACTCTGCAACTTGGACGGAGAACTGGTACGCCTAAATGACGACACCGGGCTTGCCATCGAAAAATCCACGAATAGGGTCCAAGTCAACATCACCAGCATGGACGGACTCGATTCCACGTTAGTCCTCGTTTCAAGCACAAACAAGTTGTTCCTGCAAAACACCAAGAAAAAAGATTTCAGCCCAACGCAGGTCCTCATGGAATACCCCATTGTCTCCATGCAGGTTTTCAGGGACCAAAACGACGACAAGATTATCCTCTCGCTTTCGGACCAGTCCATTCTACTTTATTCCAGCATCGGGACACCCCTCTGGAAATACCAAGGCAAAAAATCCATATTCTCGAAACCGTTCATTTACGATGGGAAGGCCTGGATAGACCAGGGGAGCGAACTCATCGCCCTTTCTCTCAAGGACGGAAAAATCGTAAAGACATTCAATACGCCTGGCGGAGCAGGCACGCCCTTTATTTTGAACCATACATTGTTCAGCGCCTCACCCAAGCGAGTCCTTTATGGTTTCCCGCTCTAACTTAGAGTATAGCAAACTAAAATTTATTGGTCACTTTCACAAAATAGCACTACTTTTTTGAATAGGTCTTTGCAGGAAATAAAATGATCGGAAGCATCAAGAAACTAGTCTCCTTATGCAGTCTCTCCCTTGTGACTGCGTTTATGGCCGTAGGCTGCAAGGAAGACATTTCGGAGGACTCGAAAGAGACCAAGGACGCGCTTCCCGAATTTCCGCGAAACGAGACTCTTTATATAGGCGGTTTCGACTGGGCTCCCCCCACGACATTCAACCCGCTAGACCGCAATCCGAACTTTCCCATAGACGGCAGCATCCGAGTCATGTACGAATCGCTCCTCGCCTACAACCAACTGACAGGCAAACTGGACCCGATGCTCGCCGACAGCTACATCACGACTGATTCCAGCATCACCGTGCACCTGGACACTCAAGCCGCATGGAACAACGGAACAAAAGTCACACCGGACGATGTCATTTATACGTTCAAAATAGACTCGATACTCCCGACAGCCCACCACGATAACTGGAAATACATAAAGACCATCACGGACGACGGTAACAACAACATCACATTCCATCTTCCAGCCAAACGAAACCCGCTCATGGCGTTAAACGCCATCGCCGAGACCTCCATCCTCCCCAAGTCCGTTTTCGAGCCGTTGCTCAAGTCTGCCAAAACCGGAAAAACCTACAATATGGAGGTTATTTTCAAGTTCAAGAACGATTCCCTCCCAGTTGTTTCCGGTCCCTACACACTCAAGACTTACGCCCCGGACAAAATTGTATTGGAACGCAACGAGAACTACTGGGGAATAAGCAGGCACAATGGTAAAAAGCCTGTACCCAAATACATTATCCATCCCATTTACGACAACAACGACAACTTCAACAACGCCATGAACCGCGGAAACCTCGATGTTTCCTCCATCTACATGCCGAGAATCTGGGAAAAAGCTAACGACAGTATCCGTGCCTGGAGCAGGGAAGAACCATACCAGTTACCATCAAACATTACAGTCCTTGTTGTGGCAATGCAAAAGGAACCGTTCAACAACGTAAACTTTAGACGCGCCCTCGCCCACGCCATCAATTTCGAGAAAATCAAAGTTCGTGCGGTTTCCAACTACACGCCGACCATACAGCCCGGTCTCATACTCCCCTTCGGGGCCGAAAAGTCCTACTACAACAAGGAGGACGCCGAACTTTATGGTTACAGCTACAATACGAGCAAGGCCCGTGAAATCCTCACAAGTGCAGGCTATTCCTGGAACGCCGAGGGAAAGCTCCTCGACAAGAAGAAAAAACCGATTCGAGCCATTTCCATTGAATGCCCGAAAGGATGGACCGACTGGGAAGATGCCATCAACGTCATTGCCGAATCGTTCGCTGAAATCGGGATTACGGCGGTCCCGAAATTTGTCGATTACGGAATCTGGAACATGAACCTCCGTCTCGGCACGTTCGATTTGTCCATGAGGACACCCCCTACAGATCATTCCGTAGCGAGCCCCTGGAACAGATTCAACCACCTCTTGAGCCTTGCCGCCTACAAACCCGCCGGCGAACAAGCTTTTGCAAACCAAGGACGATTCCAGGACATAAAAATCAACGCCCTGTTAAACAAAATTCCGACAATTACAGACGAAACGGAGCTCAAGCAGGCTTACCGCGAACTCAACAAGCGGTTCATGCAAGCCATTCCCGTCCTGCCGGTCATGTACAGGCCCGCGACCTATTATCAATTTTCAACGAAATACTGGACGAACTTCCCTACGGCAGAAAATCCATATGCCCCGCCTAACAATCTCATTGTTGCCGCTGGAGTTACCGCTCTTTGGGAAATAAAATCGGTTGAAAAACAGCGTAATCAATAAAAAAGTTCTCATCTTTCCAAAAAAAAATTATCTTTAGCTCATTATTTAAAGGAGTACATGGTGCAAAAGCTACGTTATATTCTGCCAAATACTTTCACGAGCCTGAACTTTTTACTGGGTGTCTTCTCCATTTGTTGGACAACTGGAGCGTTCAGTTCGTTTAGCACGGCAGACCAAATCCGCATGGGTGCCTACTTTGTCATGTTGTGTGCCCTTTTTGACAAGCTTGACGGCTTTGCTGCCCGCCTTGTGAACGCCAGTTCCGAATTCGGCGCCCAGTTCGACAGCCTCGCCGACCTGGTTGCATTCGGTCTCGCCCCGGCATTCTGCTTTTTCTTCACCTACAAGATATACGCTCCGGAATGGTTCCAGAACCACGGTCTTCTGATGACATTGGCTCTCGCCATCTACGTGCTCTGCGCCGCCATGCGCCTCGCGAAGTACAACGCCTGCGACTCGGACACGTACCACCACCACTTTTCCGGGTTGCCCTCAACGTTTGCAGGTATGGTCAATGCAACGCTCATCGTGTTCCTCATGACCAAGGGCGTTTTCGCCGACTCGAGCACGTTCCTCTTCTGGCTCCCGATAATCGTGTTTGTCGCAACGGGATTCTTGATGGTTAGCCCGCTGTTCCTCCCGAAACTCCAGCCGCGCAAGAACAAGGCGTTCAACATTTTCCAGATTGTGCTGATTCTGCTCACCTACGTTGCCGGAATTCTCTTCTACAACCCGAAGGTGCCGTTCATTCTTGAATACCTGCTGCTCCTCGGCGCAAGCTACATGCTGATTGGCTTTGGCGTTGGGCTGGCTTACCGCAAGCAGATTATTGAAGAAGCGAAAGCGGGTAAAAAGTAATCGGTAGATTTTAGAACTTAAAGCCTAGAATCGTCATCCTGAGTGCAACGAAGGATCCAGTAGAATTTAAAGAGAAATGCCCGCCGTGAGCGGGCATTTCTTTTTTATAGCCACCAGAAGTGTATTAGCGAGACTCTGCGACTTCCAGCCATTCCGCAAAAGCACGGCCATAGCGGTCGAACAAGTGTTCCAGCGACATCCGCGGGAGTTCCAACGTCACGCATTCGATTCCATGCTCACCACACCACGTTCCAAGGCTCCCCGGAGTCTTGTATCCGATATCGGGCAGCCACGGCAAGTTGAACACCCCCATCAAGTCCTCGACAAGTCTTGTCTTTTGCGGAGCGTCGATGCAGCCCATCGGTGCATGCATCGAAAGAATCGACTTCGGCTTCAGTTTTTCAATTAAGGCGACAAGCGCTTTCGTCTCCGGTTCGCTCTCCGCTGCAACCCCCGACAATAACACCGTATCGCGAGGAGCTTCGAGGATAGAACGAGACACAACTTTATCCGCCAAGAAATTCTGCGTATTAAAATTGCGGTTCAAATCGACACCCGATGGATTTCCGCGCATTCCGAGCGCCATGCCATCCGGATTTGCGCACAAGATAAAGGCCACAGAATCAAAGTTATCGTCGAAAGCACGGAGCGCACGGCTCAAAAGGAACGTCGTCTCCGGTTCCTCACCGTGAATTCCGGCAATCACGAGCAATTGGCATTCGCGCTTGCTAGGGAAATACAAAAGCGGAGAGCCGAGCATCGTACGGCCGTAAACGGAAGATTTCAAACGAATTATACCGCGAGATTCAGGAGAGAAGTGCATAGTGGTTAGTTGGGCGCCTCCGGCGCATCAAACAAAATAAGGGTAAATGTATTCCTCAGCAAGTTCTGGCAAGCGTGCCAGCACGACCCGTTTGCACGCCATGTCGGATTGTTGATAAATTTCACGCAGCACGTCGAGTGAAAAATGCTCCAGCCGTTTGCGCGATGTCGGCAAATGCGCGATGTGCCAGCCTTCGGGCTTTATTTTTCCGCGACCGGGAACAAATACACGGCTAAACCCAAACGATGTTTCCGCCTCCATCCGAGCAGTCAAAAACGCATGGAATTTCGCGAACATGCCTTCGCATTCCGCGGGCGTGAGCTGAACTTCGTAACCCTCCGGGCACGCAGCTCCATCGACCACGTCGATGTCCGTCCCCAAATGGTGACGGCTCGCTCCCGGCAGCGCCGACCACGTGAGAATAGCATACATCAGTTCCTCTTCGTCCGTCGGGCGTTCCATTCTCACCCCCGTCTCCGACAAAAGCGGGAGTTCGCCTCGCGCCTTGCGGTTCCAAATCGAGAGTTGCTTTTCGAACGTGCGGTACGCCGATTCCACGCGCAGTTCAAACCCGTTCGCCTTGGCTTCGTTCGACAAAGCGCGCAAGTCGTCAACTATCGCCCGATCCACAAAATACCCCGGCTGGAATTCCACCAAATCAGGTGTTCCAAGGCCGTAAGGCAACAAGTCACGGGATTTCAAGTCCGTCATTGCACCGTCCCTCCCATCTTTTCAATCAAGTCTTTCCACTGCTGAACCGTAGCCTTTTTCCTCTTGGCGGGCGACCGTTTCTTCACAAGCGACTGTGCAAGAGGCGCCGGATTCGCATGAGTCCACGCAATCGCAAGGGCATCGGTCGCATCCAGCGCGACTTCCGCCGCTTCAATGCCTAGACGCGCAAAGACCATGTTCGCCACCTGCTCCTTTGAAGCGGCACCGTCTCCCGTGACCGCCTGCTTCACGACACGCGGCGGATATTCCTCGTACGTCATCCCGCGACGGTGACATGCCACGAGAATCGCCCCGCGGATATGCCCAAGCACAAGGGCGCTTTTCACATTTTTCGCAAAAAAGACACCTTCCATCGCCAAAGCGTCTGGGCGGTAATGGTCCAATCGTTCTTCCAGTTCCGAAACGATATGCACAAGCCTGTCTTCGAGATTTTTCGTGGCATTTGCGTGAAACGTGCCATATTCGAGCACCTGGACCTGACTGCCCGTCTTTTTTAAAAATGCGTACCCGGTCGTAATGGAACCCGGATCGATACCTAGAATAACCATGACCAAAAAATAGATAAAGAATTACATTTTTTTTGAAAAAAAACGCGATTTACGGGAGCGTTCTTTATTAGATTTCTAATATGGAGGCAACCATGCTGATTGATCAGGAACATGCAGATTATATGAGAACTAAAGCCCACCCAAGACAACTGGGCATACCTCTCAGCCGTTGGGGGCGTAATCTTATAGCCTGCTGCCCATTCCACGCTCCAGAAGAAACTTCGCTGTTCTTCTACGACGCCCTGGGCTACTGGCGTTACCGCTGTCTCCAATGCGGAAGCGAAGGCGACCTTGTCGATTTCCTCATGAAAAGCCGCTTCAACGGGCTGGACGAAGAAGCCGCCCGTGCCGAGGCGTTTGAATTCCTCGGTTCACTTGACAAAGAACATTCAAGTTCCCCGGACGGAGACCACCCCTGGGTCAAGGAAGTCGGTGGCGAAAAGTCCAAGGTGCTGGAATGCTTTGTGCGCTACTGCCATTGGGCCGCCTGCAAAAGCCCGTCCTCGGCAAAATTCCTCGAAGCTCGCGGCTGGAACATCGGCCAGGCACAGCTTTACGGACTCGGTTACTACAGCGGCGACCCGGAACCGTTCATCAGCTACTGCATGCTTTCGGGCATCGAACGCCACCAAATCAGTTTTTACCTGGACAACCTCGAAGCTTACCACGAACCGAGAATCACAATTCCGGCCCGTAACTCCAAGGGATTCATCCATTCCGTCTATGGTAGGCTCATCGAAGACAACGAAAGCAGCCATACCTATATCACTTACGCTTCGGGCCCGACAGTCATTCCGTTCAATATCCAGGCCGATAGCGAACAGCCCATCATCGTCCAAGGGTTCTTTGACGCCCTAACCGCAGACCTCGCCGGCATTCCAGGCGTTGTCTCCACGATGTACCAGGAACTGAACATCAACCATCTTTACAAGCTCAAGGCTTGCGGAGCCGAAGCGTTCACGGTCATATTGCGTCGCGAACAGGACCATCGAAAACAGGAACTGAGAATCCAGAAATATCTCAAGATGGCCGAACAGATGCACATGAGCCTCAAGTCCATCGTGCTCCCGAAAGGCGAAACTGTCGATACACTTGTCCGCAAACAGGGCGCAGACCAGCTCATCGAACTCATCGCCAATACCGAATTCGATACCATCCATTCCCACCGCAGGTCCATGCTCCTCCAAGACATCAAGGACAACTTCGATACTGCGATGGCATGCCCGCCCGACCAGTGCGTCGGCTACACGCTGAAATCATTCCCGAAACTCACCAAGGAAATCGACGGCGTTCAATCCGGATGTTTCTTCGTATCGTCTAAACCGTTCGGCCACAAGACGATTTTGCTTTCGAGCCTCACGCTGGACCTCATCGAGAGCAACCCCAGCCTCAAGGTCATTTACGTTGCCTACGAAACGCCACGCCGCCAGATTTTCGACAGACTCGTCTCCATGCTTATCGGGAAATCGCTTTTCTCCGTCCGCAAGCAGAACGCTGACAACGAAATCAACAAGCAGATTCTGGAAGCTACTCGCGAACTGATGAGTTTCGTGCGCACCAATCGCCTCGAAATCTGGGAAGACATGCCGTCCCTCGACTTTAACGACCTCCTCAAGACGCTGAAGCAGGAACTCAAGGAGCACCCGAACCTGGTTCTCGTGATAGACGGCATCGACCATTTGAAGATTGCCGACCGTCCGGAACTCCCGGACATCCACGAAAAGCGTTCTTCTGTAATGCTGGACTTGTACAAGGCACTCGACATTCCCATATTCCTTGGCGGCGAGCTTATCGACTCCCCCAACATGGGACTCTTGGGTCCAAGGTCTTATCTCCGCGACTGCGACGCCATCTACTGGCTCACCTCCAACGGCGACAACTTGACTCTCACCGTCGATTCCAAGCGCATTGGGACAAGCCACGTCTATGAAGGCTGCATCTTGACGGATCCTGAATCTAGTCGCATGAAAGAAGCTTAATGTTTACCATCGTTGATTTTAACAACTTCTGGAGTCCGTCCGGTGGCGGAGTCCGACGCTACCATTTGCAAAAGATGGCGTTTTACGAGCACCAAAACGAAGTCCTTTCGGTCTTCGTGATGCCCTCGGCAGAAACTTATACGGAACGGAAAAGTGACGGGTTAATCATCGAACATGTAAAGGCATTCCGATTCCCCGGGAACTGGGAATACCGCTTTATGTGGAAACCGCACCAAATCCGCCCGATTCTCGAAAAGTACAAGCCCGACGCGATTGAAGTAGGCTCCCCCTATATCTTGCCTTCGGCAGTTCGACGCATCGCCAAAAAAGTTGTCCCCAACGCAGCGCTTTTCAGCTTTTGGCATGCCGACTTCCCGGTCACATACGTAGGCCGCCCCATCGCCAAGAAACTCGGTGCCCGCACAGGAACATTTTTCCGCAAGCTCGCATTCAAGTACGCCAAAAAAGAATTCAACGGATTTGATTGCGTACAAGCGTCTTCGAAAGAGGCCATGGCACGCCTCAAAAAGAACGGGCTCCCCGACCCGCGCTGGATTCCGCTCGGTTGCGACATCGAGACGTTCTCGCCCAGCCGCCGCGACGAAGCCCTCGTCAAGGAACTCAAGGACGGCGAACCGGACCGCCTCACGATATTCTTCCCGCACAGGCACTGCAACGAAAAAGGCATCGACCTCGTCCTCGGCGCCTACGACATCCTGACGCAAAAACTCGGACACGAACCCGCCATCGTCTTTGCAGGCACAGGCCCGAGCCTCCCGCTCGTGCAGGCCGCCGCCGAAAAGTACAAGCACGTGAGCTACATCGGATTCGTGAATTCCATCGATGACATGGCCCGCTATTATGCCAGCGTTGATATGGGACTCGCCCTCTCCGGCTGGGAAACTTTCGGGCTTTCCATTCTCGAAAGCATGGCCAGCGGAAACGCCCTCGTCGGAGCCGCCGCCGGAGCCGCCTACGAACACGTCACCGAATCTGGAGCCGGCACAATCCTCAAGGAACGCACGCCCGAAGCTCTGGCAGACGCCATTGTCGAACTCTACCGTTCCGACCTCACCGAGAAAAAAATCAAAGCCCGGAAGTACGCCGAAAAATTTAGCTGGAACGATTGTTTCAAGCGGCAACTCGCTTTGTACAAAGAAATTGCAAAAAAGACTCGTCAATGACGAGTCTTTTTAGTCGGGATGACTGAATTCGAATCAGCGACCTCTTGAACCCCATTCAAGCGCTCTACCAGGCTGAGCTACATCCCGAGGTCTCTTACAAGAGTATGCCAAAGTTAGTTAAACCCCGGTGTTTTTTCAAGGCAAAAGTGCGAAAAAAGCGAAATTTAACCCACTCCGGCAGCGCCAGTCCTTCCTAGTCCTTCCAGTAACCGACAACCAATACTTCGGGAGTCGCCTTCGGGAACTTTTTGCTCTTGAAGCCCACAATCTTGCGGATGCTCTTTTGCTTGAGTTCCCAGTCCGTGCGCGTAAGTCCCGTCGTCGAAAGCGTCACCTTGATGCCGGGCACCTTGCCGCCTTCCTTGATTTGATCCACCTTATCGACATTGAGCATCACGTTCTTTGTCTTGATCTTGAATTCTTTTGCCGCATTTTCGTCCAGCGCAAGGTCCGGGCGTTCTTTCTTGTCCGTACCCCAGACGTAGAACGTCCATTCGCGCTTTTCATTCGGTGCATAATAGCCAGCGTCAAAAAGCTTTTCGCCAAAGAAAATCGGGTTTTTCACATAGCCGTCGAGCTGCGCGGCATACGGCGTCCCCTGATTGTCGATTATGACCACGACCGGATTGATTTGCCCGTCCATGCCAGCAAAATCCATATCGAACTCGATTGTCACCGGAGCGTTCGGGGCAATTTTTTGCGGATACTTGAAGTTCGACATGCCAATACCCTGGCCAATCACGTTTTCAAGAATTATTTCTTTATTCGTAACATTGGCCCCTTTAATGACGATATGCTTGACATCGCCCTGGTCCGCATAACCAATCGGGTACGGATCCGGCACAAAACGGATAACGTCATCGGCCATGGCAGTCGCCGAAAACGCGAGAGCCGCCACAAAAAGAGATTTGAAAATTCTAGACATCATGATATGAATATAGTAAATAGTAATTGGTAAAATTTAAAGACGTCATCCTAGAGAGATATATCATTTTGACTTTTCATTACACAAATAACTAGCCACATCGAAACAATGCTTTTTAACATCAAAGTCACTAGAATATTGAGCGAACTTATATTCGCTCATGCAATCATCATATTTTTTCTGATCCTTGCAAACTTCATTAGCCTTTTGAACATCTTCATATATTTCCTCGGCACAATTATCCGAAGACACACAACCACACGCATACAAGAATGAGCAAGACAACGCAAGCACAAGCAACAAATAAATCCGCTGAAAAGCCATATTGGGAATATACAAAATTTCTACATTTGGCGCCATGACTTCACTCGACGAAATCAAATCACTTCTCGCGCAAAAGGATCTGTTCATTTTCGACTTGGACGGCACGCTGTTCAACACGCTTGGCGATTTATCTCCGGCTGTGAACTATGCAATGACGCAGTTCAATCTCAGCACGCATAGCAACGACGATGTGCGAACCTTCATCGGAAACGGTTCAATGAACTTGATTCGCCGGGCAGTCGCCGCAAATTTCATTGACGTGAAGAAAGTCCGTAACTTCGATGAAGTCGCCGCCGTTCTAGAAAGCGAAGGCTACAACGAAGAAAAGATTAAAGAAATTCATAAAGTTTATTCAGAATTCTACTGGGAGCATTGCACCGAAAATACGGAACCGTATGAAGGAGTCGTGGATCTTTTGCAAAGAATCGCAACAAGCGCAAATTCGTCAAAATCAAAATGCGCGGCCATGCTCACGAACAAGCCCGTTGCTCCCTCCCAAAAAATTCTCGCAAAATTCGGACTCGAAAATTCATTCGCCACATACCTCTGCGGCGACACAACGCCCGAGCGCAAGCCAAGCCCCGCCGGCATTTACGAGATTCTTCGCCAGACTGGAATCGCCCCCGAAAAAACAATCATGATTGGTGACGACACACCCGACATTCTAGCCGCCAAAAACGCAAACATCGACTGCATCACGCTTTTCGAAGGCTTCGGCAAAGCGGAAAACTTACTCCCGCTAGAGCCCTGCTACACCGCAGGCCACATCAAGGATTTCGCAGAATTTATTTAACGAAACAATTAAAGGATACTTTTTATTCCACCTGCGGCGAAGGCTGTTCAGAGTCGCTCGAAGAGGCCGAAGGAATGACTTCGTACAGATTAACAGGGAATGTAAACGTCCCACCTTTTTGTGTTTTCGGGAAAGCCCAACGAGCTATTGATTTTCTGATTTCTTCGCTAAACTGATCATTCGTTGATTTAATCTCGACTTTTTCAACGTTTCCACTCGGAGAAATCTTCATTTCAAAGACAGTCTTTCCTTCATATTCCTTAGTACGTTTAGCGCGATATTTTACATTTTTATAAAGATTCTTATTGCAGATATGGCGTATGCTCGGCGAACGCTGACGGAATACTTTCATAAAATATTCAACATCAATGTCGTTATCCTTCCCTGCGACAACATCCTCTTCCGTCAATTCTTTGACAAGGCAACGAGGAACAGAGCGAGGCGGCCGGCTAATTTCACGAGGATCATCAGGAGAAATAATCTCACGCGGAGGCCGAACTCCATAAAGAGCAACCGCTCGGCCCATATCTTCTTCGATAACACCGTACAAAGCACGAATCATACCGATTTCAGGCTTCATCTTGGCCACGCGAACTGCCTTTTTCAACAAGGAATCCTTGGCGTGTTCTATCACTGCAGCGCTATCCGAAGCAGACGATTCCGCAGAAGGAGAACTATCCTCCGATTGCTCGACTTTTTCCAAAGCACGCCCAACAGGCTTTTGTTCATCATAAACCTTGACGGTTTGTATCGCACGTTCTGCACGCCCATCCTGCACGGACGATCCATCCGCCTTTTTATCGGAATCGTTACAAGCAGCCCACAACGCTGCTGCGGTCATCAAAGCGATTTTGCCAAGAAATTTGCTAAAGTTTTTTGCCATACATCATAAATAACAAAATTTAACACGAGCAAGCAACGTCAAATGCGTTCTTTTACAATTATTTTCGCCCCCAATACCCCATTCATCTACCTCAACCGCGCTTTCAGCGCCTCGATTTCAGCCTTTTCCATGCCGAGCGCAAGCAAATACTGTTCCGTCGCAAGAGCCAAATCGACATTCTCGAAATCCGAAATATCGACACCTACGGTATGATACGAGTTTCGCATATTATTGACGATAAAAGTCTTGAATAAGTTCACCTGTTCCGGGGTCAATGCAACCTGCACTCCATCAACAACACTGCAGTAATTCGTGAAGGTCTTAGCATAATCAAACTTGATTTCGTCGGCAGTCGCTCCCATCAGCGCTTCAAGCACGGCAATCATAAATCCGGTCCGATCCATACCATAAGTGCAATGCACCAAATACGGTCCATCATGTTCTATCATATAGCGAAAGCCCTTGACAAGCCCATCCTTGAATACTTTATTTACAAAAGTCGGAGGAACTCCAAGAAACACCACATTCTGCGTCACATAATAGGAATTAACCACCCCCCTATATGTTGCAGCGGCTTCCTCACCTTCGGCAAGATTCACAAACGTTGCCACCCCGGCAACTCTGGCCAAAGAATCTGCATATAAATTGCGACCCAAAACCGCATCGATTGGACTTGACGAACGATACAGTACGCCCTCACCCATTCCCGTAGTATTTACTACCCTAAAATTTGCAAATTCCTCAATGGAAAGATTTGGGTACGCATCCGGATAAAGGGACATCGTAATGTGGTTTCGCAATTCGAAATAATCGAGATAGCCGCCCTTTTTCTTCATTTGTATAGCAACGTTTATCGGAAATTTCACACCACGTTCAATACCAATGGCTTCTGCCGCATTGCCGTTACTGACCTCAAGCGTTATATAACCTGAACCGTCACCGACACTTAAAAGATATTCTCCAGTAAAAACATTGTTAGCATATGCAACCACAGGAACATCCACCGTGTCATAGCCGTCCACCATCACCGTTACGATGTCGCCGATTTCAAATACAGTCAAAAAGGAATCTGCCTTAAGATTGAAATTCACGCTCCCGTAATAGAATAGATTCAAGGTGTCTTCCATGACAGTCGTCGAAAAAATCGAAGCCCCCGAAAAATCAATAGAAGCGTTCGACAGAGTCTCCGACGAAGAAAAATTTTCCGAAGCAACAGGGAAATTACTGGAGTTTTCATCACAGCATGCAACAACAAACAATGCCATGGCCAGCGCAAAAAACGCAGCCAACCTTTTTTTGATCATCATGCCCAATCCCGTCATCATTTAACCTCGGACTATATATAACAATTTTTCCAGTTTTCTTTCTACCTTGGCACGCTTCGCGTGCATTTAGCACGGCTCGGAAATGCGAAAACAAGTTTTCGCGCTTCTCTCGCCTTGCACGCTTTTACTATCTTTGGCCGCATGAAAAAGTACCACTTGGCCACATACGGCTGCCAGATGAACGAATACGACTCCGCGATGATTGCGCAGGAGTTGGACATGTGCGGTTGCGTCGAGACAAACAATCAAGAAGACGCCGACATCATCATCGTGAACACCTGCAGCGTGCGTGAGAAGGCCGAGGAAACAGCCATCGTCAACATCAGCAAGCTCAAGTACTTGCGCAAGAAGAATCCCGACGTGAAAGTCGTGGTATGCGGTTGCATGGCGAAAAATCGCGGACCGGAATTGCTCAAGCGACTCAAGAACGTGAACTACATCGTGGGCCCGGACCAGTACCGCAAAATTCCGGAACTCTTGTTCGGCGATGCACACAGCCCGCTGCACCAGACGCACCACAAGATGTTCATCGACGAAGACCTGAGCGAGAACTATCTCGGCGAATACGCCAAACTCCAGAACGACGTGAGCGCATTCGTCGCCATCCAGCGCGGTTGCAACAAGCGTTGCAGCTACTGCATCGTGCCGTACCTCCGCGGCCCCGAGAAATACCGCGACATGGACGACGTGCTGACGGAAGTCAAGCGAGCCGCCGACAAAGGCATCACCGAAGTGATGTTGCTCGGCCAGACGGTCAATGCATACAAAACACCAAACGCAGATTTCACGACATTACTAACAAAGGTTTCTGAAATCGGCGGCATCAAACGCATCCGCTTTACAAGCCCGCATCCGCGCCACTACACGAATGAACTCATCGACGTACTTTTGAACAATCCGAAAGTTTGCCATTACGCGCATATTCCGCTCCAAAGCGGATCCGACGCCATCCTCAAGAAGATGCGCCGCCAGCACAACATGGAACAATACATGACCGTCATCGAACAACTGCGCAGCAAGGACCCGTACTACGCAATTTCGACGGATGTCATCTGCGGATTTGTCGGCGAGACCGAAGAAGATTTCGAACAGACTATCAAAGCGTTCGAAGCATGCCAATTTGATACGGCGTACATGTTCATCTACAGTCCACGCAAAGGCACCGAGTCATACAAAGAAGCGGAAATTCTCACACCCGAAGAAAAACTCGCACGCCACACCCGCCTCGTAGAACTCCAGAACGCAATTACGCTCAAGCGCAACCAGATGATGATGGGCCGCACCGAAGAAATTCTCGTCGAACACGGTTCCACCCGCGACAAGACGGAACTCGTCGGCAAGACGGACAACTTCAAGAAGGTCATTTTCAAGCCAGAAGAAGGCCGCATCATCAAGCCGGGCGATTACGTCAAGGTGAAAATCGACGACATCCGCGGCTGGACGCTCCGCGGCACGTTGGTTAACGATTAACAGAAGCTCATTTCCATTACCTAAATCGTCAACCTCGCGTTCCGGTCCGCCGACGTAACTTACGGAATATCAACGAGTTATGCATTTTCTTTCATGTCAATTTGCCAAAATAATTGTATTATTGCAATAGAGGGTAAATAGAGGGCAATATGGCTAAATACTTTATTCGAAATTTGGTTGTTACAGGCGCACTGAGCGCGTTTGCTGCCACAGCATCCTTTGCAGAGGCAACCCCGACTCTCGCCACCGCTCAAAAAGCTTACGTGAACGGCAAATGGAAAGAAGCCGCCGCCGCCTACGAACAAGTCTGCCCGACGCAGGCCGATTCCGCACGTACTGAATGCTACCTTTGGAACATTCTCGCCCTGTCACAAACAGGCGTCGCCGCCGATTTCAGCAAGGCAGGCAAGCGCCTCGACAGCCTCATCGACAAAACGAGCACGCAAAAGCCCATTTATGCCGACCTCATGATGACGAAGGCTCAATTCCAAATGTACCTCGGCCGCTACAACAAGGCCGCCGAATCGCTCATCCACGCCATTGAAACATCCCAGCCGCACCAGGTTACCGTGCTGCAAAAAGTCTGTTCCGCCGTACGCGAACGCACCCGTAACGAGGAACTGAACGAAGCCTGCAACAATCTCGGCAAGCCGAAAGTGGCAAAACCTGCAAACGCCAACGCAACCGATCAGGCCAAAGCGGTAAACACAGAACAAAAGCCGCAAGCAGAAACCAAAACGGCTGACGCATCAACAAAAACTTCGACAACCTCAGCGGCGGCCACACCAACAGCCGTAACGACAAACGCCCCGACAGCCTCAACAACAACTTCGACTGTAGCGACGACAGCAACCGCTTCAACAGCCGCCCCAAAAGCGACCGTTCCAGTCGAAACAAAATCTGAACAAAATGCAGAGACTTCATCTGCATGGCAACTGCAACTCGGAGCATTCGGAGTCAAGTCCAACGCCGATTTACTTGTAAACAATCTCAAAAAGAGAAACATCGCCTGCACAATTACAGAAAACACTCTCGAAAGCGGGAAAACACTCTATATTGTGAGAACAGGTCCATTTGATACAAAAGAAAGCGCTGTAGATTACGGAGCCAAGAAACTCACACCGCTCAATGTCGAGTTCAGACCCATGCCTTTAAAGCAGGCTCTGTAAGCAAATAAAATTAAACTCAAAAAAATTTTTTACAGTTTTTCGAACGGAAAACGGCGTTTTTTACTCTATACACCTACAAAAAAAGTAAAAAATGTTCTATATTTGTGTTACTCCCCCGCCGGGGTGGTGAAATTGGTAGACGCGCTGGACTCAAAATCCAGTACTCGCGAGAGTGTGAGGGTTCGATTCCCTCCCCCGGCACTAAACGTTTAAGAAAGAGATCAAAAAAAATGAGTAACATGTTCAAAATGCTTTCTGCTGTTTTATTCGCGGGTTCATTAGCGTTTGCTCAGTCTGATGACCTCTTCTCTGACGATTTCCAGGACGCAGCAACTGCGGACTCCATCGCTCATGCCAATGCAGAAGCGACCACACAAGCAAATGAAGCAGCTGCACAAGCCAATATCGGTAATGCCAAGGCAACTAGCGGTCAATGGGACGGCTTCAACTACGAAGATATGGGCCTTACCCAGTGGGAATATCAGCAGGCTAAAGAACAAGGCGTCACTCGCGAAAAGTTGACTAAGCTCGTCGAAATCGGTATCCGTCCGACAGAATATCTCCAAAAGCCGTGGAACAGACTCGGCGTGAGCGAAGAAGATTGGCTCAGCCAGCGTGCAGAGGGTATGGAAGATGCTGACATCGACCGTTCCTACCGCTATCATAGCGGTGACCAGAAGAGCGCTTATCTCTCTCTCTTGATTCCTTCTTATTATCAGTGGAAAACGCACGCCGTCGCCAAGGCAACGTTCATGGACGTTCTCGAAGTCGGCAGTATCGCAGTCACGATCGTTCTCAAGGTTCAAGACAAGAGTTATTGGTGGTATGGATTCCTTGGAATCGCAGCCGCTCACCTTTGGTCTTTTGCAGACGCATTCATCAGCACCCAATGGGATAGCAATCCAGATGCTAACCGCTTCAGTTTCGGCGTTATTCCTACACCGGATAAGGGCGTTGCAAGTTTCTTCAATGTCAAGTTCTAAGCAGCACAATGCAGCTAGAATTACTTAAAAGCAAAATTCATCGCGCTACAGTTACGGATGCGAACCTCAACTACGAAGGTTCTATTACCATTGCGCGCGATTTGATGGATGCCGCACACATCCTCCCCTTCGAAAAAGTCGGCGTTTTGGACGTCAATAACGGTTCCCGCCTTGATACATACGTCATCGAAGGCCCTGCTAAGTCTGGCGTAATATGTTTAAACGGCGCTGCCGCCCGCTTGGTACAACCAGGCGACTTGGTCATCATCGTGACTTATGCGACAATGTCCCCGGAAGAAGCCAAAAACTGGAAACCGACCGTCATCCGCGTCAACGGAAAGAACGAAATTATTTAGTCATCAGTCATTGATCGTTAGTTATTAGTTGTCCTCGCATAAGCGGGGATTTTTTTATAGTCCCATTTTTACAGAACACAGCATAATTTCAAAAAAAATTGCAATTTACCGCATAGCGACAAGCTAAATGTTGTATATTATTAGCAAATCATAAATAGAGGTCATCAATGCCAGAAAACTTAATCATGCCAGTCATTATCGCTGTAGTCGTATTTTTTCTCATCATCATCTTTGTCATGTCCTACATCAAGGCGGCACCGGACGAAGCCATCATCGTTTCCGGCATTCGCAAGGAACCGAGAGTCATCATCGGTCGCGCAGGCCTCAGAATTCCGTTCTTCGAACGCGCCGACCACCTTTCTTTGCAATTGATTCAAATTGACGTCAAGACGGGCAGCCCGGTTCCCACCAAAGCCTAC
>JAEEGH010011629.1_pt1 | contig 19922 bp, 12 predicted proteins | sample 9134181 | NCBI WGS metagenome assembly JAEEGH01 (sample SAMN16246544, study PRJNA631951) | gut metagenome | biome: gut microbiome; feature: rumen; material: DP-attached | host: Bos | place: Iran: Karaj | collected 2018-10 | reverse complement strand
ATGTTATAAGGAGATAATTAAGGTAGGAGGGGAGTAGTGTCACCATGGGAGGTGCAATGAGCGCACATGAGATAGGCCTGGTGGATGCGGTAAAGAACGGCAAGTTGCAGACCGGCAAGGTGAAGGCTACGGTAGATTCTAAAACAATAACAGTTACGATTGACAAGGATTTTGGTATTTCAAACATTGGATTTAAGTAATTGGAAATAAATATTTTTGGGTCCTTTGGCCGGGGTGGAAGATGGTTTCCACCCCGGTCTTTTTGCTAAGAAAATGGAGCAATAAAAGTGCTGAAAAAGTACCTTTTTAGTAGGATTTGATGTATAATGTATTAATAAAACTTTTACGAGCCGTTAAGATTTTTTAACAGCTATGGTAGTAGAATTATATATATGTATTACTATAAGGACAGTTCAAGGAGAGACGTATCATGAGTAGTATGACAGCAAATCTTAAGAGAGTCGGAGCAGCAGCTCTTGCTGCAACATTTATTATCGGACAGTTTCCGCTGAGCGCGATGGCTTCGGCAGTCAGGGCCAAAGGGGCGGATAATAATACTGAGAGCATTACGATAACAGAGTTCGCGAGTCTTTCTGATTCGATCAAAACCCAGAAGCTCTATGTAGGAGATAAGGAGACCAAGATCTCTTTTCCTGATACTCTTACCGCAACTATAATCGTGCCATCAGAAAAAAAGGATGAGCCGGCGAGCGGCGATACGGGTGATCAGGATACCACAGGTCAGGAAAACGGGCAGGAAGAAAATGACGCTACTGAGAGCACAGCACCCGAGAATCCTTCATCTGATGATCCTTCACAAACTGAAGGCGATACAGGACTGACTGATAGTTCTTCAGGAGATGCTGCAGGTACAGAGAGCGACGGACAGTCAGAGCCGGCATCAGAAGGCGGATCAGACAGCGCTTACATTGGAAAGATGCAGAACATCATTGGCGTTTACATGATTCCTGCAACTGTCTATGCCCAGGAAGGATCAGATATTGTTCCTGAGACAAAAGAGATCCAGATAGACGGGATTTCCTGGAAGATCAACCCGGATGCCAGCAGCAAAGAGAGCTTTTCATCTGCGAAAGCCGGTTACAGCTTTGAGTATGTAGCGGTTCTGCCGGATGGTTATACCACAGAGGCTGTCATTCCTACTATCAATGTTACTATTGAGAAGAACGAAGAGTATGTTCCGTCAAGAAATGAGTACGGAACTGTTGAATATAAGGACGACAAAGGCCTTAGCTATTCTATCGATGATTACGCGGCAGTATTTGATAGCGACGAAGATGTTACATGGAAAGACGACTGGTATGTAATCGGCGAAGATGTGGAGATCACAGGTCAGATAAAAGTTGATGGAAACGTTAACATTGTTCTCACAGACGGGCATACGCTTAAGATAACAGACGCTAGGCTTGTAGCTGAAGACGAAGATGAGGACGAAGAAGACGAAGCTGTTATCAATATTTTCGGCCAGGAAGAAGGAACCGGAAAGATTTCATTCGAGTATAAAGAAGACGATGAGCTGCCGGTTATCAGCATCAGTGACGGAGTCTTAACAGTAAATGGCGGTGCTATTGAAGTAAGCAGTGAAAAGAGTACTGCAATTGCTGCAGACCGTGTTGTTATCAATGCAGGAACAGTTAAGGCTACGGGTAAGACTGGTATCGTTACTAAGGATATCCTTACAGTCCTTGGTGGACAGTCAGAGTTCTCATCCATCGGATCTGAGACAGAAAAGAGCGGCGATGTTGTTCTGGATTATGAAGATGAAGAGAGCTATGTACAGATAGCAGGCGGAATCTTCCTGAAAGAGGCAGGTTACGTTGCGATCGTTGCTGATAAGGCACTCACTGATGGTGAGGTTGCATTTGAAGGCGTTTATACACAGACTTCTGAACCCGCATATACAGCATTGGAGAACAAGAAGCTTGTTCACGCTATATTTGAGGAGACCCCTAAGGCTACCTTTACAGCATCAGGTACCCAGAGTGCTAAACTTAAAGGCCTTGTAAAAGACGCCGAGTATGAGATATCCGGAGCAGGATTTGAGAAGACTCAGATAACCGCAGCTGCAGACGGAACATATAAGATTGCATCGGGACTGAAGATCGGAACTTTTGAGATAGTTAAGAAGAAGGCCGGAACAGCTGAGAATCTTGTCGACAGTAAGCCTCAGACATTTACTATCACCAAGGCAGAGAATCCTTCCAAGCTCACAGCCAAGGCTTGCACAACTGCTGAAAACAGCGATGGAATGATCACAGGACTTGATTCTACCAAGAAATATGAGTACAGAGCTCTGAGCGACACAGTATATACTGCAGTTTCAACCAACGCAACATCCATTACAGGACTTAAAAACGGAACATATTATGTTCGCCTTAGACCCGTCGGAACAATGCTTGCATCAGCAAGTCTTAAGGTTGAAGTAGCAGCCTATGTTGCCAAGAAAGTTACAACTCCTACTTTCAGCAAGAAGAGTGGTACCTATACAGGTGCTCAGATCCTTACAATATCAACAACCACTACAGGCGCTAAGATTTACTACACAGTTGATGGTACAACACCCACAGCGGACAGCAATCTCTATAATGGTTCAATAACTGTGGACAAGAACATGACTGTTAAGGCGATTGCTGTAAAAGATGGAATGACTAACAGTACTGTTGTATCAGCTACTTATTATATAAACACTACAACAAATAAGAGCAGTACAACAGGAGGAACAACAACTAGGAAGACCACCACTACTACAAAGACTACAGGTACTACATCCAGGACAACCGGAACGACATCAAAGACTACGGGTACTACTACGAAGAGTTCAACATCCAGCTCTTCAGCAAAGAGTTCAAAGTCAGGAAGTTCGTCATATGCAAAGGTAACAGACAGCACATCATCAAGCTATGATTCAGAATCAGGCTACGGCACAGGTTCTGGTAAGAGCAGTTCAAAGGGTAAAAACACCGCTTCAGCCGGTAGGACCTTTGGAGAAGCAAATGCTGATGTGGAGAACGAGTACCCTGTCAGAGAGGACGACATATCAGATTATATCGCGGAAGAGCAGGAGTCTGAATTCAGCAATTCACTTGGTATCGACCCTGCAAAACTGTATGAGATACCGAATGTCACATCAAACGAATCCGAGTACTATTACTCCGATGGAGACATGGATGACTTTGAAGTGAACGATGTCTACAATGAAGGCGTCTTCGACCTGTACAATTTAGGCTATGGCATAGGCGGACTTGAGCTTCCAATGCTCATCGCAATCTTCGCATCAGTAGCAGGTTTTGCAGCAGTTGTGGTTGCCTGCCTTAAGAATAAGAAGAGCATTTCTGTTAAATGAGATGCCTGCTAAAATGTCTATTGGCATACAAAGATTTTGAATATCGTTAACTTTTAAGAGACCGGATTTCAATCCGGTCTCTTTTTAGATTTGCAATTTTTCAAAGCTTGATGATGGATGATTAAAAATGGTATATTTTTAAGTGTGATTTAAATATCGCCTGGTATTTCAGGTTGTGATTATTGGGGGTTAAATATGCTTAAAAGATTACTTGCCATTATGTTATCCGCAAGCCTGGTGATCAGTTCTCCGATCACGACATCAGCGGTTGCTGAGGAGATGTCTTTTACGGAAGAGACTGACCTGACCATGCAGAATGCGGATTACCCTGTTACTCAGGATGCTGCTACTGATGAAAACGTAGCGGACATCCCTGCGAAAGGGGTTTCGGCTGAAGAAGAAAACATCGCAGATCAGATTTCAAAAGACGACCCTTCCATTGAAGATTCTGAGGCAGATGATTCTGTTACAGATGGTGAGGAAGACGAGACCGTGGACGATGAAACGGAGTCTGAGGAGCCTGCTTCCGATGAGGATGCTGATGCTGAAGATGAGGCATCTGATGAGGATGTAGCGCTGGAAGAAGAGGTAGTTGATGTTCCTGATGGGGATGAAAGCTCCCTTCAGTATTGGATGCAGATTCCAGACGATTACATGTATGACGGGATCCATGTGTCTCCGCTCGATGACTTTAACCATCCGGTACTGTATATGGCAGAAATGTCTGAAACAAAAGCTAAGAAATTTACTTTCCATCTTAAAAATGGCAATGATTACTATACTTTTAGTAATACTGCTGAGCTATCTGAACTTTTGAATGAAGATATCAGCGCTACTGTGTACGAGAAACTCAAAGTAGAGACTTGTCTTTATTCCAGCGGAGAATATATTGTTGTAACCGGCGACGAAAGTCCTTTAAACATCAGCTTTGAAGAAGACGAGAACAGAAATCTCAGTGTATGTATGACTTCCAACAGCTCTTTTCCGGAAGGGAAATACTATCTTCGCTTTACGTTTGATTTCCCGGAGCATATCAGAAACGGTAAAAAGATCGAGAAACTGGTCCGGATTATAAAGGCTCCCATAAACGATACATTATACGATTCGAAAGAAGCTGCCTGTGCTGCAGTTCGCGAAGTCATCAGAAATCGTGTCAATAACATTGAGCACTTCGATGATGCTTCAAATCACTTCGGTTATGATAATTTTGTCTACGACAGGATATATGTGGCGCAGGATGCTTATCCGGAGGGCACCATCCGGATGCTTGACGTCTGCGATTTTGAAGCTGAAAGAGATGGCATGGAGCCTTATGAAGGCGATTATATATATAACCTTCTTGGCAACAGGATTCAGAGAACCTTCTATTTCGAGGATCCCTGCAGGGTAGATCAGGACAGCAATACATTTGGCACAAAGACTGTCGATGGCAAGGATTATTTCGTCTACGAGATCTATCTTCCCGTTATCACTACCAAAGCTGAGGAGAATGCGGTAGACGAAGCTGTTGAAAACCTGATGAATACAACTTTTGCTGATGTCATAAACGGAACCAATCAGGAGAAGATCAGGAAAGTATTTGACTATGTGACAAAACATGTGAGCGGCACTGTTTCAGGAGCAGGAGGCTCTGACAGGACTTACCCGCTGTACCACACGGCTTATCACGCGCTGATAAAGAAAAACGGAACCTGTGAGTCTTTTGCACAGCTCTTTACCAGACTTACCAGAGAACTTGGCGTTCCCAGCAGAGTCATAATGGGAATGGATGCTGCCAACCACACCTATAATATTGTGGATGGAGGAGACGGCTACTGGTATTACATCGACTGCTCTGCAGGGAAATATCTCACAGACAGTAAGAATTTCAAAAGAGCTACCGAGCAGGAGAGGTTCACCACGCCTAAGTTTGTGATCAATTATCTGCAAAAGATCAAGGGTGGCACGGACATAGATGTCAGCACCATAAAGGTGCTTGATAAGAACGGAATAGTGGTGTTCAGTTCGGTTGAACTGTATGAAGTAAAAAATTATATTAGGGACATGCTGGATGATGAGGTAGAGGGCCCATGGACCATCCGTCTTGACTCAAACTGGACCGTAGAGTATGACGATTTCCGGTTCTTTAATGATAACTGCAGTGATGTTATTCTTGATCTGAATTCTCATAAACTGATCTGCAAGGGTATGACTGACTTCGAGCTCGGAACCGTCAAAAACGGAACGATTCAGGTGGGTTATAAGAACAGCATGAGTTCGATCTCCACAACAGTCACGATTGATCAGGCAGTACTGGAGAACGTGACCATACAGGGCGTGACCGGAGTTGATCAGCTTATTGTCAGACCTATTGGAAGTGAAGTGACTTTTAGCAATGTTACGCTCAAAAAGCTTGACGTGCTTATGAATTATGACGCTGACGCTTCTTATACCGGATATATGCCGGATAATCCATCAGATGTGTTTGTTGATGGGACTCTTAAGGTTGACAACTGCTATTTCTACGAAGGCATTACGGAAGGACAGGAATTTCCTATAATCCGGCTTACTCAGAATGCGCATATTGAATTCTCCGGAACCACGATCTTTGGCGGCTGGGACTACGGCGATCCGCCCTATTCCAACTACCAGGGCTCTGTGCCGAACGATTATTTCCCGGTGATACCCATTGAGTTTGTTCCGGCTGAAGAGGGCAGGTATTTTGAGAGCGGTGATGTGATCGCGACTTATTCCGGAACCCTTAAGAAGTTCACAAGCAACAAAAATGCTAAGTCCGCAGCAGTGCTTACTGACATCGTTGCATTTAGCTCAACTTCTTCACATAAGGATCTGTCTGACACTAGCCTTGGACTTTCCATGATGGATAAGAGCCTTATTTTCATTACGACATGGCTGAAGGTAAGTGTATATAATGATGAAGACCCGGAAGAACCCCTGACTGAGCTTGGTCAATTTGTTAAATGGTCAGATGCGATAAGCGCCATCGACAGGAATGGTGCCGGACTAAAGGCGACAGATTATAAAAGCTACAAGATTGAGCTTACCGCCAGTGGCGATATCATGCAGAAGATGACCTTCCCTAAGAAGGCGAGTAGTCTTTCCATCGATAGTGAACCTGGAGAGCATTATACGCTGACACATCGTGGAGATATTGCACCTACACTGTTGGTTGGTTTTTCAAATATTACACTTACTACACCTGAAAGCGTTAGTGCAAAACTGGTGCTGGGCGGCAACATGGTGACCTTTCTTAATGCTTGTTCAGCCAATACTTACAGTCAGATTTCAGGTAAAGCCGGTTCGCATCTTTATCTGTTTGGAGAAGATGAGGACAATTATGTATTATCCTCAAAAGGTGCTATAAGCGTAGGCGAGCTTTTGTCGGACAGTTATCGTATCGAGTCGCTGACAGGTGCGATCACCGTTCAGGGAGATGCTATCCTTGAATCGACGGAGATTGATGCGGCAACTAATGTTTCTTTTAAAAACATTTATTCCTGCGATGGGAATAATAGTATTGCCTATGGCGAAGGCGTTAAGAACACCTTTAAGATAAGCGGAAATGTAAGTGAGGGTGGCCCTGTTGATGATGTCATGGCGACTGATGAAGAAGGCAAACAGCGTCTTATCAATAGCTGTGCAATGAGCATTACCAATAAATACATGGAGAAAACCCGCTATGAGGCCACAAAGTGTCTGGTTAGCACAACCAAGGCTCCGTCATGCTTCTTTGTTGTTGATAAGTACAGTGAGGCAGATGTCTGGAATGTAAGATATACGACCAGGAAGCTTAAATCGGGCATTTATATTAACAACGGTGCTGGTGAAGCAGAGAGTGCGGTAGTACTCAATGTATGTAACAACGTTGGTGATAAGCGCTATACACTTGGGTATTTTGATGATCTTGCCGGTGCGTTTGCTGAGATCAAAGCGATAAATAACGTGAACGCCAGGTATCTTATTACTATCGATGGAACAAAGAAATACGGTAAGAGGGATATTTCTCTGGATGCCGGAAACATCAGCACCCCGACTCAGACGGCAGCTCTTTTCATCAAGAGTCTGGATGAGGAGATTCCTGCGTATCTGCATGTTGGTGGAGAATTCACTCTTGGAAGTCCTGTGACACTTGAGGGTGTCAGGATTGCTCGTATTTACGGAAAGAATAAAGCTCCGATCAGACTCAACATTAATCTTGGAAAGCATAGACTGAAACTTGTCAATGTTGATCTGTCTGATGGAGATTATGAAACGCCCGACGACAGGATTGGAAAGATAACAGGAAACGGTGTTAATGGCTCATCTGCGCTGGAGATCAGCGGTTCCGGTATTGGACCTGCGTACTGGTTCGCAGTAAACGGCGATCTGAGTAATGTTGGGGAACTCTACCTGAGAGAATATCAGGACTTTGAACAGAATATTATTGTTACCGGAAAGACAAAGGTTGGAAATGTCAAACTTGAAAGAAGCAGTTCTTTTGAGTCTTATGTGACGATTAAGAAGAACAAGGCCGGACAGATTATTTCTGTGACCTCGCCTATCGAGATAACCGGAAAGCTTACAGGTGACCACGCTGATGACTTACTGTATATTTCGCTGTATGAGAAGACGGCCGATGGTCCGAAGTCAATTGCGCTGGCTAAGGATGGTGAGGGCAGGCTTGCATATACAGAGCCCTTGTTCAATCTCTTAAAGCCTGCATTTCAGATTGTTAAGGCACCTATAGCGGAAAGTAAGAGGATTCGTTTTAACATCGGAGGAAAGCTGATCAGGAAGAATGGATCATTCTATCTGGTTAGTGAAGATGCCTTGAACGAACATGGTTTTTACAGCCTTCACACAAAATTTGGAAAATTGGGCTCTGTGGATTTTGGTGATTATGTGACCTTTGCTGACGTTGTCTGGGATATAAACAGTATTAAAGATAAAACTGCGCCATATTGGGTTGTTTGCGAAGGAGGGAACACTGCTGAAGAAGGACAACCCGCGGAGATTGCTACTGCGGAGAAGTTCGTGATGCCCAAAGCCAATACGCTAAGTGATATTTTCATAGAGGCCAGATCCACATGTGCGCTTAAATATTCAGCGGGAACCAAGATTACTCTTAACTGCCACACGGAGTTTTCTAACATCCGATTTGTATCTGAAGGGTATAATACCAGGAAACTTAAGCTGAACCTGGGCGGAAACAGGGTTGATCTTACTAACACATACTGCGTTGAAGGCTTTGGAGATATCACTGGAAACGGAGTCAATAAGACTTCTGAGCTGGATGTATGTATCGATTCGTCAGACAGATTGGTTGTTGCGGGTAATCTCAGTAATGTCGGCAAAGTGACTATTCAAAGTGATTTATACAACAATGATCCAATGGTTGTTCCGGAGCTGGTGGTTTATGGCTCGACGAATGTCGGCAGTCTGGTCAAAGGCCCGTACTCAGTGTTTACAGGATCCGCAGCCCTTAAGTACAGTAATGCTATAAACGGCGTGGCATGGGTTTCGTCGAATGTTACCATTGCTAACAAGGCGGGCACATACAGAATTGACGAGGATGGTTTCGTAGAGCATGAGCCTTCACCCGAGTTTGACTTTACCCTGGTGTACAAGTATGGAGATGATTATGTTCCTGTGCTGGGAACAGGAGAGGGAAGCTATAGCCCGGCCCAAATTCCTGCTTTAGATGGTAATTCGTTTATGTTTATGAAGACAACGAATATCAACCCCGGCCAGACGGCGATCTCTTATACGGGATATGCGGACCAACTAAATGTTGTTAAAAACAAGAATTCAATATATTTAAAACGCAAATAAAGAAAACGGGGACGGTCTAAGGACCGTCTCCGTTTTTCTTATCTTCGTTTGTCCGGATAAGCGTCATAGAACTTATCCTTGTCAATGTACATGGCCTCGTCGGCATATCTCATTGCCAGCCTCAGATTGCCATTGTCTTCGTCATGGTAGTAGCCGATCGCGAAATACAGCCAGTCGGGATCGCAGGCCTTCTCGCGCAGGATCTTTATCTTTTCCTCGAAATCAAATTTGGAGCTGAAGGAGATGATGGTGAACTCGTCGCCGCCGGCTCTGAAGATCTTGTCGTCGCTGTCGTGGAAAACTTCCTTGAGGACATCTGCTGCATATACAAGGAGCTTGTCGCCGCGGTCGTGGCCGCCGTTATCGTTGATGGATTTCAGTCCGTTCAGGTCGCAGAAGGCTACATTGAAAGGCCTTGGATTAAACTCAAGCTTTAGGGACAGCTCATCAACGTTGACGTTCATGCAGTTTCTGTTATAAACGCCCGTCAACATGTCGACATTACTGAGGTATTCGAGCCTTTCCAGGAACAGGTGGTTTGCAACTTCCGCTGTCATGAAGAAGGAGATGAGCTCGATGGTCTCCTGAAGTCTTGTGATATCCTCTACATCAAAATTTGTGATATAGAGGTAACCGATGATTCCACCGTGATGGATAAGAGGGTAGAGCACAAGGCTTTCAACGTTATTGTCCCTGAGGGTCTGCACCCATTCGGGAGCAAGATTTCCATAGTGATCCATATCGTGCGCATCTTTTATGATGACGCAGTTGGTATCTGCAACAAGCTTTTCCCAGGATGCCACGATATCGTATGGGATGTGGGAAAAGACGTCTTTGATAACAAGCTCGTTGTTTCTTACATTTTCACTGATGACTTCGAACTTGCGCTGATCCTGTTCGACAGTCATTACGCAGGCGGCAAACGAATCTGTATATTCTCTGAGTCCCTTAACAACAGCATCCATGCTGGTGACGAAATCATCTTCATTACGAAGTTCAAGACATGACTTAATAACAAAACTTGAAATATCAGGAGATACAGCTGCGAATTTACCTGTGTCCATCTCTTTGTTGAGAGTGTACATGAACAGGCAGTAGGCTACGTCGCCGGTTCTGTCGCAGTCGATGGGAAGGAGGATGTCTTCGGTCCAGAAGCCGTACATTTTGGTCGTATCAACATAGGTGTGGCCAGGTTCGCCACCAAAAGCACATTTGAAACAGATGGCTTCGAATTTAGGCTCTTTGGGTATATTTGCATAGTAGGGCAGTCCCTCTACCCGGAATTCGGCATCATCACCGGAAAACATGGCACGAGACTGGTCCTCAAGTACCTTGTTTATGGCAAACATTATTACTTCGCCGCAGCTGCCGTCGGGATTCTTATGAACTTCCATGACACTGGCGGGGATGTTATAGAAATTTACGAGGTTTTTTAAGCTTTGATAGGACGTGTCAGCCATAAAAAGTCTCCTTTATTTTGATAATAAGTCATATATAATATCATTTTATAACCAATAACAGGACAATACAATGAATATAGAGATTCAATTATTAAACAATTATAAAAAATGTGTTATCATATACTCAATATTCGATGAAAAGGAGATTTTTATGCGACATAAACTTTTAAATTCACTCGCAGCAAGTGTTCTCTGCACTTTGATGTTTTCAACCACAGTATTTGCAGGGACCAATGAGCTCACAGGACTTGAGGTCAGTGATGGAATTGCCGGTCAGAGACCCGTAGCTATCATGGTGGACAATGAAAAGAAAGCCCTCCAGCACTACGGCACTGCAGAAGCAGACATCGTCTATGAGATGATGAACAGTACAGCCAATGGCCGCGTCACAAGACTCATGTGCCTCTACAAGGACTGGCAGAATTTAGGCCAGACCGGAAGCATCAGAAGCGTAAGGACCACAAACATTATGATCGCTGATGAGTTCAACGCAGTTCTCATCCACGACGGCGGTCCTTTCTATATCAACACATATCTGGCTCAGCCCTATGCAGCCCATATCAGCGGCGGTTTCTCCAGAATCAAGAACGGAAAGCCAAGGGAGTTTACCGAGTACTGTTTCGGTTCAGAGCTTGTAAGCAGATTCGCTAAGGCAGGCATTCCCACAACTTATGCGATGGCTCCTGAGAGAGGAACACACTTCCTTTTCAACGGCGCTGACACAGACCTGGCCAGCGAGATGGGTGCCAACAATGTAGAACTTGGAGCTGTTTTCCCTCACAACAAGAGCAGACTTCAGTTCAACGGCACAACAAGAACCTATGACTACTATGAGTACGGCTCACTTCACACCGATGCTGAGGACGGACAGGCCATGACCTTCAAGAACGTCATCCTTCAGAACGTGTCCTTCACACAGCTGGATGCCAACGGCTATCTGACCTACAACGTGATCGGTTCCGGAAGCGGCTACTATATCACAAACGGCAAGGCCGTTCCCATCACATGGTCCAAGGGAAGTGAGACAGGAATGACTCATTACTATAACTCCGCAGGACAGGAGATCAGCGTAAACAGAGGAAAGACCTATGTAGGCCTTGTTCCTTCAGACACCTGGGGAAGCGTACAGATCAACTAAAAGAGATTTGCGTCAACTAAATAGCAATATAAGAGCAGAGGAGGAAAGTGTATGGATACTTTTATGTCTGCATTGTGGCTTGTAGCCGCAATTGTACTTGCTGTGGTTGAAATATACACCATGGGACTGACTACCATCTGGTTTGCGATAGGAGCTGTGGCTGCACTTATCTGTTCACTGTGCACGGCTCCGGTATGGCTTCAGATCACGGTATTCATCGTTGTATCCGGAGTAGTGCTGGTGCTGGTAAGACCCATTGCAGCATCGCACTTCAACAACAGGCTCAAGAAGACCAACATTGACGCCTACGTTGGCAGAAAGCTCATTGCAAAGACAGACATCGACAATCTCCACGGCACAGGAAAAGTAGAGATGGACGGATCCACCTGGATTGCCCAGTCCAGCATGGACAACGTTATAATCCATGCGGGAGAAGAGGTGAAAGTGGTGGAAGTAAGAGGAGTAAAACTTATTGTTGAAAGGGAGGAAATATAAATGACAGCAGGAATCATTATTGCAGTATTCGTTATCTTACTTATCATTCTTTTGGCATCAAACATCAAGATCGTACCCCAGGCTCACTCATACATTCTTGAGGAGCTGGGAGCATACAAGGAGACCTGGGATGTAGGTCTTCACTTCAAGATACCTTTTATCGACAGAGTTGCAAGACAGGTGGACTTAAAGGAGCAGTACTGTGACTTCCCGCCTCAGCCTGTTATCACACAGGACAACGTAACAATGCAGATCGACTCCATCGTGTTCTTCAGAATTTCAGACCCCAAGGCCTATGCTTACGGCGTAAGAAATCCCATCGGAGCTATCGAGAACCTGACTGCTACCACACTTCGTAATGTTATCGGTTCCCTCACTCTGGACGAGACACTCACATCAAGAGACCAGATCAACGCTCAGATGCAGGACGCTCTGGACATCGCAACAGATCCCTGGGGAATCAAGATCACCAGAGTCGAGCTCAAGAACATCAATCCTCCTGAGCAGATCAGAGACGCCATGGAGAAACAGATGAAGGCCGAGCGTGAAAAGAGAGAAAAGATTCTTTTCGCAGAAGGTGAGAAGCAGAGCCAGATCACGGTTGCAGAAGGTGAGAAGCAGAGTAAGATCCTTCAGGCCGAGGCCGACAAGCAGGCAACGATCCTTCGTGCTGAAGCCGAGAGGGAAAAGAGAATCCGCGAGGCTGAAGGTCAGGCAGAGGCCATCAAGAGCATTCAGCACGCTAATGCTGAAGGTATCAGAATGCTGAAGGAAGCCGGCGCAGACGAGTCTGTACTCACACTCAAGAGCCTCGAAGCTTTCGAGAAGGCCTCCAACGGACAGGCCACCAAGATCATCGTTCCTTCAAACATCCAGGGAATCGCAGGTCTTGCAGAATCAATAAAAGAGATAGTTAAGTAATATGGCTGATTATGCAGTATTCAGCGACATTCACGGCAACCATTCGGCTCTTCAGGCGGCCATCGATTTTTGCATGGGCCGCGGCATCACGAACTTCGTCCTCCTCGGGGATTATGTGACTGACTGCCCCTACCCGCAGAAGACCATGGAGCTGATCTATGTGCTGAAGCAGTATTTTAACACTTACATAATAAGGGGTAACCGCGAGGAATATCTCCTTGACTACAAAAATAACGGAGAGGGCGGCTGGAAGAAGGGTTCTGCCAGCGGCTCTCTTCTCTATACCTATGAGAATCTGACGGGCAGGGACTTCGAATTCTTCGGATCGCTCCCCAATTACGGCATTTATCAGGTAAAGGGGCTGCCGGGTTTCGAGTACTGCCATGGATCACCCACCAACACCAGTGAGCTGTTGTTCAGGGAAAAGAGAAACACCAAGAAGGTACTTGCTCACCTGAAGTCGGAAGTTCTTTTACATGGCCACAATCATGTTCAGGACACCTACATCTATCGCGGACACAAGGCCGTGAATCCCGGATCCATCGGTATTCCGTGGTATCACGACGGCAAGACCCAGTTCTGCATTCTGCACGGCACTACGAAGGGATGGGAAGAGGAGTACGTCCAACTGGACTATAACAGAAAAGAAATCCTGAAGGAATTCAAGGAATCGGGCCTGATGAACATTGCTCCGGCCTGGGCTGCAGTCACAATGCACACCATAAGGACAGGCGTCGACCTGAACCAGACGGTGCTGCTCAGGGCCATGAGGCTCTGCGAGCAGGAGAGAGGTCATGTCAGATGGCCAAACATTCCGGAGAAATATTGGGCGATTGCCCTGAAAGAAAACTGTATTGACCTGAACGGGAAAGAAATCCCGAAAGAGGAAGAATAGCATCAAAAAAGGGAGATATCTCAGCCGAGAAATCTCCCTTTTAATCTGCGTATTATCAAATGGTCGTATCCATCGAAACTGAAGTGTCAGCAGCAGTAGTCTTGTTGGCGTCCTTGTCGTACTGCTTGATCTGATCGTCCAGCCAGCTGGATTTATATTTTGCATACTTATCGGTTGTGGTAGCTGCCTGTGTCTCTGTGGTGGAAGCTGCCTCCGTAGTTGTGGAAGCCTTCTTGTTGCTTGAGGACTTCTCTGCAAAATAGTTATCCAGGAAATTTGATTTCGAAGCAGAAGTCTTTTTGGTTGTGGTGCCTGAGGTTACCGAATCTGTAGCTGTAGTGGTGGATCCGGTCTCGCGGTATGCATTAAGAGCATTCTTATTGCCTACCTTCTTCACATAAGACTTCATCAGTGAGCCGTAAGCGCCGCTCTTAATGGTGCTGTAGTCGCCATAGAGGGAGCTCATGCTGGAATTGAGATCAAATTTTCCGTTTAAACTGCTGAAAAAATTAGTGCTCACTTTATCACCTCCTTGAATGATGTCTGCGGATAGAAGCAGACGCCAAAACGTCCGTGTCTTGGCATATACGCATGGTATCTTACGATTATTATGCAATACGCCGGGTCAATATGCAATTTATATAAAATTAAATATTTATAAAAAAACCGTGATATTCCCTCACAATTCTTCATGTATGCGTACATGTTTGCTGATATAATAAAATTATCTATATTGCGATAAAGACATTTCAAAGGAGACAAACACCATGAGTCGAAAAAGAGGATATGAGGTTCTGATTCTTTTAACCTACATTGCCATGAGCGCAGTATGTATCTACCTGCAGTTCTTTTCCACAGGACAGCAGGGGAGTCTGGCTAACCTCATAGTGAACGTCACAATGCTTGTGATCTCGGGAATAATCCTGGCCGTAAGTACCTTAGGCGGACTGCTTCCTGCATCATCAATGACGGCAGATCTTATCACCGTGTCCGAGAGAATAGAAGAAGACGCCAAGACAGCCCGCGGCTATCTCTGGGACAAGTATATCAAGGACAAGGACGACCTGTTCGTGGACAGAAGGCTCCTTAAGAACTACAAAGACTTCAGGCACGACGAGATGCGCGTGTCCGGTGGCGGCAATCCCTATTACAAGTGCGATATCGAGGACTACATAAACGTTGAACTTATCGACAGCGTGATCCACTCTGAGCGCCTTTCCCAGGTGCCCGGCGTCATGACGGGTCTTGGAATTCTTGGAACCTTCGTGGGACTTTCCCTGGGGCTTCAGAACTTCAACACGGGCACGACCGCGCAGATAACAGGCAGCATTGAGCCTCTCATGAACGGAATCAAGATCGCTTTCCATACCTCAATCTACGGCATGGTTTTCTCTCTGGTGTTTAACTATGTATATAAAAGAAGACTCGACGACGCAGAGGCAGCACTTAGCATGTTCCTTAGAAACTTCAGGAAATACGTCCTTCCGGATACGGAAAAAGAGGGCGTCAACAAGCTCCTGGATCTTCAGAGGGACCAGACCAAGGCGATAACGACACTCACCGAGGCGATCACCGTGAACCTCGCCGAGGGCCTCAAGAACTATCTGGAGCCCCGCTTCGATCACTTCGACGACACGATAGACAGCTTTTCCAGAATGGCTACAAGGAACCAGATGGACCAGCTTGAGAGGGTTGTGGACAAATTCATAACAGAAATGAACAACACGCTGGGCAGCTCTTTTGGCAATCTCTCAAAGGTGGTAAACCAGAGCCTGTATCTGCAGGAGGCCAATGAAGCACAGCTCAAGGAGATTTATGCAAAGAACGCTGTGGCAGTCGATGGCATGGAGAGAACAGCGGATGAGATGGCGCAGGTCGCTGACCGGTTAAAAGAAATCTCGGAGGCAATGGAGAAATACGTAAAAGAAGTAAGGACTCTGGAAGCCCAGATAGCATCAAGGAGAACATGATATGAGGCACAGAAGACACAGGGGTGAGGAAACTTCATACTGGCTGTCCTACTCGGATATGATGGCAGGTCTTTTGCTTACTTTCGTCCTTATCATAGCCTTTACAATGCTCCACGCAAGGATGGATTATGACGAGAAGCAGCTGCAGCTGGCCGGAAAGGAAGAGGAGCTGATGGCCTCTGCAGCAGAGCTGGACAAGGAGAGAGAGATCGTCTCAAACCAGCAGGAGCAGTTAAATGCCCAGGAGGAGGCACTCGCCGAGCAGGGTGAGAAGATTGCCATCCAGGAGGAGACTCTTAAGGAGCAGCATGAGCTTTTGAACAAGCTTGAGGCTGTCATGAGCGAGCAGCAGCAGAAACTCGATGACATAATAGGTGTGAGAAAAGAGATCGTAGAAGAGCTTTCAAAGGAGTTTGGCGACTCAGATCTCAAGGTGACTGTCGATGAGAAGACCGGTGCTATTACCTTTGACTCAAGCATTCTTTTTGACTATAACAAGTCGGTGATAACGCCTTCGGGAGAAGAGTTCCTGGCTGAGTTCATGCCCCGCTATGCGGACGTTCTACTGGGATCCAAATACAAAAACAATATTTCGGAGATCATAATCGAGGGTCACACGGATACCGAGGGTAAATACATATTTAACCTGCAGCTCTCACAGAAAAGAGCTCTCGCAGTGGCGGAGTTCTGTCTCGATGATAAGAGCGAGATCCTTAAGAAAAATCAGCTTGAAGAGATGAGGTCTCTGATATCCGCTACAGGCCGATCATACAGCAATCCCATATATGGAGCAGACGGAGAAGTAGATATGGATGCATCCCGCCGTGTCGAGATTCTTTTCAGGCTCAAGGACGAAGAGATGGTCAGGGAGATGATGGAGATATTAAGCGAGGAGGGCGATTGATTCGCCCTCCCCTTTTTGTCTGTCTATGAATTTATTAGTCAATGAATCTGTCTGTCTCTAAATCTATTGGTCTATGTGTTTCTCTGTGGATACAGATGTTTGTCAGGGCAACCTGATCACCGGTGAGAGCTACATAGAGATTTTCCGGCATGTCGCTGATCGTAGTCATGCACTTTATCATAACACCAAGGTTCTGGGTTGTGACCGTTACCTTGTTATCATCAAGCTGGATATTTACAACACAGTTCAAGCCCTTTTTAAAGCGGTCCTTCCATTCTTTCCACCCGGGGAAGTCATTGGTGTGGCTTATTTCAATATTATTCTGGGCAGATTCGTCTGATTCCCAATTTTCACCATCAAGACGAACAAGGACAAATTCTTTATAGCCTTTTCCATCTTCCTGCGAATCAGTAGAAGTAAATATGCTGATGTAAGGGCAGTGCCATATAAGCCTTGCTGTGGGAAGACTCCTGGCATGGAACGTAATAGTAAGATTCTCTGTAATTGGGATGGCTTCACTTCTTGAGGAACACCACCTGTCGATCTGGACGTTCTTAATATTTCCTTCGAGGAATCCTTCAATGAAGCTTACTTTTTCTGCTATGCGGGGAATAAGGTAGGGACTGATCTTTCTGTCAGTCTGATTGACTCTGATTCCGCGAATGATGTAGTCCTTGCCGGTTATGGACAGGTAGCTGAAGCGGGAGCTGTCGGGAAGTGCGATGACGAACTGATAGGTCTTTTTGCCGCTCCGGATCAGAACCATCATATGATCTTCGCAACGCATTGCTTCTATATCATAGAAGACCATATTCGAAGCGTTTCCTAGGGGGATAGGAGATTCCTTTTCATCTTCAGGCTCTATGGAAGAAGCCTCTATTTTTCTTGCGGCTCCGCATTCATAGCGCCCATCAAAATATAAAACTCCATATTCCAGATACAGCAGATCCTCTCGTTTAAAATCAGTGTCATGGTATTTTCCATCAAGAGAGTCATACACAAGCAGAGCAGGAATAGCATCACTTGCTGAGTTCTCGGCAGGTTTGGCATACATGGTGATATGAGTGATACTGTCTACGATGGATATGCCTGTTGTGTAGTCCTGACGGAAATCTCTACAGTCAAGGCTGCTGCTCATAGAGAAGTCAGCCCCTGTTTCCTGTTCCTTCATGTGATACTCGGTATCTGTGTCGATCAGATGCTGCATGATCTTGGCAAACTGAGGATCAAACTGAGTACCCATGCCTTTTACCAGCTCCTCACGGACTTTGTCCTGTGGGATAGGGTCTCTGTAGCTACGCTTGGATGTCATGGCATCGTATGAGTCTGCAACGCAGATGATCCGGGCAATCTCGGGAATGTCGTCGCCCTTTAAGCCGTCAGGATATCCCTTGCCGTCATAGCGCTCGTGGTGATAGTGAGCTCCGATGCTGAGATAGGGCGAATTGTGGATCCTTGAAAGTATCTGGTTTCCGTAAACCGGATGCATCTTGATCTGGGCGAATTCCTCGTCTGTGAGCTTTCCGTCTTTGTTGATGATGCTGTCCGGGATTCCGATCTTTCCAACATCATGAAGAAGAGCAGCGAAGTAAACTATTTCGCATTCTTCGTCAGATTTGCCTGCCAGTTTTGCTATCTGCTGGGAGTAGGTCGCAACTCTGCTGGAATGGCCGTGGGTGTATTTGTCCTTGGCGTCGATAGCGCTGGCAAGAGCTTCAGCTGTCTGTTCGAACATTTCATGCTCTTTTTGATGCTCCCGCTTGTAAAACTCGATCTCCTGAATTTTGGCTTTTTCAACTCTTTGATTCAGGTCTATAAGCACAAACAGGTACAGCAGTATCGCCATGCCTACTATGGAAATATTGATAAGGGAAAGTCCATACATGAAAAACTGCAGGATTGACGCAATAACAGGAACCGATGCGTTAAGAATAAGCGAAAATGCTATTGTGTCTCCAAGTGCCTTCCTGTGTTGAAGAACAAGGGACATCTGAAGCAGCATGATGGTTATCGGGATTATGTAGCCCAGGACGCTTCCGGAGCTGCGCGTATACCTGTTCTGTTCATCAAAGGTGTAATAGAGCCCTGTAAACTGGGAAATGATTATCAGCACTATGCCTGCAAGAAACAGGCTCTCACAGATAATAAGCCTCTTTGGTCTGGAGGTCATTCCTCCTTCGTTTTTGAGGAGGTCAGTCAGATAAAGTGTAACGGAATGTACGGCGAAAAGCGTCAGAAAATACACCAGAAAGTTGCTGATCCTGACCATCCAGTAACCCGTCCCGCTGGTGTTTCCGCGATACATATATGCAAAGCGGTCCGATATAAGAAGGAACATGCCTGTGGCTTCAATGACAGCAAGGATGCGTCTTCGCCTGGACGACAATGTGGAAGACATTAGCGCCATAATGACCAGTACTGCACAGACTCCGCTTAAAAAGAGCATTACATTAAGTTGATGTTCTCTTAAAAATTCCATACGCCTCTTTGTTTATATGCTGATTTATTTAATAATCCTATTAATTATACCAAGGCAAATTGGAAAATTGTCTTAAATAAATATAAAGGTGTGTTTTTATGAGCTTTTTTCTAATTTTCCAGGTATTGACTGTGGGACGAAAAAGTACTAATATATGTTCTTAGAGGTTAGCACTCAATTAACACGAGTGCTAACAAGGGCAAAAAGTACATAATGAACATGATATAAAGGAGGCATTTGAAATGAAGTTAGTACCACTTGCAGACAGAGTTGTATTAAAGCAGCTTGAAGCAGAAGAGACTACCAAATCCGGCATCGTACTTCCCGGTGCTGAGAAGGAGAAGCCCCAGCAGGCAGAAGTTATCGCTGTAGGCCCCGGCGGAGTTGTAGACGGCAAGGAAGTTAAGATGGAAGTCAGGAAGGGTGACAATGTCATCTATTCCAAGTACTCAGGAACAGAAGTTAAGCTTGACGACGTTACCTACATC
>JAEEGH010011623.1_pt1 | contig 19931 bp, 17 predicted proteins | sample 9134181 | NCBI WGS metagenome assembly JAEEGH01 (sample SAMN16246544, study PRJNA631951) | gut metagenome | biome: gut microbiome; feature: rumen; material: DP-attached | host: Bos | place: Iran: Karaj | collected 2018-10 | reverse complement strand
CCGGCCACCCGGACGACGTCTACCGCGCCGGCGGCGTGTACAAAGACATCATAGACGCCAGCGCCCGGTCACTGAATATTGAGAAGATAGCCCGGACAGTATCCGGCAGCTGAGTTATTTTGCCAGCGAGATGGCGCCAAAGACGCCAAGCGATGCGGCAAGCATGATGGCTCCGGCAAGAAGGACACCGGCCATGATATATATAACGCTCTTCTTGAAATCCATGTCCAGAAGCGACGCGGCAAGGGTGCCTGTCCAGGCGCCCGTGCCGGGTAGCGGAATGCCCACGAACAGCAGCAGGGCTATGTAGAGCCCGCGGCCGGCCTTTTCCTGCAGTTTCTCGCCTCCCTTGTGGCCTTTCTCAAGGCACCAGGTGAAGAACTTGCCTATGTACTTCTTGTCCTTTCCCCATTCCAGCACCTTGCGCGCAAAGAGGAAGATGAAGGGGACGGGCAGCATGTTGCCTATCACGGCAACTATGATGGACGGCACCAGGGGTAGCTCAAAGCCCACCGCATAGGGAATGGCTCCGCGGATTTCTATAAGCGGAACCATGGAGATGAGGAATACTATAAGGTAGTGGAGAAATATCTTATTCATGATTTAAGCATACTTGGCGATGAGGTCCTTGATCTCTGCCTTGGCGTCCCTCCAGCGGGGAATGTCTATCTTTGTACCGATTACTTCCACAACTTTTGCCGCTATGATGGAGCCAACCTCTCCGCAGGCCCTGAGCGGAAGACCCAGGGAATGGGCGTAGAGGAAGCCGGCGGCATAGGTATCCCCTGCTCCGGTGGCATCCACGGGCGTTGCAGGCCAGGGCTCTATAAAGTGGTACTCGTCCCCGGATTTGACCATGGAACCCTGTTTTCCTACCTTTACAACGGCAATCTTTGCGCGTTTTGCAAGGTCGTCGATGGCCTGGCGGGGTTCCATCTTGGTAAAGGCCTTGGCCTCCGACTCGTTGGCAAAGACTATGTCTACGTAATTGTCCACCAGGTTGTGGAAGAAGGCGTCGTTGGATTCCACCACATTATATGAAGCCATGTCTATGGAAATGGTGCATCCGGCTTCCTTGGCAAGGCGGGCGGCCTTGGAGATGAGTTCCTGGTTCTGCACAAGGTAGCCTTCGATGTGGAAGTAGTCGTAGCCCTGGAAGAATTCCGGTTCAAGGTCGTCCGGACCAAGTTCAAGGGTGGCGCCCATGTAATCGGCAAAGGTGCGCTCCGCGTTGGCGCCGGTGATGAAGACCATGCACCGGCCCGATGACTTTTTGCTGTAGAGCATCTGGGCCTTCACGCCGTACTGCTCCATGGTGCTCTTGAAGAGGTTTCCAAGGTCATCGTTTCCGATTTTTCCCAGGAAGCCGGATGGCATCCCGAAGATGGAGGTGCAGGTGATGGTGTTGGCCGCGCTTCCGCCCGGGACATACTTTACGCCGTATTCCTTTAGGGCTTCCCAGATGCGGTCCCCGGTTTCCATGTCTACGTGCTGCATGCTGCCAAGGGGGAGGTGATACTTCTGGAGAAGGCTGTCGTCCGGGAGGACTGCCAGGATGTCTGTGAGGGCATTGCCTATGCCAAGAATAGATTTCATGGGCTCATGTATTTAACATACAAAAATAACCAATATTTGCGGAATTTCCATTACCTTTGTGTGAGTATGGACAAGAAAGTAAAGAATATACTCTCCTATGCCTTCTGGGGCGCCGTGGCGGTAGTACTGGTGTACTTCTGCCTCAAAAGTGTCGACTGGGGACAGTTCTGGCAGGCCCTGGAAACCTGCAGGTGGGAATACATCATCCTGTCCATGCTCCTGGGAGCCCTTGTGTTTTATATCAGGGGATGCCGATGGAGGATGCTCCTTCTCCCCATAGACCCGTCCACCTCCCGCCTCACCTGCTTCAACTCTTACAATATATGCATGGCGGTGAACCTTGCCCTGCCCCGTGCCGGAGAGGTGGTAAAGCTGGGATACGTGGTCAAGCACTCGTCCAAGGATGCAGAGGGGAAACGCCTCCTTACTTTTGACAAGGCGCTGGGCACGCTCCTCACAGAGCGCGTATGGGATGCTGTCACCGCCCTCGGCCTCGCCGCAGTGGTGCTGGTTACCGGATGGGAAACCTTCGGGAAGGCCTTCTCCGGGAATTATTCCTTATCCGCTGTCGGCAGCAAAGTATGGTGGGCCCTCGGCGGGGTCATCGTGCTTCTTGCAGGCTTCCTGGCACTATCTTGGGCGCTACGCAATAAAGGCGGCGTCTGGGGAAAGGTATGGGGCTTCATACGTGGAATATGGGACGGCCTGGGTACTTTCCTTCATATGAAAAACGCCTGGCTTTTCATACTTCACACAATAGTCATCTGGGTGTTCTACTGGCTCATGACCGCCTGCGTGGTATGGGCTCTAAGGGATGTCGAGGCCTTCCGGTCCCTTACAATGGCCGATGCCTTCTTCATCGCTGTAATTGGCAGCATATCCTCCGTGGTTCCCGTTCCCGGCGGGTTCGGAGCATACCACGGCGTGGTGGCCGGGGCGCTACTCAGCATATGGAACATCCCCATCGGGACGGGAATGATATTCGCAACCCTTGCCCATGAATCCCAGGCCATCACCCAGGGGCTCTGCGGGCTGGCCTCATACCTGCACGAAAACTTTTTCAGGAAATGAAATTCGCACTCATAGGGCATCCTGTGGCCGGGTCTCTGAGCCCCGTCCTCTTCGGTGCGGCCTACGGTGACAGGCATTCCTACGAGCTCTTTGACAGCCCGTCATTTGCAGAGTGCTGGCAGAAGTTCCTGGGCAGTTACTCCGGCATCAATGTCACCGCCCCATACAAGCAGGACGCATACTCCAGGTGTCTGGAACTCTCTGGCCATGCTGCTGCTACCGGTGCCGTGAATCTTGTACTCAAGGACGGCCTCCGGGGGTTCAATACCGATGTTGACGGCGTAATGTACGCTCTGAAGGGCATCCGGGCCGGCTCAGCGCTGGTGGTGGGAACCGGCGGAGCCGCACGTGCGGCCATCGCAGCCGCAGTGCAGATGGGTTTACGTGTAAGCGTAACTGGAAGGTCGCCGGAAAAGGTGGCCGAGCTGGAGGAAAGATTCAACCTGGGCAGCACTGTGCCTGCCAGACCGGACATAGTCATCTACACCCTGCCTGGCAGCGCTCCGGTGCCTTCAGGACTGGATTTGTCAAAATCTGTGGTGCTGGAGGCCAATTACCGTGATCCCAGGCTCTCCGGCGTGCCATGCATGCTGTACATCCCCGGAACAAAATGGCTCCTTGGCCAGGCGGTTGCCGGCTATGGCCTGTTCACGGGAGAAGAGCCTTCCATAGCAGTAATGGAGGCCGCCTTGGAGCAATTTTTGCAGTAAAAAAACTAAAAAATATAGAGTTATGTCACTGAACAAAGTAATGCTTATCGGTAACGTTGGAAAAGACCCTGAAGTACGTTACCTTGAATCCAATCCCCAGAATGCAGGAGCAAACCCCAAAGTAGCCACCTTCCCCCTGGCAACCTCTGAAAGATACCGTGACCGCAGCGGCGATGTCCGTGAAAACACGGAGTGGCACAACATAGTTGCCTGGCGCAACAACGCCGACGTAGCGGAAAAGTATATCAGGAAAGGCACCCAGGTGTATATCGAGGGCCGTCTCCGCACCCGCCAGTGGCAGGACCAGACCGGTAACAAGCGCTACACCACGGAGATAGTTGTGGATACCCTCCAGCTCCTGGGCAAGCGCCCCGACGACGCCCCGCAGCAGCAGGCAGCAGCCCCCGCCCAGCAGCCAGCTCCTGCCTATGCACAGCAACCAGCTCCTGCCTACGCTCCCCAGCCCGCTCCGGCTGCTCCCGTAATCTCCCCCGCAGACGCCCCGACGGACGATCTCCCGTTCTAAAATGTAAAAGGTTCGGAAAAAAGTACCGAACCATTCACACAAAACGGCACTACACGCCATATAATGTAAAAGGTTCGGCACAAAAAACCGAACCTTTCACATATTTGGCAGTTAAGATTCCGTGTCAAGCCCGGAATGACGCAAGTGGGGCCCGGAATGACGCAAGTGGGGCCAGGACGTTATTTCACAGTTGCAAGGAGCCTGTCAGGGTAGTTTGAGATGATTGCATCCACCTTGCAGGAAACCATACGCTGGATTTCGGCGGGATCGTCAACCGTCCACGGCACTACCTTTATGCCGCGCTTGTGGCAGTAGGCCACATTCTCCGGGGTAACAACCTCATAGTTGGGGCTCCACCACTCGGGCTTGAAAGAAATCTGGCCCAGGATGGTCTCAATGTCTGTTTCGTCCTCTGTGAGATATGACAGAATCACATTGGGCCAGTTCTCATGGATATACTCCAGGGCACGGGTGTCGAAAGTCTGGACAATGAGCCTGTTGCCAAGATTCTTGGAAAGAAGCAGGTCTACGCACTTGTCGCAGAACTCCACATAGTCCGGCCACAGGGTGCCTTCGCCCTCACCTGCCCTGGACTTGATCTCAATGTTGTAGCCGGGCTTGAATCCTTTCTCTGCCGCATAGCTCTCGCAGAAATCTATAAGGTTTGTTGCCAGAGGCTTCACCTCGGCAACCTTTTTCTGTTCCGGCCATCTTTTCACGGGACGAAGACCCACATCGTACTTGAGAATCTGGTCATAGGTCATGGTGTAGAGATACTCCTTGGGGTCTTCCGGCATAACAAGCGTGCCGTCCGGACGGGTGGCATACCTGGGATGGAAGTAGCTGTCGTGAGACACCACCACATGCCCGTCCCCGGAGAGCTGCAGGTCAAATTCCAGTGTCTTGATACCCAGGTCAATGGCATTTTTCATTGCCGATACCGTATTCTCCGGCATCAGCCCCGCACCGCCGCGGTGCGCCTGAAGGTCAATTTTCTTTTCCCCGCAGGAGATGCTCAGCATGGCAACGACGGTCAAGATGAGCGTGTTACGTAAGTTCCTCATTGTCATCTATTTAAGCTTTTGCCCCTGGTCAATTCCACCCAGGGACGATTGGTTAAAGTATTGTGTTATAATCAGTTACCGCCACGCCCTCTCGTTGCCTCACCGCCTCAAACAGCAGCACCGCCGCACTCACGGACACGTTGAGGCTGTCCAGGCGGCCAAGCATGGGGATGCGAATGTGGGAGTCGGCGGCCTGGCGCCAGGTGTCCGTGAGGCCGGTAGACTCCGTGCCCATGATTATGGCGGTGCCACCACGCATATCCACATCGTAGTAAAGGGATGAATCCTGAAGCTGCGCCGTCAGAATCTGTATCCCGCGCTCCTTCAGGAAGCCTATTGTCTCCTGGGACGATGCCGCCACCACAGGCACGGTGAATACAGCACCGATGGAAGCCCTTATCAGGTTTGGATTGTACAGGTCCGTGAGAGGGTCGCACACTATCACGGCCGATGCCCCCGCAGCGTCTGCACTCCGAAGCACCGCACCCAGGTTCCCCGGCTTCTCCACAGCCTCCAGCACCACTATGAGCGGATTCTCCGGCAGTTCAAGGTCATCAAGGCCGATATGCTTTGCCTCCACCTCCGCGATAACGCCCTCAGTGCCTTCCCGGTACGCCACCTTCCTGTACAGTGACTCCGGGATTTCAATAATACTGGCCCCTGTTAGCGCAGGGTGACGAAGGAAGTACGAAGCAGGAAATTGGTTTTTTGGGCACCGTCCCAAAAAATAATTTTCTGCGGAGTTGGAGGAAGGGGCCACCATTATTTCCGGACATATGAAAAGCGTCCGGACTTTGAAGCCCGCGGCGATGCAATGCTCCAGCTCGCGACGGCCCTCAACCACAAAGAGCCCCTGCTCCCGCCTAGCCCTGGATTTCTCCTGGAGCAGCAGCAGATTCTTGATCTTGGGGTTGGATGCCGACGTTATCTGTTCCACTTAAAACTTTTCAGGCCTCATCATGGGGAAGAAGAGCACGTCCTGGATGGCCTCAGCTCCGGTCATGAACATGGTAAGGCGGTCTATGCCGATGCCGATACCGCTGGTTGGCGGCATGCCGTACTCCAGGGCGCGGACAAAGTCGTAGTCTATGTACATAGCCTCATCGTCACCCTTGCTCTTAAGGGCGGCCTGCTCCTCGAAGCGTTCAAGCTGGTCGATGGGGTCGTTGAGTTCACTGTAGGCATTGGCCAGTTCCTTGCCGCCTACAAAGAGCTCGAAACGCTCTGTGAGCGTGTCGTCATGCCTGCAGCGCTTGGTAAGCGGGCTCATCTCCACGGGATAGTCAATGACGAATGTGGGCTGCACAAGGTTCTTTTCGCAGTACTCCCCGAAGATGGCGTCGATAAGCTTGCCAACGCCCATTTCAGGGCTTACCTCAACATTCAGTTTCTTGCAGACCTCGCGGAGCTGGACCTCGTCCATCCCCTTGACGTCTACGCCAGCATATTCCTTTATGGCATCCAGGATGGGCAGCCTGCGGAAAGGTCCCTTGAAGGAAATCTTCTGCCCGCCGATGGTCTTCTCCAGACCGCCGGTAGCCTCCGCCACCTTTTCCAGCATCTTCTCCGTAAACTCCATCATCCAGATGTAGTCCTTATAGGCAATGTACATTTCCACGCAGGTGAACTCCGGGTTGTGGGTCTTGTCCATGCCCTCGTTGCGGAAGTTCTTGGCAAACTCGTAAACGCCTGAGAATCCGCCAACTATGAGCCTCTTGAGATAAAGCTCATTGGCAATTCTCATGTACATATCCACGTCCAGCGCATTATGGTGCGTGATGAACGGACGTGCCGTGGCACCGCCGGGAATGGCCTGCAGGATGGGGGTTTCCACCTCCAGGCAGCCCTCTGCGTTGAAGCACTGGCGCATGGTATTGATTATCTGGGTGCGCCTCAGGAACACTTCCTTCACCTGGGGGTTCACCACCAGGTCTACGTACCTCTGACGATAGCGGAGCTCCGGGTCGGCAAAGCCGTCGTGCACGGTGCCGTCGGCATCGGTCTTGACGATGGGAAGAACCCTGAGGCTCTTGGAAAGGACCGTCAGTTCCTTGGCGTGAACGGACAGCTGTCCCGTCTGGGTAAAGAAGGCGAAGCCCTTTATGCCGATGATATCGCCAATGTCCAGCAGCTTCTTGAACACGGTGTTGTACATGGTCTTGTCCTCGCCGGGGCAGATTTCGTCCCTCTTAACATACACCTGGATGCGGCCTTCGCTGTCCTGCAGCTCCATGAAGGAAGCGGCGCCCATGATGCGGCGGCTCATGATGCGGCCTGCTATGCACACGTCCTGGAAGTTGTTCTCTTCCGGCTTGTAACCCTCTGCAATTGCCACGGTTGTGGTATTCACCGGATATAGCGGTGCCGGATAGGGGTTGATACCAAGTTCACGAAGCTTCTGCAGCGATTCCCTGCGTCCAAGTTCCTGTTCGTTCAAATCTGTAATTGCCATATATTCTGTATTAGAAATACAAATATACAAATTTTCCCTGACATGGTCCTCTATCCCTTTCCCGAACACGCTCGCGAGCACCTACCAGCCCCACAACATGCCCAGTGGCCGATGCCTGCTCCTGAGCCGCTGTTTAAACAACGGCTCGAGTGCATTTTAGGCGTTTTGTGGCCATTTTTGCACTCGAGCGTGTTCTGAAGATTGCAGATTACCAGGGATCAGATATCCAGCACCAGTTCTACCGGACAGTGGTCCGAGCCGAAAATCTCGTTGTGTATCTCCGTGGAGACTATGTTGCCCCGGAGGGCGTTGGAGACCACAAAGTAGTCTATGCGCCAGCCGGCGTTCCTTTCACGTGCGTTCATGCGGTAGCTCCACCAGGAGTACTTCACGTCCGTGGGGTGCTGAAAGCGCCAGGAGTCCGTGAAGCCTGCGGCAAGGAGTTCCGTAAATTTTGCACGTTCCTCGTCGGAGAAACCGGCGTTGAAATGGTTTGTGGCCGGGTTCTTCAGGTCTATTTCCTCATGCGCCACGTTGAGGTCTCCGCAGAAAACCACGGGCTTCCCTAACGAGCAGAGATACGCGCGAAGGTCATCCTCCCACTGCATGCGGTAGTCCAGGCGCCTGAGCCCGTCCTGTGAGTTTGGAACGTATGCGCACACCAGGAAGAACTTCTCATACTCCAGCGTGATGAGCCGGCCTTCCGTATCGTGCTCAGGAATGCCCATGCCATAGCGGACGCTGAGCGGAGTGTGCTTTGTGTACACCCCCGTTCCGGAATAGCCCTTCTTTTCCGCATAGTTCCAGTACGACTCGTATCCCAGGAACTCAAGGTCCAGCTGGCCTGCCTGCAGCTTGGTTTCCTGCAGGCTGAAAAAGTCCGCGTCCAGCTCCGCGAATATATCCGCGAAGCCTTTCCCGGCCACGGCCCTGAGGCCGTTTACATTCCAGCTTATGAATTTAAGGTCCATGTGGCGCCTTCCTTAGTGTCTTTCACGCTTATTCCCGCTGCTGCAAGGGTGTCGCGGATGCGGTCGCTCTCCGCCCAGTTCTTCTCTGCACGGACCTTTGCACGGGCTTCAAGGACGATGTCCATGGCCGCGTCCAGGGCCTTCTCCCACTTGCCGCTGCCTGCACCGGCTTCATCGTCCACCAGGCCAAGGACATTGCCGACAATATCGTCAAAGAGCTTTTTCATTGCGGCCTTTTCCTCTCCGGAAAGGCTTCCGCCGTTGATGAGTTTTACAGCCTCAAACAGGTGTGCAATGGCAACGGGCGTATTCATGTCGTCGCAGAGGGCGTCCTCTATCTTTTCACGGAAGTTCGCCACAGAGGAAGGCTCTGTTTCCTCCGCGTCGCTTCGCGACCCTGTACGGGCAAATGCTCCGGAAACAGAGCCTCCCTCCGAAACCGCCTTCCATGCATCCATGAGCCTCCTGTAGCCCTTCTCCGCGGCCTGGAGGGCTTCGTTGGAGAAGTCAAGGGTGCTGCGGTAGTGGGCCTGCAGGATGAAAAAGCGTATCGTCATGGGGCTGTAGGCCTGCTGAAGGAGCTTGTGGCTGCCGGCAAAGAGCTCCGGAAGCGTAATGAAGTTCCCCAGGGACTTGCCCATCTTCTGGCCGCCTATGGTAATCATGTTGTTGTGCACCCAGTAGTGCACCCCGCGCGTACCGCGGGATGCAACGTTCTGGGCAATCTCGCACTCATGGTGGGGGAACATGAGGTCCATGCCGCCGCCGTGGATGTCGAATTCCTCGCCAAGGTACTTTGCGCCCATCACGGAGCACTCCAGATGCCATCCGGGGAAGCCGTCTCCCCAGGGGCTGGGCCAGCGCATGATGTGCTCCGGCTCCGCTTTCTTCCAGAGGGCGAAGTCGTACGGGGCGCGCTTGTCGCCCTGGCCGTCAAGGGCACGGGTACCCTCAAGCGTCGCCTCGAGGGTACGGCCGGAGAGAACACCATAATGATGGTCCCTGTTGTACTTCTGGACGTCGAAGTACACGCTGCCGTTGCTCTCATAGGCATAGCCGGAGGCAAGTATCTTCTTAATGGCCTCTATCTGCTCTATGATGTGGCCGCTGGCACGTGGCTCGATGGACGGGCTCTGGCAGCCCAGAAGGCGCATTGCCTCGTGGTAGCGCTCCGTATAGTACTGGACAACCTCCATGGGCTCCAGCTGCTCCAGGCGGGCTTTCTTTGCTATCTTGTCCTCGCCTTCGTCCGCATCGTGCTCCAGGTGGCCTACGTCCGTGATGTTACGGACGTAGCGTACCTTGTAGCCAAGGTATTTGAGCAGCCTGAACAGCACGTCGTACGTGACGCCGGGGCGCGCATGGCCCAGATGGGCGTCCCCGTACACGGTGGGGCCGCAGACATACATTCCCGCCCTGCCCTCATGTATGGGCTTGAAGAGTTCCTTCTGACGGGACAGCGTATTTGTTAAAAAGAGAGGTCTCATTATTGTCTGAATGGTTTCAAACTGCTAATATACAAAAAAAAACCGCCCCCGGCAAAAGGGAGCGGCTTTCTTTAGTATCACAAGGCCTTATCTGGCCGCTTTCTTGAAGGGAAGAACGGGCTTGTTCTCTTTGAGGGAAGCCTTGAAGGACTCACCCTTGGAAGCGGCCTTGATGTTGGCGCGCAGGGCCTTGCCCTTGATTTCCTTCTTTGCGACGGAAAGCTTGGGAGCGTTCACCACGGCGGCCTTACGGACCGACGGGGCTGCAACAGTCTCGCCGATTCCGGTAAGAACCTCCATATGCCATTCGCCGGTGAGCTTGCCGGTCTCGTCAATGGCAAAGATATATGCCTCCAGGCCATTCTCAAGGCCGCTCCATGCGTCTACCGAAGGAACCTTGGTATGTACTACATCGTACTTCACGCAAGTCTCCATACCATAATTGGTAACATAATAGAGAGCGTCATCGGAAATGTCATTAAGGCCGTCATTCTCCAGTCCACCGGCATCCCAGATTGTAGTCACAAAGTAAGGGGCATCGCAGGCGGTGGTTACAATGGCGTAAGGATAGTCGGTATCTCCGGTATCCACAGAGGCATCGTAATTGATTGCCCAATCCGTGCGCTCCTTCCAGTCTGCATTAGGGATTTCCACCACACCGTCAATAACAGCCATGTGCCATTCGCCGGTAGGTTTGCCGTACTCGTTGAGACCGAAGATATAAGCCTCGTAACCATTCTTGAGCTTGCTCACGGTATAGACTCCGGGAACGGAATCGAAGGCGACTCCCGCCTCAAGGCATGCGTCAAGGCCGTAACCATCAACATAGTACATGGCGTCTTCGCAGATCTCGTCAAGCTCTTCATCTTCCCAGTAGCCCTCCGGATAAACCTCAACCACATAGTATACTGCGTCGCAGGCTGTGGTTACAACTGCGTAAGGATAGTCGGTATCTCCGGTATCCACGTTTGCGTCGTATGCCACTGCCCAGTCCGTACGCTCTTTAAATTCGATAGGCTCTTCCACGTACTCGGGGATCTCGATGGGAGACTTGCCGTAACCGCCAATGATATTGCCCTGGGCGTCCAGACCAATAACATAGACGTTGGTTGCGCCAACCACATCATAGGTGTACAGAATGGTCTCAAAGGAGCCGTCAGCATCAACGGCGATGAAGTCGTTGTTCTCCGCGGCATCTTCCACAGAACTGCCATTGTACAGCTCATCCTTGACATAGCTCTGGAGGATGTTAATCATCTCCGAAACGCCATTCTCAAAGCCTTCTTCAATCTCTTCGTCAGTATAAGCCTCTACATATACATATGCGGCGCCGGGGGCATTGCCCACAACCCAGAAGGACTCTCCTTCTTCGCCGGGCTCCCAGCCATCCCATTCTGCATTCCATGCAGGATTGACGGACACGTTGATGTTCCAGTCGTAGACGGAAACTGCGTCCTCTGTCTTCTCGAAGGGAAGAATAGCGTATTTCTGGTCAAAGTAGCCCTGTGAATCGGCCGAAAGAACCAAGAACTGGTACCTGCCGGCAGGAAGGCCGCTCTGAAATACCTCGGTGCCATCCACGGACTCGTTGTAGAAGAAATAAGGGAGAAGCTCTTCACGGGTATAGCCGAAGAATGAAATGTACAGGGACATGGTGTCCTCTATGTCTTGCTGAAGATTGGCAAAGAAGGTCTCGGGGTCGGCCTTTATCTCTGCCTCGATGTCACCGTCGGCAAGATCATTGACAAAGGGATAATAGTACTTGGTGACGTCCGTGTTGCTCACCTCAAAGTTCTCCAGCTGGCCTTCGCTGTAATAGCCTTCAAGCCAGGCGCAGCCTTTGTACTTGAGTGTCCAGTTAAGGGTGGACGGATCAGTGGGAGGGGTCTCCACTGCAGAGAATACGGCCTTGAGCTCGGTAGGATAGAGGACGATGTCGTAGACACCTTCGTCAATCCTGATGTTGGCACCCTTGTGGGTAAGGGCAAGGGGCTGGCCAAGGACGATGGCGTCGGAGGAACCGAGGTCGTAGTCGCCCCATTCCTTGTTGCCACGGAACTTGAACTCACCGGACAGCTTGAAGCCGTTGATCTTCCACTCCTCGGGACCGGTCTGGGTGAGCTCTACGTCGCCTGCCCAGTTGTTGAAAGCACCGATGATGGCCCATACGCTTGCACCTGCAAGGTTAGGCTTGTTTTCTTCGCCATTGCCGTTGCCTTCACCATTGTCAGAGCTATATGTGGCGGGAACCTTAAGATAAACAAGGGCATCCTTGCCTATGGTGGCGCCGCTTGCGGAAGCGATGGTGATCACCGCCTGCTGGCCTGCCTGGGCCTTTTCATTGAGCTTGATGGTGACAGGAACCTGCTGTGTTCCAGCGGGAATGGTAACTGAACCTTCAAAATCAAGGGCGTCTGCGCTCACTGCGGTAAAACCGCTCTGCGCCTCTGCGCTGATACCGATAATAACGTTGATGTCCTTATTGGACGCTGCATTCAGGTTAAGCTTAACGACTGCCTGGCCATTGGCATCGAAAGCATCGCTGTCCGAAGAGATGCTTACTTCAATGACGGTGTCGATAATCTCCTGAAGCTCATCGCAGGAGATGACGGACACTCCGGCGAGGACAGCCATTACGGCTGCCAGGAAACGGTTTTTAATCATACTTGTTCGTTGTTATTAATAATACACTATTCACTTACAGGGTCGCAAGTTATGAATTATTTCTTAAAATTTGCTATTTTTGCACGTAAAAAAGCGCAAAAAGCATGAAAAAATCCTGTATTCTTACCCTTGCGGCCATTGCAACCGTTCTGTTTTCGTGTGACAAGCCCGGCACTGAAGAAACCTCTTCCGGCATCAGCATAGACAAAACCACCCTTAATTTCCCATACTCCGGAGGAGATCAGATTATCAACGTCACTGCGTCGTCGGAATGGACCATCACCTCCAGCGTAGACTGGTGCACCGTATCCCCCGGCTCCGGCAATGGAAATGCCGCAGTCAAGGTAAGTTTGACCACCAATCCCAGCAAGGTGAACGAGCGTAGCACCAAGGTGGTCCTAAGATATGACGGCATAGCCCTCCCCATCACGGTGAACCAGGAGACCAATCCGGAAGGAGCAGTTTTCTCCATCACCCCCAAGTCCGTGGAAGTACCTGCCGTGGATGCGGAATTTGAGGTTACCGTAATCTCGGACACATACGACTACGACATCACCCTGGTGGACAGTTGGATCCACCTCACTTCCCGTAGTGGAGACCGCACTACCGGAGAGGTCCTTCATTTCAAGGCCGATTCCCATGAATCCGGCCCCCGTACGGGCATAGTCTCTATCTGTACCAAGGACGGTTCCTGCATACCCGTAATGGTGAACCAGGCAGGCTGGCAGGAGTATGCCCACATGAACATAGGGTACCGCTTCACCGCCACATGGTGTGGCTACTGCCCCTACATGGACGAGACCTTCCACAAGGTGGCCGAAAAAGAGTCCAACCACTTCAACTTCATCACCTTCCACGCCTCCAGCGGCTATCCCCTCTACATTTCGGACAGTGATGCTCTATGCAGCCTGTACAACGTTCAGGGCTTCCCCACCGGCGTCCTCAACGGCTGGAAGGAAGTCAACAATTATACGGACACAGACTACGCCGCTTCCAGTTTGGTTTCCGCCATAGAAGATTACCAGAAAAAGTTCTTCTGCGGAACCGGCATCAGCGTGAACACCTCGGTAAGCAGCGGCAAGCTCAACGTGGAGGCTTCGGTAAAGAGCATTCCGGGAGAGCACCGCATTGCAGCGTTCGTACTTGAAAGCGGCATAGTGGAAGCCCAGACCTACTATCCCACAAGCGGCGGCTCCCAGAAACTGAACAGCTTCGAACATGACAACGTGGCCAGGAAGGTCCTCACGAACAGTCCTGCAGGAGAGATTTTCACCGCAGGCAACGAGGCATCGTCCTTTAACTGGAGCACGGACCTGAACTCCTCTTGGGCGGCCTCTAAACTCTCCGTGGCCGTTGTGGTGATGCGTCCTTACAACGAATACTCCGGAGCCAAGGCCAACAGGTCATACCCTGGATACTATATCGTCAATTCCGTCATCGTCCCCGCCGGAAGTTCAAAGGAAATGGAATATGCGCAGTAGGTTCTTACTCATACTTGCGGCCTTTGTGTCGATAGGCCTCCATGCCCAGACCATTCCGGACCTGAAGGTGGAAGACCCTGCCGGGAAAGCGGTGAGCGTGAAGTCCCTGGCCGATGGCAAATCGCCCTTCGTGGTCACCTTCTGGGCGTCCTGGTGCAAGCCCTGCCTCAGGGAACTTGCCGCCCTGGAAGAGGTAGCTCCGGACTGGACCGGAAAATACCCCCTCCGGATATACGCAGTGAGCGTGGACGACAGCCGCAGCATAGCGGAAGCCAAGGCCCTTGCCGCATCCAGTGACTGGCCGGCAACCGTGCTGTTTGACACGAAGCAGGCCCTCAAACAGGCCCTGAAGGTTACCTCCATACCGCACGTCTTTGTCTTTGACAAGAACGGAAAACTGGTATGGAACCACATGGGATACATCCCCGGCAGCGAGGAGGATCTCCTCCAAAAAGTGCTTGAGACAGAATGAGTTTCAAGGGGATAGCACTGGCTCTTGCCCTGCTTGTTCCCGCAGCGGCATACTCCCAGGGATACCTCACCGGCAGCCTGGAGAGCAATACCGTTTATGACGATGAAACAGGGTCCCCATACCACGGTTTCCACTCCAACAATTATCTCCGTCTGGACTATTCAAAAGGCCATTTCAGCGCCGGCCTGCAGGGGGAATGGTACCCCTCTCCACTACCGGGATATGACCAGGCCCTGAAGGGATTCGGCCTTCCGCTCAAATATGTGAGATTGGACGGGAGCAAGTGGAGCATTACGCTGGGCGACTTCTACGACCAGTTTGGCTCAGGCCTTGTCCTCCGCAGCTGGGAAGACCGCGACCTGGGCATTGCCAACTCAATAGGCGGCGCCCGTCTCACCGCCAGTTTTTGTGACGATAAACTCTCCCTCACCGTCCTCTCCGGCGCTCCCCGCCAGGGCATGGGTTATGCCAAGTCTCTTTTCAGCGGGGCCGATCTGAATCTCTCCCTGGGGCCTCTTTCCCTCGGGTCTTCCCTTGTTGCCAGGACGGAAAACAAGCCTGACGAAGACCTTGACACGGTACTGAATGCAGCCAACGCCGGTAGTTGTGACCGAGAATCGATCCCCGGAACCGTCCTAATGTATTCCGGCAGGGCACAATTGGTTCACGGTCCATTCCATACAAAAGCAGAATTGGTCCTGAAAAGCCGGGATTTCACCGCCGTTCAGAATGCCACCGGCAGCGATTCCTTCGTGCTTGAAGGCGGGCGGGCTTTCTCCTGTAACTTCATGTATTCAACCAAGAGGATCCTGGCCAGCGTTACCTACAGGTACCTGTATAATATGGATTTCGCCGCCCGGAGGACTCTTGGTACCAAGGTCCTGTCAAATACTCTCAATTACCTCCCCGCCCTTTGCAAGCAACAGACATATATGCTTGCCTGCCTTAACCCATATGAAACGTATTCAGAGGGTGAATCCGGCTTTGCGGGCAGTCTGTACTATCACCCTTCATGGCTGAAAAGCCTTTCCCTCACCGTAGGCGGCAGTTGGATAGACGGCCTTGGCAAGGTCCTGCCCCTGAGGGAAACCAATTATCTGGCATACCGCGATATCTATTTCGACGCAGCTTACCGCTGGTCCAAAAAGCTGAAGACCAACCTTTATATCTCCATACAGGAGAACTCCCCCACCCACGGAAACCGCAAGGCTACAAACGCCCAGAACGTGTTCGTGCTGGACGGAACGTACAAATTCTCCAAAAAGTATTCACTTCACACGGAATTGCAGTATCTTTACTCCCAGGAACTCACCAAAGACTGGATGGCCGCCCTTGTGGAGTTTGGAATGGCCCCCAACTGGAGCTTCTCCATAAGCGATATGTACAATCACGGCAGCACCAAGGACCACTACTGGAATGTGAATGCTTCATACAACAGCGGAGGGTTCAGGATAATGGCGGGCTACGGCCGCAACCGCGAGGGAATGGTATGCTCCGGCGGCGTATGCCGTTACCAGCCGGAGTACAAAGGCGCCTTCATGAAGGTGCAATGGATGTTTTAGAGAATGAAGAAGTACCTTCTCATACTGCTCTGCGCCCTGGTCTCCTGCGTTGGCCAGAAGGAAGATCCGGAAGAGGAAATCAACCCCGGAGGCACCACTCCCGTGGCCGAGGGCGCCGGAATCGTCCTTGATTTCACCGCCACCTGGTGCGTCAACTGTCCCAGGATGACAACGGCAATAGAAGAGGCCTCGGCGGAGCATCCCCTCATCCCCGTCTGCATCCATTTCCAGGACGAGTTTGTAAATGACCAGGGAAAGGCCCTCGTGAGCCACTTCGGAGTGGAGGCTTATCCAAGCGCGGTGGTGAATATGTCCAAGGAATCCCTCACAACTACAACTTCCAAGGACCTCATCGTCGCAAAGCTTGAGACTGTGGGCGCCGGGATTTCGGCACCCACCCTGGAAGCGGAGCTTGCGGACGGGACTCTCAGCGTGAAGGTAACCGCAGGTGATGCCGGCAGCTATACCGTATCCGCCGCAATCCTGGAGGATGGCCTGGTGGCCCCTCAGACCGGTGCAACGGAGAATTACGTACACAATAACGTATTCCGCGGTTTCCTTCAGGAGGACCTGCTTGGAGACCCTCTGGGAGAGCTTTCCACCGGTGAGACCAAAGAGCTCAGCTTCGGCACGGGAACGCTCACTAAGAACCAGCACATAGCGGTATATGTCTGCATAGACGGAATAGCAAAAGCAGCAACAGATATAAGAATATGACACTGATTGACGGAAAAGCCGTATCTGCGGCACTCAAGGAAAGCATCAGGCAGCGCGTTGCAGAGCTTCCTGAAAAATACGGAAGGGTTCCCCACCTTGTGGTTGTACGCGTGGGCGAAGACCCCGCAAGCGTAGTATACGTGCGCAACAAGGAAAAGGCCTGCGAAGCCGTTGGAATCAGGAATTCCACCATAGTGCTCGCGGAAAGCACGGCGGAGGAAGAACTCCTTAACCTTATTGAGGCCCTGAACGGTGACGACACCGTAGACGGCATCCTGGTGCAGCTTCCGCTGCCCAAACACATCTCCGAGGCCAAGGTCATCGAGACCATCGCCCGTGAAAAGGACGTGGACGGTTTCCACCCCTACAACGTGGCCGGCCTTTGGCAAAAGACCCCTCACGTGTCCCCCTGCACGCCCGCCGGCATAATGAAGCTTCTGGAAGCCATAGGCGTGGATCCCAAGGGCAAGAGAGCCGTGGTGATAGGCCGAAGCAACATAGTGGGCCTTCCCGTGGCCAAGATGCTGCTTGACGCCAACGCTACCGTAACCCTGTGCCACACACGCACCGTAGACCTCCCGTCCGTAACCCGCCAGGCGGAAATACTTGTGGTAGCCGCCGGCCGCGCCAAGATGGTCACAGCCGATATGGTATCCCCCGGCGCCATCGTCATAGATGTTGGAATGGACAGAGACCCGGAAACCGGCAAGCTCTGCGGAGACGTGGACTTTGACTCCGTAGCCCCCATCGCAGGCGCCATAACCCCCGTTCCGGGCGGCGTAGGCCCCATGACAATTGCCTGCCTCATGGAAAACACACTTGAGTGCTTCCTGGCAAGCAGATAAAAAAAGCCTCCCGAATCCGGGAGGCCAATTTTTTATAGCTTAACAGCCTTTACGGCTTTCTTCTTGTCCTTGGGTACGAAGACCTTGCCGCGCAGAGGCCTGGTGTTCTGGCCACGGTATACGGCCGGTGCCTTGGTTGACGTAGGGGCAACTGAGTTACGGGTCATCTTCATAGGAAGCGTTGCGACATCATCGTTGTAGTGGTACCATGCCTTATCACCTACACTCCAAACGAAGTACTTCATGTCGTAGAAATCGGCCGTGAATTCCTCGTTGTTATTGCCGATGTTGGTGGTTATCTGGCAAGGGACGATGTTTGCGGAACCGTCTTCAAGCATGGCGGCATAGGCCAGATCGATGCCCTCGTCCTGGATGAGGTAGAGGCCCTGCTCGTTCAGGATACCGTCGTAGTCAACCTCTCCAAGGAAGCACTCTTCCATGGTGGTCTCGTTCTCCTCGTAGGACTGGATGTACTGGGAAACGAAGTACATGCGGCCGTTGTCGTAGAAGGTCTCAAGATACTCCTGATTCATTTCTTCCTGCAGATACTTTCCGGTCTCCCAGCCTTCTACCTTATAGATGTAGTTGGCTTCCAGGCTGGTGATGGTGAGGTCGTATGAATACTGACCCTGGGTGGCGGTCCAGTTGCCAATCCACTTGTTGAAATCCTCCGTGGGCTCTTCTTCCTCAACGGTAAACTTGAGATAATTGTATTCACCGGTGAGCTTGTGGTCGCTGTTCAGAGCCATTACAAAGGCATACCATGTGCCGTGACGGAAAGGATCGAAGAGGATCTCTTCCGGCGAACCCTGGTAGATGTAATCACCTGCGGCCTCGAGCTCGTTCTTCATGAAGCTCTCAAGGTCTCCGCCATAGGTGGCGTAGTTCTCACGGTTGATGACGCTTACGATATAGATGGTATTTGCGGGAACGTTGTCTATGTTGATTACCTCAACCTTATATCCGTCCCTCACATCCTTTCCACCATAGGCGATGGTCCAGTTGGCGTTCTGCTTGAGATTGAAAACCACCTGTTCTGTATTATGGCCGCTGTTGTCTTCTTCACTGTTGCCGTTGCCGCTGCCGGAATGCTGACGCTCCGGGCGGTCGTGCTTTCTGCATCCTGAAAGTGCCGCAATAGCTATCGCCATCACAAACAAAATTCTGCTAGCTTTCATAATTCTGTCTCCTTTTATGCAAAGATATGCAAAATCCCGGCCAAATCATAATAAAAGCGCCCAACCATGGGGCTGGGCGCTGAAAATGGTTTGAGGATCTACTAGAGATCGTTCATTGCTTCGGCGTAATCCGCCTTGGAGCCGACCACGATGTCCTGGTAGCAGGCAAGACCCGTTCCTGCAGGAATGAGGTGACCGCAGATGACGTTCTCCTTGAGGCCCTCGAGGTAGTCCACGCGGGCACGGATAGCGGCCTCGCTGAGCACCTTCGTGGTCTCCTGGAAGGAGGCGGCGGAGATGAACGAGCCGGTCTTCAGAGCTGCGCGGGTGATACCCTGGAGCACCTGAGAAGCCGTTGCAGGCTTTGCCGGACGTGCTACCACGAGCTTGGAGCCCTGGCGCTCAAGAGAGGCGTTTTCGCCGCGGAGATCGCGGGCGGAAATGATGTCGCCTTCCTCGAACTTGGTGCTGTCGCCGGCGTCTTCTACATAGTACTTGCCGAAGATGGCGTCGTTGATGTCCATGAACTCCCACTTGTCCACCAGTTCCTCCGGGAGGAATTCGGTGTCGCCGGGGTCGTTGATCTGGACCTTGCGCATCATCTGGCGTACGATGATCTCAAAGTGCTTGTCGTTGATCTTCACGCCCTGCAGACGATACACGGCCTGAATCTCATTGACGATGTACTCCTGTGCCTTCACCGGACCAAGGATGTTCAGGATATCGGTAGGAGAAGTACCGCCGTCGGAAAGACGGGTGCCGGCCTTCACATAGTCGTTCTCCTGGACAAGGATCTGCTTGGTCATAGGGACCTCGTAACGGGCCTCGCGGCCTGTACGGTTCTTGATCACGATCTCGCGCTTGCCCCTCTTGACTTTACCCATGATAACCTCACCATTGATTTCCGAGAGGATTGCAGGGTTGGAAGGGTTACGGGCTTCGAAGAGCTCGGTAACACGCGGCAGACCGCCGGTGATATCACTTGCCTTACCAATGGCGCGGGGGATCTTGATGATGACGTCGCCAACTTTCACGCTGTCACCGTCATTGATCATGATGTGCGCGCCCACAGGCAGGTTGTACTGGAGCAGGATGACTCCCTTGCCGTCCACAATATGCATTGCGGGGGTCTTGG
>JAEEGH010011622.1_pt1 | contig 19931 bp, 15 predicted proteins | sample 9134181 | NCBI WGS metagenome assembly JAEEGH01 (sample SAMN16246544, study PRJNA631951) | gut metagenome | biome: gut microbiome; feature: rumen; material: DP-attached | host: Bos | place: Iran: Karaj | collected 2018-10 | reverse complement strand
AGCCGCTCCATCACTGCCCTCACCATCCAGAGGTATTCCTTCGCAGCCTTGTGGGTCTCCTTGTTCATGACAGGCGTGGTGGTCTCATCTGCCTGCACATAGTCGGATTTCATCACCTCTGCCTTGAGTACTTCATAAAGTGGTCTGAGCAGTTCCATAGTTTGTTTGAACCAGCCGTCCACAGTACTCTCGGTAAGACCTTTCATACCAAGGTGACTATACTGCTTGATCTGACGGTAATAAGGCATATGGTACTCGTACTTCTGGAGCAGTATCTCTGCAAGCAGGCTGGCACCTGCGATTCCCTTGTAGATAGGCAGCAGAGGCATGGGGGCTATCAGTACTCCACTCATTCCTTTTGGTGCAGTAGCGGTATTGTCCTTCAAGCCCCACTTCTCGCGGATGATCTCCTTGATATACAGCTGGCCTGGCTTGTGCTCCACGATGCGGGTCACCTCCTGGCCGATCTTCTTGTAGAGGTTCGTGTCGAGATTATCAGGTGTGAGAATCACCTGTTCCAGTACTGGCAGGTCCTCCATCATGATACGGTTCTTCTTCTCCTGACGGCGTTCTTCCTTAGTCTTGACAATCTTCTCCACTGCCTCGTCATGAGCATCTGCTATCTGCTGCGCATTCTCAGGGAGCATGCCTGCAAAAAGGTCGGGATAGCTGGGATCGATAATGGGAAGCTTTTCTGACTTGCGACCAAAGAGCTGGCGGTTCAGCCATGCAACCTGAGCTGTCAGTTCCTTGATACGGGCGTTCAGGGACTCTACTTCTTTCTTGTGGTTCTCGGACAATGTCTGGATAGAGGCGTTAAGCGACTCTATCGTTTTTAAAAGTATGTCTCTTTCTTCCATTGTCCGTACCCTTTTAAATATAGTGCAAAGGTACAAAAAATATCTGAGAACAAAGAATAATTTGTGCTATAAAACACTAAGAATCAGTAATATATGTGTAATGGAATTCAGCCTAAACAACATACTCTCTTCGCTGTGCCCTAAGGCGCCTGAGTCGCTGGTCTGGAGACTCCTGTATCCCCTCGACCATTACTACAAGGTCACGCCACTCCATCTGATAGCTCTGCGTATTCTCGTCATATTCAGGCAGTTTGAAACGACCTGCCTCCAGACGTTTCACATACATCACCATACCACCATCCTCGGCATGGAGCAGCTTCATCAGTTTGCGGCTTGAACCGATGAAGATGAATACGTCGCCATTGCGGACGTCACTTCTCATCTTCTCGTGTACTACACCACAAAGGGAACTGATACCCTTACGCATGTCTGTCCTCCCAGGGCATAGCCAGTAGCGCATCGTGTCATTCAGGCAGAACATGGGCGGAAAGGCTCTTGTTCAACAATTCCAGAAGGACGCTTTCCGTACCGCTACCGAAGTGGGCACGTAGACCATTGGGGAACAAAAGGGTGGCACCAGAAGGTACTGCACCAGAAAACACTGGATCTGAAGGTTGCGTAAAACTGATTGGAGCAAGTTCCGGCTTAGATGACTCTTTCTCGGTCATCTTCTTACGCCAGTAGTTATAGGTGGAATAATTGACACCTACATCATGCAGGTAATCCTTGACGGACTTGCCACTCTGCTGCAAGTCTAACTGTAATACTTCAAATTCTTCTTTTGTCATGATACAATAACAGTTGTAGTTGTGTGCACTATTGCGACTGCAAAGGTACAACTAAACTACAACTGCTACAACGTGTATTTCAACGGATGCTTACAAAGCTTCTCCATATCGTTCAGAATCAATATTATCATAATTCTCCAGAACTTCATTAATGTTGCTAATAGCCTCATCAAATTGATTCACCCTCGCCTGACATATAGCATATTGTGACAATTTATCAAATGGTTCATCCTCATCTCTCATGTAGGTAGATGCAGTTGCCATAACCTCCTTCATTTCATCACAAGCTTCTTCATAACGTCCTTGCTTATAGTATAGCTGAGCAAGTTCTTGATGGGCGACATATACTCCTTATCCAGCCACGAATGTCCCAAAGTGAGACTTATAGTAATCTCGATACTGTTTGAAACACTTCTCCGCTTCAGCGTATGACTTACTCTCGTAATCTGAATTTAAATAATAATAGTCACCACTAAGCTTTATAGTGTCCTGCATAAAATAGTATTCCATTTCCTTTGTCAAATATCCGGCCGCTTTACGCTGATTCAAAGCAAACCGATACTCATCTATCACCTGCTTTATACCTTCCCTATTACAAAGCATATAATAGTCGTTGTCTCTATTCTTTAATGATTTTGCATATTCAAAGAATATACTATCAGGAACATTCGACATGTCCTGAGCTCTTAAGCCTGTAGTCACTTAATATAAGAGGCAGTATGTATCTATAACCTTTCATTTTCTTGTATTATGGTTAAGAATGGCAATGGCCACATTGTTATTCGACTTATTCTCAATCTCGAGAGTTATTTTGTCAGTTGACTTCAATTTCGCATCTATGTGCAAATAGACACATCCATCCTTGTCTTTTTGCTGAACAGTTTTTAGAGCAGAAGAGCCTTTAGAAAACTTAATTGATAAAACAGTTGTTGGATCACAGGGGATTATGACAAAGTCTTGTTTACCAACACGACCTTGAAAAGTATATCTAACTTCTTTCTTTGCCTTTATACCTTTCTCTATAAGAGAATAGTTAAACCTTGGATCCTCTCCATTCAAAAAGTCTCCACGAGAAATGTTTTTGCCATATCTTTCTGTAAGCACTTCCGTCAAAATTGGAACCAAATTGAACCTTTTCATTTTCTTTGTAAGCCAGCATTCGTTGTTGTTTGCATCTTTGAGTTCGTCCATCAAAGTCCACTTCTTGTCCTTTGTTAATTCTGCCTTAGTTTTTTTTTCATTGGTTGTGTTGCTTTGCCTGAGCAATACAACTGCATCAACGAACGCTGTTAACCCCTTGTCAATAATGATTCCCTGTGCCTGCATTGTAAGTATGCAGAATACTAAGAACGATAACGCAATTACTCGATTCATAGCTGTTCTTTATTAACGTTTATAAACTTTTATTCTTCTTGAAGAGCTTGTTCTGCCTTTTGTCTTATCTCCCTTGTTAAAACTTCTATGAGTTTCTTCCGCTCCTTAACACTTTCTTTTCCTATATTAGCAGCTTCAACGATTTCCTCAATAAGTCTATATGATTTTTGAATTCTACTTTGATCCGCTTTCTTTAATTGTTTCACATAAGTATCTCCATCTTCATACCAGCGACATACGCTAACTTTTATCAACTCGCGACAAATATCAATTAAACTACTGTTGTAATTTATGTTCTCTCCACTTGCAATTATTGGAATTAGAACATTTAGGGTACTGTCTGACAATCGCTTATATGACAGTTCTGCTTCTATGAAATTGTAGGTAAATAACAAATCTAGCGTATCTAAACGATTTATTTGTCTATCTATTCCTCCAATTAATTGATTTAGTGTTTGTTTTTTCGCCTCCTTTATAGATTGTCCTTGTTTCATCTTAGACAAAATCGACTTGAGATAATTTAAATAGAAGTTATTTGCATTAACAACTTGGAGATTCTCGATAATAGACAAAAACAATTCGTTGAGATTTGCATTGTCTTTTTTTATCTTGTCCAAAACATTTTCCGCGTGTGGTCGTATATCCAAGCCAGCAATTGAGTGCAGCATTCCTGTATGGGCAGAAGTATGGCCTGCAACCAAATCTTTGCTTGAAAAAGCAAAACGGATAGAGTCTACCTCAACTTGGTAGAACGTATTAAGTGTTTTGCTTTGTTCTTCTTGGAATTCACATGTTTGAAAATGCGAGAACAATTCCATCACTCCATTAATATCATGATTCGCAATCCTATCTTTTATTGAGCAAAGACATAAATCAGAATAAACGGCTCTATATAAAGTGTTAATTAAATTGTCATTTAAAGAATCAACTTTTGCACTAATTACAGAAAGAGTTCTTCCTGTTTGTTCTTTATGTAGACTGTCCAACATATCAAAGCATCTAATATCACTAATATCTAATGTATTTCCCGTACGGAGATAGTTTATTATTCCATTCCTCAAATCATTATACACTATAGCTGATGTTTTCATAAGTGAATCTCTTAAATTTGCTTTTTTTAAATTTAAGCTTCGCATTCTCGACAATGAGCATTCAAATTCAGGGCTAATGACTATACTAACCTTCAAAGAATCTTTTCCATAAAGAGATTTTACTTTAAAAACGCCGTAATTACCGTCTTCAACATTAATAGTATCAGATATATAGAGATAAGAGCATTCTAAATTTCCTCTATTATAATATATCGAATCAAACACGCATGGTAATATTGTGTCCCCGTATTGTGCGTCAAGCAAACAATATTTGTCGTATTCTTTTGCAACAATTGTTTTCCACCCCCGACTTATCAGATTGTTTCTTATCGCATTGTCATAATCAACATGCCTTACATCGAACCCCAATTGGAAAAATATTGCAGACAATAACACTATAATATTCAAAATGATCCATAACAGTTTAGTCAATTCCCTTTGGGGGTGAAAATAAATCCTAGTTTTGCATTTGACAAAACTAAAAATAATAAAAAATACTACTATGCATAAATACACTATAAGAATCTTGGCGGGTATTTGCCATTTGCCAACGGCATTAATTGCTAGTGGCACTAACATTATGGCATATAAAATGTAATGCCACAATGGCTTGCGTTGGTATATTAAGAAAAAGAAAAATGGCACACCCCACAATAATGGTGCCGAGTCATCGCATGTGGAAACATATCGCTCTACAGGACAAATAACGGTGTCATAAAAAACCAAAAACAAATAGAAAATGAGAAATAAAGTAGACATCGATGTCACATTTGTCACATATATCCTTCCCCATTTTTTATGATAACTTTGAAATATGCAAATAGAGGGGATTAATATAATGATAAAAACAAACAGGAACTCTTTTAATACAGATAGTGGTACATTTAAGATTTTACCTCCACCCCCAAAGAAGGGAACTATTATATCATAGGAGTGAAAACGCAGAAACAGATATGACAAGGAGTATGAAATTAACAATATGAAAAACACATAGATATTATGCTTTTGCCTTATAACTCTGTGTTTTGTCCTCTCGGCTGCTTTTAATAAAATGTTATTTCTTCTTTTTTCATATTCCAACATCTTTTGCCTTTCAATATTGTGCTTTTCAACAACACTTCTGAGACAGTCGTGGGATATTTCAACATTCATCCCACTTACAATAATAATTCTTTCCTTCGCAAGATTGTTTATTATATATTCTGGAATGGACTGCAAATTCTTATCTAGCCTAGAAACAACTCTTCGCCTGCCATTTGTGTCGACTAAAGTTTCTTCCAGAATATCCCTTAACACAGAGTTTGTTCCTATTCCAGACTTATTTAATGCTCTTTCATAAATATTATTCATAACGAAGAATAGAAATTCGTCACTTATATTTTCTTTATCCTCCGCTACTAGGTCATTGAGCTTATTCGTTATTTCATCATCTTCATTTTCAAGCCCTGTTAATACTAATGAAAGAATAAGAGCTGATATGCAAGGCAAATAATCATCAATGGTTGCCCAGTCGCCAGATCGCTCAATTTTTGCAGATTTGATAATCTCATTATGACTAATACCTTTTGGCATTTTTGTTAACTGGTGAACGATCTTGTAAGCAGAATGTTTGGATAGTGGCTTGAGACAATACCTGTTATTTTTTAGAGATGGAATAAAGTATTTGTTCATGCACCAATAATCGAGTTCACAAACATAATCACTCCTTAATGAAAGTAAGACCTTAAACTTTTTCGTTCTATTTTCATCAATAGAATAGTCAGCATATCTATCGTCTTCATACAAACCTTCTAACCATTTAAAAAAAGAATCTGTCCAGGCTATGTCTTTTGCTCGTGTAAAGATTTCTTCAAATTGATCAAAAATAAGTACGGGTATAACAGATTCATAAGAATTAATACGTAGATCATTAAAGCGCAACTTCCACCATATTGTCCCATGGAAATCGTTGTTATATTCTGTAATAATTGAGTTCTGGATCGTGAGGGTTTTGTATAAGTCACCAAACTGTTCTGTATTTCGTGCAAAGCGAATGGTATTGTCGATTTTTTTCCAGATCAGCTGGTCGAAGTTAATGTTGTTAGGATTGTCTTCACAAACTTTATTGTTTACCGGAGTTCTTGCAAAATCGTTTTCGTTGAATGTGATATGAATGGGGAACATGCCTTTTTCACGCATCTTTGGCTTTAAACCTGCGTTGATTAATGACGATTTACCTTCGCCAGATTCTGCGTAACAAACGCAAAAGTCACTATTATCTACTAAATACAGTAAATCTTCCGTTTCTTTGTCTCGTCCAAGAAAACGGTTTTTGTCATCTTCCTCATAATATGAGGGGCCCTTAAATATAGATTCAGCCATAATCAATCAATATTGGGGAGTTTAAAAAAAACAGGTTTTTTATCGTTATGTAAGAGAAGAGTATGCTCGCCAAAAATGCACAATGGAAGATTATGAGGATTGTTTTTATCCTTAGCTATCGCCTCCACATTTCCAGCATTTAAATTAGTTTTCTCATTATATATAACAATAGGAGAACACTTTTTACCGTAAGCAATGGCATAAAAGGCCTCTCGCAAAACGGGCTTTAGATCTGTAATATGACTACTATCATTAGCATTACTGTTGTCTGCATTAATAAAACCTTCAAGCGTGATTTGAGAAACATCTTCTGCATAAAGGTATTCTTCTATATATCGTTCTGTCACAATAGGAACAAAAATGTCACAATTCATTACTGCATTCTTAATGTTAGCCCAATAAGCATTTCCTCCATCAGACACTTCTTGTGTATCAAGCCAAACAACACCTTGTCGACATAGAATGTCTATTACGCGCTGTATCTCTTCTGCTTTTTGCAGATTGTCCACTTCTCTTTTATATGACACAAATATTTTCGGCTTTTGACTTTGGTTTAGTATATGCCCAATTTCGTCTGGTGTAGCCTCTGCTAGAATAGTTTCAACACGATTCCCATTACGCAGGTTTGTTTGCCCCGTATAATTATTGCGTTCCAAAAAGAAATCCAATTCCTTTTCTATATCATCTAATGAAAGCCAGTATCCTTTTACATCCTTTAATTCATCTTCATACATCGGATACACAAAAAATCGAAACAACCAGTCAGGAAGTGAAGATCCCATCACCAACAAACTTTTTGCCTCTTCATTTCCATGCTTTCTTAGTAGACTCGACAGATTCTTTGCGCCATAATCCTCGCTATGTAGCGAATGCATAAATTTAAGCAGAGTCTGTTCGTTATATACCCAAGAAGAATGGGTTTCACCTCCAAAAATATGATATACTATCCTTGGTCTTTCATGATTCAAAATTGGCAAATCATTTCTTCGGTTTGGATTGTACCATTCCGTAGATTCTTTTTTAAGCCCTAGCTCCTTTTCAATAAGGTTAAATCCAAATGTGGTGATAATAATTGGAAAGTTTCCATTTCTAAGAAATCTGGCAACATTTGTTTTTAGTTTAATACGTCCTAATTCAATAGCCTCTTCTATACCTTTATATATCGCATTCGACAAAGATTCTCTTTCCGATTTCTCAAGAAGAGATATCCCATAGAAAAAATTATCTCTAATTGCCTTAATGATTTCATCATTATCCCCATTATGATATTGTTCACAAATGAAATCTTTTATCGATAAAATTTCATTTTCTTCATTTATGTATTCAAACATGTCATCACAAACAACTGGCACAATAATATTTAGATTTCTTCTAATGTTCTTCGCAACGTCTCTTTTGTTTATGGCACGAATAGGCCATAAAGATTTACCTAGATTAGAAATATAATCTAATGCAGATAACATGAGCTTTTTGTCATCTGATATTATTTCGAGTTGCTGATGTATCAATTCTTTTATTTCTACTATTGTCATACCATCATTTTTCGCTATTATTAATCGTTTACAAAGAATATGTCGTCTTTTACGACCTTCATTCTAAGTAGTATTCCTGACGTTCTTTTTGTGTGAGTTGGCGAGTGCCAAGTCGCATAAGAGTCTTATCAATTAGTTCTTGAAGAGGTGGGAATGACCATATTCTTATGGTTCCATCAATAGACGCAGAAGCGATTTCTCTGCCATTTGGACTAAATGCTATTGAGAATATCATCTTAGTGTGCCCTATAAACTCTCCGACCATGCTACCTGTATTACTATCTACAACTTTTACGGATTCTCCTACGCCTATGGCAATATAATTTCCATCTCTACTATAACACGCAATCGGAAGAGGAAAGAAACGTCCATCTTCATGACTGATAATACTTTCACATGTATTGGTTGAGACATCCCAAATACGTGTAGAATGGTCAAGGGATGTTGTAACGATCTTATTTCCATCGGGACTAAATTCTGCGCCTGAAACCCAAGAGCTATGACCTGTCAATTGTAGAATAATCTTGCCAGAATTAGCATCAATCACTTGGGCAATATTACTATCTCCCGTGGTAACTATTAAATTACTGTTAGGATTAAAATCGGCAGAGTGGTAGCTCCCAAATTTTCCTTTAACAATTTTAATGCAATTTAATTTATTCGCATCCCAAATTTGTATCATAGAGTCACAGCAGGAGATTATTTGAGTTCCTTTCTTGTTGTAAGATGCAGATTTTAAATAACCTTTTACTTTTACTTTAGCTATGCATTTTTCTGTTTTTACATCCCAAATTCGCAAAGTAGAGTCATGGGAAGAAGACAATAAAAAATTATCTTTAGGATTGAAAGCAATAGACCTGACAGAAGCATTGTGTCCTCTGAGTGTATGAATTTTCTCTCCAGTCGAAGCATTCCATAAATATATCAGATTGTTATCCCCAGAAGATGCGATAATCTTACCATTATTACTATATGACACTGCCCCGCCCTTCGTATTGTCTACTGAAATTTTCAGACGATTTAGTCTATTCTCTTCTAGGTCCCAAACACGGATATCTTTTTCACGAAACAGAGAAAGAATGTGTGTATTATCTTTAGGGAAAAAAGATAATATTCTTGATCCTAAAGAATTTTTTGTATCTAAGACCTTCAAACATTGTCCTGTTTTAGAATTCCATATTCGTATTTTGTTATCATATGCACTTGAGACAATAAATTTACCACTATAATCATATTTTGCATTAACTATATCACCATCATGTTCTGTTAAAACATGATTAATTTTTCCACTATCAATGTTTCTTAAAATGACACAATATCCCTTTGTAGATAAAATTTCTTTTCCATTAGGATTAATATCTACAAATGATTCGCTTCCATCATATTCTATCTGTTTATAGCAACTCCCTTCATCAAGATTCCATAAACTAATAATATTATCAGCTATACATATAAAATGAGAATTGCTAAAGAAAAATCCTTTCTTACCATTGAAAGTCTGGCTGCACACCCATGAAGATGTTTCCAATATACGTATATTATTATTTACATCTCTTGAATACAAGAAACGGCTATCAGGACTAAAAAGTATGTCGATAATTTCGTAATCATTATCTGTAAGAGTCTCAACGATATCACCATTCCCATCCCATACTCGCATAGTCTTATCAGCAGAACAAGTAGCAATGTATTTTCCGTTAGGGCTAAACACAATATTATTGATAGTCTTTGTATGACCTATTAGGTTTTTTAAACATTCGCCTTCACAACTCCAAATATAGGCTATATTATCATTTGTAACTGAAACTATTTTTGACCCATCAGGGCTAATCGAGGCAGATGTGACTTTAGCGTCATGCTTTAATAAAACATCATCATGTTGGTATGCTCTTCTGAGTAATAATTCACACTCTGGAGTATATGGTCTATTCGGATCCGTCATCTTTTCAGGCAAAACATTAATCGCAAGTAGTTGACATGTTTCTAAATCACCATCTTCTAAAAGAATAGATGCCTTTTCTGCTACTGCTAGCGATTGGTTTTTCATCATTCTTAGGCTCGCCGTTATCATATTATCTCTTTCGTCGCAGAGTGCCGAATACAGATATAAGATAATCGCTATGATTCCAATGCATAATAATGCAATTGATGAGGTCATAAAGAGCCATATAATGCGCTTTTGACGTTTTCGCTTTTCTTTTAACTCTGCAAGTGGCTTGCAAAATGAATCGTGAATAAGTTCTATTCTGTAATTATTATTGTCTGAAGCAGTGGAAGTTCGTTGAAAAATGCGATTATCACCTTTTAAGAGTAAATCACCTTTGGGTACGAACGACATGAACTCATTTTCAGGAACAGAGTTGCGTCTTCCTGTGGCATCTACAAAATGGGTCTCTATATATGTTTTTTCTTTATCGGAAAAACTTTTTGTTGCTTCATTATAAAATTTATAAAAGGGATTGTCATTAACAAAGTCGTATACAAGAGAAGGCAAAATATGTGAATTGTCGGAATTAATATATTCAATATATAAACGACTGCAAATTAATGAGAGAAGATTTGTATTGATGCTATGATCCTCTTGGCTTTGAGTTATTTGAATTATTGTATTTACAATCCTGTTTTTTGTGGAATCGATAAAAAGCCCTTCGCCAGGAATAAGAATAGCATCACGTGCACCTTGTTCGGAAAGACTACGTAGGCGATAGCGGCAACGTTTCAATGCAGGGAGATAACAATTGTCTATACTATCTTCTAAGCGATAAAGGTCATCTTCGCGAATTGAGGATACAAAGCGAAAGTTCTTTTTGTATCGATAAGGCTGCCCGTCGACAATACAATTGTCAAGAATGTGGTCTTTGTCGTTAATATAGTCTATCTGGCGTAATAATGTTTCTGCTTCTTGGTGGTCGAAGCGGAAAATTTCTTCAAACTGATCTAAGACAACGACGGGCGTAGTTGGCTTGTCATATCTGTCATAGAAACGGTGACGGGCAAAATAGTTCCACAGAAAGTCTACTGTCTGCATTTCTGTTTGTTCCTCAATAACATTGACTACCTCAACACGACTAACTGTATGTTCTATCGCATCAATGATTATCTTTTGGAAACTCTCTGGATGTTCTTCATCCCTTATGCCAAGACGAAGGCTAAGCGGCGTATATTGCTCTTTACGTAACTCTGGGAATACACCGGCATTAAGCAAAGACGTCTTGCCGATGCCACTCTTACCGTAAAGCGTTACAAATATATTGCCCATGATGAGTTTGGCCACATCATAGCTATCGTTGTCGCGACCACAGAACTTCAGCTTGCGATCTGCTTTCTCGGGATCTTCGTATGAGGCCAGTCCAGCCCATGGGTTCTGACCGTCGTCGAAATATTTATTTGCTTTTGGTGAGATCTTGCGTTTTAGTATTTTCATAATACTATATTTTCATTGATTGAATCTATTAGTTTTGAGAATCCGTCTGTGTCCATTAGATTAATGCCAGAAACTTTCTTGTTGATGATTTTCTCATATTCTTGATTGTAATCATCACGGAGGTCATAACCATTTACTGCCAGTGGAATGATGACCTTATCGCCAAACTGCTGTGCCATGCGCCACTCCTTATTATAATAATTGTCTGTCTCACCATTCTTTAGGTCATTGGCGATATTCGGAGTGAGTAATGTGATGACAACTTTGGCAGAGCTAATGGCATCGGCAATTTCGCTCTCATAATTATCGCCACCATAGAGGCGTGCATTGTCAAGCCACACATCGTACTTCTTTTCGCACAAACGGAAGAAAAGTTGGCAAGCCGCAAGCGCATCTTTGCTACAATATGAGATAAAGATACCATTTCGCCGCCTCGCATCAACAATCTGCCGGCGGAAAGGTGCATCGTCTGTTTCCTTTGTCAGCGTCGTAGTGATGTTGTTAATGAAGGATCTTGCATTGCCCAGTACACAGATGTCTGTACGGTCAAGGAACTGGAGCAGCTTCCCCTCAGCCTTATCCTCCTTATCAAGAGAGAATGCAACTTCGCCCTTTCCGTCATAGTCGTTTTCTTCATTACTCTTACTGACTCCAGTGAGCACATACCAGAAGAAGCGGAAATACCAGTTGTCATATTTGCAGCCCAAGGCTAATAATCGTTTACTACGGATGAAGTCGAGCATTTCGTTGTTTGCCTCTACATCAAAACGCATCCACTTTGCAATGAGTTCTATGGCATCAGAATCGGTCTTTACGTATTTCATCTTCAGCTCATTGGCTACTAATTTGCCAAAAACATAAATGAGTGTAGGTTGGTTGTACTTCTGCACTCTACGACAATTCCTTAGGGATTTCTGAAAATCGTCTACAGTCTCTTTGTCGTAGATATTGACTACACGCAAGTTATTTCCCCATATCTTCCTCATTGCAATTTCGAGATAACCGTCAGTTGTTGTGGTCAGTACAGTCGTAAATAGTTTCGTTTCAAGCAGCGCCATTAAATCTGGAGAAACATTATCCGAAAGAAAACGTATTTCTTCATTTTCTATCATCCTTCGGATTGGATTCTTCTTTTCTGTTATCTCAAGGGCTATGTCACTATAGCTATCATATTCCACATTCAAAGATTCGTTCACTTTCCGTAATAAGAACTGATGAACATCGCCCGTTGGCTCTAATTTGGTATCAAGGACAATTTCATTACCAATGACAAGTGCATACTTATCATTAAGCACGTCCTTAATAAACTTATTCGTATTAAACCGCCTACTCATATACTATTTTTTACCAAATCACCTCATCTACTCGTTCGTCAAATAGCAGCTTATTATTCCAACCATGATTGCGACAAACTTTTTCAATTTCCTTCTCAACATCAACAGTTATTGGACGTTCTGCTTTACGCATATTGTAATAACCGACACGAGTATACCGGGCAATAAGATCGTTTTTTATTGCAACCTCCAATTTCCTGGGCATTTCATCATAGAAATGTACCATTCCCTTTGCCACATTTTGTGGTTGGCTATCACGAAATGCAGGACATTCATCATCTCCTTTTTTTGTAACTTTTGGATTAACACAGGTTATAGAAAGCTGCTCATATGGTACGTGTTGCCCCACTATCCAACGCAAGCAATGCTCATGTTTAGGACATTGCTCGATGAAGCATACTAGGTACTTCCCGGCCTTCTCTTTTAGTATCTTCTCATCAATCATCACTTTTTGTTTTAGGATTATGGTGCAAAGATACAAAAAAGATTTGAAATAACGTGTGTATTTGGCAAGAAAACTTTCTGTTTGCATGCCAAATACAGTCCGTATGCAGCTACAATACACTGGGGAATGCACTATTTGAAGAACTGGAACCATCTTTTGCTCTTTTTGGCAGTAGCCAATAAGACGTAATCACTATCTCCATTATAGTATAAAATCGGCAAGAGATGTGCAGGAATGTTCTCATTTACCATACAGGCGTTAAAGTTGGAATCTGTTTCCTTGCAGTACAGTTCCATCATTTCTTCTGTGAGTGGTTGTTTGGAGAACACGTAGTTATTGTAGCTACGGCTGTCACTTGCGTCATAGGAATCAAAGACAGGGTAACTTTCCCATATATTGCCTATGTGCAGACCTGATGGGTTTTGCTTATATTCCTGTCGAGCATACCATTTACTATAGGTATGACGAGGATTCCCAGACATCTCTACTTGCGCTTCAACGTCATCAAGGCCATCAAACCAACAATCATCAATACAAATCCGATTGTTTTTCAGTAAACATTGAATGTCATAGTCTGCAATATGCTCGTTCATTCTTTCATGCCACATCTTCTTCAAGTGGTCAACACCTTTGAAATCGAGAGCTATGATTGGAGCTTCGTCAATCAACATCTGTATTACCGCATCGACACCATTTGCTCGAAGACAATCACGGAATCTGATGTTGTAGAGTACAATATCCACAATATACACATACAACCCACCTCGCATGTTCTTGACATAGTCAACTGCTTCTTGCAGGCTGTTGAACTCACACCTGCCATAGCAAGGGAAATAAACTTTCTGTTTTTTCATACGCATTCATTTTTGATATTAACATTTCTATTATGGTTTTACCCCACATTCTTTACCTGCATCGTCAATAATGACAGAACCATAAGCCGCTTCGCATTGATAACGATTGGCAGCTATTGCGTTTATGCTAGTATAAAGAGGTGGTGTAATGGCATTGCCGTGCTTGTCCATTAGGCCGTAGTGGCCATCAGATGTGTTGTATTGCATGCAATTGGCAACTGCAGTCCTGAAATCACCAACAGAATCAAGCTCATCAGTAGAGTAGGTGAGTTTGTTTATGCCATAGTAATCGCAGGGATTCTGCAAGTGTCCATCCAGATCTAAGACCTGATCCATATGTGCAAATGTCCTAACGTGGATATATTCACTTTCATTCGAGATAGTAATGTCTGCATACTCAAAGGGTAAGAATAGTCTGCCTTCACGATTGAACATTCCATAAGTGTTATCATCACGTTTTGCAACCCAAAAGTGTTTGTGGCTATGGCTGAGGCTCGTATATATAGGCTCTACCACCCATTCTCCTTTCTTATTGATAAGACCTAAATGTTGTTCGTCTGCCATTACAGCACAGAGTCCTTCGTAGAAGCAATAGTCCATGCTAGCTTGGCCATTATAGTAAACTGCTCTCTCAAAGATAGGCTGTCCGTCGTGTCCAATGAATGACAATTCGTTATCCATCACAACACCTGCTACGCCGTCGGAGAATATCCAAGCGTGGTCATACTGAGCAGGAATAACGACCTCACCCGTGTTTCCGTTGAAGTAACCACGTTTCTTTCCATCTGAGAAACAAACGAGGCTATCGCCATCTTGCGACTTGCAGATCCAAGTTATGCCAGTTAGTGTCCTACGTTGTTTGGCATTATTATAGACATAACTCTTATCATCATATTCATCATGATACAAAACATCACGACTGAGATATTCGTTATCATAGCTATGACAGAAGTCGGGCTGATTGCGTTTCCATTCACTATATTTCTCTTCAGCGAGATTCCCTAATGCACAGATACACGCCCCAGCAAAGAACACCGCAATAATAGCCATGGACAATGCAAAGATTCGCCAAACAACTTTGTCGAAACGTCCATCTCCTTTGTAACCAAACAATCCGGCTATCCATAATAGTCCTTGTTTGATGCCTCTGCCAATTACGGTCAGAAACAATCTGAATGAAATCTTCTTCGTCATAATTTTCTTTTTTTGTTCGTTTCCTTCTTCTTTTATTCGATAATGACACAATATGCATAGATTCTATTTGCAACACTCTTCAATATATATGTAGTGCCAGGGGATACACCAACAAGTCTATTCTCTTCTATTCTTGCAATCACCCCATCGGCAAAGACATATGATTCATCATCTCCACACATGAGATAACTGCCCTTCTGAAGTCGCAAAGTATCACCTTGCAGTTTATAATAGGTGAAAGAACCCATCCGTGTCATGACTTCTAGGGCATTTCCTGTAAGTGCGGTAACATACCAATTATATCTTCGTTTGTATCCGAATCCATTTGACTGAAGAGTGAGTATTGCTCCATAATGGGATTACCGTCCGTATGTCTGTGTGTCGAAACCGTACGTGAAATAATTATCATATCCCGTATAGGTATGATCATCTTTGAATGTCAGCAACTCATAATAGCCAGCATCAACATCTCCCCATAGCCAACTACCAAGGAGTGTTACTTCTCCGTCAACGTTATCATTCTCATAATTATAGTCTTCTTTATCAACAAACGTCACACTGTCGATTTCTGAAATTGCAATGTCTGTATGTGCTCCACTTTTATAGTGGATGCGCATATAGTCTTGGGCAAATACCCACATTGTGCTAAAGCATATCATCAATATAGTTGCACTTCTTTTCAGCATACCGTTCTTTCTCCATTTAGTACTTACATACAAAAAAAGAGCCGCCGAAGCAGCTCTTTCTATCAGTCTCTTTCTTTATCAATTAGTAAAAAGAAGTTTCGTTTTGCTTGGCTCGTTAGCGTGAATGAGCGTCGCTTTCCTGTTACGTGTATTGAAAATACTATCATATTGAGTGATATCTAACAACCATTGAGCAGAATCTGGTTTCACCATTGTTGCGAACCCTTCGAATATATAATTTCTTTTTTTCTTGTCCTGATACATCCCAATGATTTTTCGCACATCTCCGTCTTTTGCATCAACATTGTCATCAATAATATTTTGAACTTTACTGTTGTCGTAAAACACGAAGAAAAGCGAGTCTTTAACATTTAGGCCTCTTCGAAGTTTCTTTTTATCGTCAATCAGGAATCTATCCATTATAATAACATCCTTGGCATTTAGCTCTTTTTTACGATTACTTACATGGGCAATTTCCCACAATTCTCTTGTATCAGATTGTCTCTGAGCGAAATTCATCGTAGAGTCTCTTTTGAGATTAATCTCAATGTTGTCCTTCAAAACCGCATCTGCAATGCAATAGCCTTGCTTAATAATGTATATGTGATTGGAAAAGGCATTACCGCGTGGAATGCTTAAGTCATAGTGCCCTGTCGAATCAGTATAGAATGTTCTTCCTGCCACCGCAATCAACACATCAGAGAGTGGTATCTTTTTTCCATTATTTCCCAACTCAGTATATACAAAACCTTCATAGGAATCAGTTTCTTCAAAGTTTTTAGTAATCTTGACATGAAAGGTGTCTACTTTATCGGGGCTTCTTAGATATTTCTTCAAGTCAATAGGGAACGAATCTCTTTTGCACAACGTCGTGGTCGGAAGAATGAGCACACCAATTGTTCCCAAAGACTCTCTTTCTGCTTTTGTGAATGTTAATGTTATTCTATCGGTTCCAGTGCCTCCTTTATGGAAATTACATTGTGCAGAGTCTATTTGGTGCTTCAGCGATAAAGTCCTACCATCTTTGGTTTTTAAAAACAAGTTGACATCCCAGAAGTCATCATGTTTGAATCCTGCCTTCCCTTCAGAATCTTCTTGAATATCTGCCTTAATACATAGTAGATATAGGGATGTGTCGTCAGTAGCCACCGGTTCTGGCATAGAATACAGACTATATATACCATATGCAAGAACAGCCAAAAGAAGTGCGACAATACCACCATAGATATATTTCTGTCTCTTTTTACTTCTCTCCAGTTCAGCGATGCGTCTGTCTTGTTCTTCCTCTTCCCTTTTTTTGTTGATTGCTTTTGCGAGCAAGTCGTGAATCAATTCAATATAGGTGTCATCGTCATAAGTATCAATTCTTATTAGGTGTGCATCCTCTAACTGTTGTTGATAAAACTCCTTAAACTGAATATCATCTAATTCTTTTATTTTCGGACGGTTACGATGGCCATCCGCGTCAACCAAGGCTTCTTCGAATCGTCTCAGATGGTCTGAGTCGTCAAAAACGCGTTGTACCTTCTCCTCATATATCTCCAAGACGATATTATTAATGTTTGCATCCACATCGTTTGGGACCAACTGTTGCTTGTTTGCAGAAACAGCCTTGTTGTATAACTTGCTACATAAGGCAGACAGCATGAAAGGCTCTATTTCATCCTTCTTTCTTGGATCAATCAGGTCAAGAATTTTTTCTGTGACGTTGTTTAGAGTCGAATAACATTCATCAACGCTTCCCTCTATTGGTTGCTCTGTGATAACCTTCAAAGCTTGATCACGCTTTAAAGGTAGCAAGAACATTCTGTTTTGGTGCAACTCTGATATGGAGTTTACATCATTTGTCCAATAGTCAAAGTCTGATAAATATTCCTTTCGAAGAGAAAATACAACCTTATAATGATGCTCACTATCTATCTCTACATAGTTTCCCTTGTCATCTTGCCTATCAAGTTCTTCTTCAATTTTACTGGGCAATGATGTACTTGCTAAATTCCCAACGAGTTTAAAGAAATTCCCAACAATTTCCCCATTTGCATATTTCTTTGACTTAGTGAAAATTTCTTCAAACTGATCAAAAATCAAAAGGGGATAGAAAGTCTCATCAGTATTATGGTTTTTCATCACCTTGGTATGAAGATGCCACCATAGGGAATCTTTGCATTCTTCAATTTCATTATCGATAGCGGATTCCCAGGAAAACTGTTCTTCTGAGGAATTACTTTCTTGCTTAATATAGGCATCAGTGATGCGCTGTAGAAGCCATGGCTCTATGTCTTTAAAGGTGAATACTTCATCAGGAAATACTATATGGATTGGGAAATAGCCCATCTTTTGATATATAGGCGAGATTCCTGCATTGAGGAATGATGTTTTTCCTATGCCAGAATTGGCATAGAGGACCGACATTGTACCAGAATCTATGATTCTCAGGAATTTCTTAATTTCCTCCTCACGACCTTTAAAGCGGGAGGCATCCTTTATCCCATAAGATGCAAAATCCATCCAAGGATTTTTCAATATATCTTGCTTACTCATAGCTTATCTCATTATATGTTTCCAAACTTTTTCTGCAGTTAGTTCCTCTAAGGGGATCATAATATGCTCATTTCCTTCTTTCGCAAAGAAAAGTGGCTCCAAATCAGAACAGTTGCCTCTTTCCAGAGCTTTGATTAAAAGGCTCCTTGTTATTCCATGCAACAAAGGGAAACAATATTTCTTTGTTCCTAAATCTTCTGTCTTATGTTTCAAAGCAAGCCTCATTTCAGTGATTACCCCTCCTTCGCTATTATCTATGTTAGCTTTATCATCGAACATTTTATCAATGGTAATGCTGGTTGTCAGGGGAATGAAATAATCGCATTTGTATATACCTTCTTTGATGTCCTTCCAGTACTGTACTCCTCCATTATATTTGAAAAACCACACATCAAATTTTGGACTAAGTAGTTGCTTGACTCGTTCCCCCAAATCATATTCATCGCTATTAACTGACAAGAATACCGTAGGTTTGTTCTCTGGTTCTAATTGGTCGTTGACATCTTTGAGGAATTCATTAATATTTTGGCTTGGGAAGTAGCTTATATTCGATAAAAATGAATACAGGTTATCATCCATTGCTTTAGACAAGGCACCACCATCAAACATGTCTTCACCGCTCATACCGCCCAACTTCCCTTCTTTTTCTTTTAGGGAATAAAGGAGGAAACGGAATGTCCAGTCAGGAATCTCACAACCTAAAGACAATATATATTTGTTCTCCAAATACTTTTTTAGCTGTTTTGGTCTTGTATTTGTATCCTGAATACAATGTAAATATTTTAGGAAGTCATTCTCTGTTATTACCACATTTGGATCTTGGCAAACATAGCCAAACAAATGAAAAATAGTCGGTACAAGTATTCTTCCATCTTTTAATTCTATGTCTTTATCATTGCCTGTCCTATATGGAATGACCGAATAATCATTGCCATGCCAAGTAATATGTTTCTCCAGCCAGCGAAAATTGCATGTAGTCAAAATTAAGGGAAAATCGCCTCGTTCCAAGAAAGTCAGCACGTCAGGATCCATGCTGATTTTACTGATGTTAAACTTGTTGCAGAGAATCTCCTTTATTTGACGATGCAATGTAAGTCCATTGTTTGAACACAACTTGCTAAGTTCCGTCATGCCTCTGTATCCATTGGAATACTCTTCGATATTGCTATCTGTTGGTTCCAAAGGTATTTTTTCGTTCTCTAATACAGTTTTAATAATAAACTGTTGTATAGAGTATTCCTTTCCGTTTTCGTTAACTTGATAAACGCCTTGACCAATAATTGGAATAATTCTATTCCCTTCTGGGTCTTGAATACTATCCACAATATCCCTAATGAGACTTGTCGACCATCTTTTTTTATTCATATCTTTTCGCTATTAAGTTTTGTTTTGCCTACCGTAGCCAACTTCTTATGTCTTGTTCACGCTCTTCCAGCAGAAACATCTC
>JAEEGH010011621.1_pt1 | contig 19931 bp, 17 predicted proteins | sample 9134181 | NCBI WGS metagenome assembly JAEEGH01 (sample SAMN16246544, study PRJNA631951) | gut metagenome | biome: gut microbiome; feature: rumen; material: DP-attached | host: Bos | place: Iran: Karaj | collected 2018-10 | reverse complement strand
CCGAAGCCTATCGCCTCTATGGCTGCAATCAGGCTGGCGTGTTCGTTATGGAGATTTCGCCCAATGGTCATGACGATGCTTGCCAAGCCTGGGTGGATCAATTCGACGTGAAATATCCTACCATCAGCCGCGACGGTGGCGGAAATGACATCGCCCAAGCCATCCCTGTAGGTTACTATCCCACCATCATGCTCATCCGCCCCGACCACACCTTCGCCAACCGCGACATCTATCCGCCCACGCTGGAATACATCATTGATGCCATGAACGCTGAAGGCTATGAGCAACACGAGTGCCCATACGACGAAACGCTGACTTTCAGCATGAACACGGTTAATCTGAATTGGTGCGAAATGGCTTATATTACCATTTACAACAACACTGCTGTAGATGCTACCATTACGAACATCTGTGACGAGCGCTATGAGTTAGGCTTCTACATAGGGCCAGATTCCCAAGAATGGCCTTCTTGCAATGTATCGGAATTCACTATTCCACAAGGCGGTTCCGTTGAACTAGGCATCATTTGCTGTGTAACTGGCAGGAGCATTGTTCCCGACGTTGTCACCGTGACAAGCAACTTGCCTGAGACGCAGTTCGTAGTCATGGTGGACGACACTTGGTCTGTGGATGAAAACGAGACTTCGGCCACAATCTTCCCCAATCCCGCCAACGACTTCGTGACCTTGAAGGGCGAAAACCTCGGCACGGTGCGCGTCTATAATGCCCTCGGTCAGAAGATGGACGAATTCGTGGCCAACGGCAGCGAACTCCGCATCAACACGACGGGCTATGAAAATGGCGTGTATTTCGTGAAGACCGATGAAAAGGCTATGAAATTTGTAGTAAAGCATTAACACGCTTTGCGTCACTGCGAGGAACGAAGCAGTCCAGAGAACCAATCATACAACGCTTGTCCACTGGATTGCTTCGTCGTTCCTCCTCGCAATGACGGCACACATTCAAAAACTATCTCATGAAAATAATAATCCTTCGTTCCTCCTTCCAGACAGATGATTTCGTCAGGACGGAATATGCCAATCTGATTCAAAGGTTAGAAAACGAATGCCATGCGGAAATCAACATCATTGGTGACGAAATGGTAGAGACGCAAAATTTTGCGTCTCTACAAACGTTACCCGATGCCGTGATGATCGCCACCGGTGGCGTGGAAAACCTGTTCAAACGCATCTGGTCCGCCATCGATGTCGAAATGATGTGCGCACCGGTGCGCCCGAAAACCGTCACGATGATTGCCGACGGGCGCAACAATTCCTTGGCTGCCGCCTTGGAAATCCTGACCTATTTGGGAAATAACGGGGTGGAAGGAAAAATTTTGCATGGGACGAATGATGAAATTATATCGGCCGTGATGGAGACGCACAGCCGTGCGTCTCTACGGGGCCGAATCGGGTTATTCGGTCAACCCTCCGATTGGCTCATTGCCAGCGGCGTGGACCGCGATCATCTCCACCAACATTATGGCATCGAAACCATCGACATCGACCTGCAACGCCTCATCGACGGCATCAAAACCATCCCGCAAACCGAGGCTATGAAGGTAGCGCAGGCCATGGTGAAACGCGCCAAGGCCGTCAAGGAGCCCACCAACGCTGACATGCTAGAGGCCGCAAAGGCTTATCTCGCCATCAAACGCATCTGCCAAGAGGAGCGTTTGGATGCCATGACCATCCGTTGCTTCGACATCGTGAAAACTTGCGGTACGACGAGCTGTTTGGCCTTGGCCCTGCTCAACGACGAAGGCATCGTGGCAGGCTGCGAAGGTGATATGCAGACGCTGATGAGCATGTATCTGGCCAAACGTTTGTGCGGCGAGGTTGCCTTTATGGCAAACCCGTCACATCTCACCGACCAATCGTCCATGTTGGCGCATTGCACCATCCCACTGACGATGTGCGATGAGACCACGATACGTTCGCATTTCGAATCATCCATCGGTGTGGCCATCCAAGGACTGTTACCATTGGAAGATTACACCTTATTTAAATGGGGTGGCTCCAAACTCGACCGCTATTTTGTCACCGAAGCGCAAGCCGTCGAAACGCCATACAGCGACCATTTCTGCCGCACGCAAATCACGCTCAACGTGAACCTAAAACCTTATCTGTTGCAGCATTCCATTGGTAACCACCATGTCATCATTCGCGGCCGTCATGCCGAAGAGATTAGGCGGTTCATGGCCGAAAAGTCGCTTGTCAAAAGAAACGAAGTTTGATTTTGGACAATTACTTAGCTAATCAAAACGCGTAGCCGAACGAGAAATAGGCTCCGAATCGGTTTTTATGCTCATGGTTGACCCAATGGGCGGTTAATGAAATCGGCCCAAGGAGACTGTTATAGGAATACTTCAGTCCTGCACCATGTACCATGAAATGGATTATATCGGTAAAATTCATCCCACCAGTACCCAACATGCCCCACGGCACCGAGGTGTTATACATCGCTGTCAGGTAGTGCTTGCCGTAGAAGTTGTAGCGCAAGTCCAAACGCAGGATGCTGACGTTGCTCTCGTCCAAGCCGTCCTCGACGCTGGTCAAGCCGATGAAGGGCATTTGGTTTTCGAAGTGGCGCCCCGCGATTTCGCCTCCGCCAACATTCCTCAAATTGTAGTATTGGACCAACGACGCATTGCTGACGATGCTACCGATATAGCGGCCATACACCTGCGGGATGATGCTGAAACGTCCGGCGGCGGGCGTGATATAAGCCTGGAAAGCGTAGTTGATGTCGAAATACTTCTCCCTAGTGGAAGTCAGGTAGTAATAATGGCTGTTCAGGTTGGCCAAGATGCCGTGATTGGCAAAATAAGGGTCGTCCAAGTTGTCGTATTGCATCATGACGAAAGGAGCCAGTATCTTATTGTCAACGAAATAGTGATCATCGTAAGAGCTTTCATCGAAGGAGGATTTGTCGTAGGTCGTATAGATGAATGATGCGCCCACATTGGTGCTGAAATTGAGCAGGTGGAACTCCGAGATGTAGGCGTTGGCCTTCATTTGCTGGTAGTGCAGGTTGACATACTTGTCGAGGAGGCCTCTGGTGCGGAAATGCTCGTTCCTGTAGTCGGCTGACACGTTGAAGTTGGCAAGCGACGAACGCGAGTAGGTGTAGTAGAGGCTAAGTTTTGGGTTGTAGCTGAGTTTGGCTTGAAGGCCGAATTTCGATGCGCCAAAACGTTTTTCGTTGAAGTTGATGCCGAGCAGCAAGGCGGCGCCTTCCTCGGTGTCGTAGCGCAGGCCGAGGCCCATCACATGGGGCGCAGAGCGTTTCACGTTGACGGTGAGGTCGTAGTCGTTTGAGGTTGGCCCTTGTAGGTGCAGCGAGTCGTTTTCCTTGACGGTGTAGGTGATCTCGTCGAAGCTGCCCGTGCCACGGAAGATGCTCATCTTCTGTTCGATGTCGGCATTGGAGTAGAATCTTCCGGCTTTCAGGTCGCCTTTGCGGATGAGCCAGCGGCTTTCGCGGCCACTAATGCCTTCGATTTTGATGGAACTGATAAACACCGAGTCCTGCATGAGGTTGAGAGCCTTGGGGGCATGAAGCTGTTTGCCGACGGAAGTCCCATTGGCCGCATCGAGCCTTTGCTTGATGGCCAACAGCTTGTCGTGGTATTTTTCGGCCTTCTGGTAGCCTCGGTTGACCAAGGTGTCGATGGCTTCGGGTGTGAAGCTGAGCATTCCAAAGCCCGTGATGTCGGGCACGATGCGGATGTCGCAAAGCTCGCGGTTCTCCTTGCGTTTGGCGCTCGTGGTGTTGATGAGCAGGCGACCCATCACTTGGGGCAGCGACTTCAGGTCGTTGGCCGTGATGCCTTTCTCGCTTGTCACCTCAACACCGATGATGATGTCGGCTCCCATCTCCTTGAGCACGTCGGCGGGGAAATTGTTGACCAAGCCGCCGTCGACGAGGACGCAGTCGCCCATCTCGACAGGGGCAAACACGCCTGGGATGGCCATGCTGGCACGCATGGCCGTAGGCACGACGCCATGACGCAAAACGACTTCCTTCCCGGTGATGAGGTCGGTGGCCACACAAGCGAAAGGAATAGGCATGTCGTCGAAGTCCATCTCTTCCTGGTAGCCCACGCAAAGGTCGTTGAACAGGTTGATCAACGAGCTGTTGTTGACGTAGGCACTCGGCAGTTGGCTGAGCAGGTTGCCTTTTTCGGCTTGCTTGCGAAGCGAGCCGTCGCCAAACGGGATGTTGAGCACGTTGGTGCTTCGCCGTTCGCGCATGTCCTTGGAGAGGTAGGTGCGGTCGATTTTGTTGCCGATCATTTCGTTCCACTGGATGTTCGAAATGAGTCGCGTCATCTCGTTGGGTTCGTAGCCCATGGCGTAGAGGCCGCCGATGATGGAGCCCATGCTGGTGCCCGCCACATAATCAACGGGAATACCCATTTCCTCTAGGTATTTCAATACACCAATATGGGATGCTCCTTTGGCACCTCCTCCACCTAACACCACGCCCACTTTGAGACGGGGAGGACGAATGGTATCGTTTTGGGCTTGAAGCATCAACGAAGCCGACATCAAAAGGATAATCAAGTAAATCTTTTTCATTTTTTTCGGAATTAGGGTGATAAAACGCGCAAAAATAAGGTTTTTCGGTAAAACTACACAAAAAAAGAAAGCCGCTCATTGAGCGGCCTTCCATTACCCCAAAAGTTCATTTGAGTGAATAGGAACGATTATTTCTTCTTCAATTTACCCAAACGAGCGGTCACCTTATAGGTGGTCTTTGAGTAGATGTCAGTGCCAAGTACCGGAGCGTGACGGTGGGATTCCACTTGTGGATAGACCACTACATCATAGCCCGGGTTCTTTTGCATCAGGTCAAACAGAGCATAGTTAGCACCTGAAGGAATAGCTATTCCGACGTAAGGAATAACTGTGCCAAAGTCAGAAGTCGTACCGATTTCCTCAGTGCCGAAGAGGTGTTGCCAGTCGATGCCGATCACGCGGACGACAGTGGCTTCACCAGTCACTTGATCAGAGAGGGTGAAGTCTTCAGCATGATACTCAACATAGGCTTCGGGACTCTTCATGCTGTGGTGGTAAGTGTTGCAGCTAGCCATAAACAACACGGCGAAACCGCAAATCAGTAACAGTCTGAATTTTTTCATGATACTTTGATTTTAGTTAATTGATTTAGTTAATTATGTGATTATTAATGGGGTCATTTTTTGAAGTTGCTTGAAAAGCTAATGGTGCCATAGATGGCATGGCTCGTGGCCATGGCACCGATTTCGAGGAACTCGATGGGTCTGACCATCAGCCCCGCTCCATAGTTGAAGTGGTTATTGATGCCATCGCGCACATAGTCGTGATAGATGCGGTGATTTTCCGAATCCACGCCGATGGAGTTGCCGATGGTTCTTCCCCAAGTCTCGTTGCTGTAACCTATCACCGGGGTCAGAAAGAGCCACGGAAGCACTGGAATCTGATAACCAACATTGATGGTGAGTGCAGTGTGGTCGGGATACTCATTAAAAGTAATCTTTCTGTCCCAGCGGTGCTCAGGGTTCTGATAGATGAAGTCGAGATATAGACCCGCAAAAGACAAGTTGGCACCGAAGCCAAAACCGGCATACTCCTTGTTGATGCCACTGCCGTTGAGGTCATAGCCAACATAACCTAAGTTTAAACCGATAGATGCACGTTGGTTTTTCGAGAAATCAAACCATTGTGCCTTGACACTGCCCACTAAAAGAATCAGCAATGCCATGAGAAGAATGGATTTCTTTGTCATAATAGATTGATTTTTAAAACATTAAATAATGTAGCATTAAAACTTGTAGCGAATGCCCGCCAAGGCAGCACCTTGTACGCCAATCCCACCCTCAATGAAGCCTCGAAGTTGTGCGCCACCAAACTCGATACCAATGGCCGAAAGTTGCCAATTGAAGCCCCAACTGGTCTCGGTTTCGGGTTTTTCGTCAGGATGATTGGCCTTCAGGTTACCCATCGTGACACCGACACCAACCTTGGAATACATACCAAAGTGATCCCTACGGAACCAGTTGAACTTCACAGCAGGCAGCACCGTGAAATAGGAAGTTTTGGATGTAAATGCATCTGCGACATGGTCAATCGTCTGGTCATAGGTTGCCTTCGTGTAAGCAAAGGTGAAGATGCCGCCCACGCCAAGCCAATCGTTGACATGATAGAAATACTCGGCAGAAACGGGGCCAATAACGCTACCCTTCACGGGCTCTAAGCCTCCAAAAATGTTTAAGCCTCCCATTATTACGGCGTCTAACCATTGGGTGGTCGACATATAACCATAGCTGATGCCGATTTCATGTTTCGTGTCGTAACCATTCTGTGCGCTGACACTCATCGTAGCTATCACGGCGGCTACCACCAGAAGTAACATTTTTTTCATTGTAGTGAATTTGATGATTAATTAGTTTGTTATTGTAATCAATGTTGATTATAAATGGCAAAAATACATCTTTTTTCTATTGAACTAAAAATTTTGACTTTATTTTTTGATTATTAAATAGAAAGGTGGAATATATATGACTGCAATATATTAAAAAGCCCACTGCAACGGTCTGCAATGGGCTTTCATACGCTTAAAATTAAATAAGGTGTAACCTTTACATCATTAAGAACGACATCATCACACCAGCTGCGACTGCCGAGCCGATAACGCCAGAGACGTTAGGAGCCATGGCATGCATGAGCAGGTGGTTCGACGGGTCGTACTTCTGACCTTCCACTTCGACGACACGGGCGCTATCCGGCACAGCCGAAACGCCAGCGGCACCAATCATCGGGTTGATCTTCTCCTTCAGGAAGAGGTTCATCAACTTGGCACCGAGCAGACCGCCAGCGGTGGCCACGCAGAACGAAGCAGCACCGAGGACGAAGATTTCGATGGAACTCATGGTCAAGAACACGGAGGCCTGAGTCGAGGCTCCCACGGTAAGACCCAAGACGATGGTAACGATGTCAATCAACGGGTTGGAGGCGGTGTTCTGCAAACGCTTCACCACGCCCGACTCCTTGATGATATTGCCGAAGAACAGCATACCCAACAGCGGTAGAGCCGTGGGGCTGATGAAGGTGGTCAGGATGAGGCCGACGATGGGGAACATGATCTTTTCAGTCTTGTTAACCATACGCGGGGCACCCATCTTGATGAGGCGTTCTTCTTTGGTGGTCAGCAAACGGATGATAGGCGGCTGAATCACGGGCACCAAAGCCATGTAGGAATAAGCTGCGATGGCGATGGGACCAATGAGGTTGCGCGTACCGTTCATGCCGTTGGCCAGACGCGAGGACAGGAAGATGGCGGTAGGACCGTCAGCACCACCGATGATACCGATAGCGCCAGCCTCACGCAGGTTGAAGCCGAGATACAAGGCTCCGATGAAGGTGATGAACACACCCAACTGGGCGGCAGCACCGAGGATCATCAGTTTCGGGTTGGCGATGAGCGACGAGAAGTCGGTCATGGCGCCGATGCCCAAGAAAATCAAGGGCGGATACACACCAGAGGTCACACCGAAATACAAGTAGTTCAGCACACTGCCCTTCTGATAAAGACCCGTCTGAAGGTTCAGTTCTCCGCTCTGGAATACGCTCGTCATCAAGCCTTTCACGCTTTCGATGTCGTTGTTGACTAAGCCATAATCAGACATGTTCAGATGCTCAACCTGCTTTATGGCTTCGCTCAGCACCATGTGTTTGTCGCCTGGGTTATCACCAAAGACAGCCACCAACAGGGCTTTAGCCGTGTCCAAATCGAAATTGAGTGTCGCTGGATCTAATGCTTGTAGGTTGGCCATGGCATCGGCAAAGGTAACGCCGAAGCCTTGGAAGAACGGGATGTTACCCACGATGATACCCGTGCCAATCGGGATGAGCAACATAGGTTCAAACTCAAAGCGGATAGCCAAGAAGATGAAAAGGATACCCACCAAAATCATGATGATGTTGCCAATCTTGCAGTTGCGGAAGCCCGTAAGCAGCCAGAAGTTGTGCAGACCTTCACTCAGACGTTCTTTGGTAGTCATTTCCTTAACTTCCTCTTTCGCGGCATGGGCTTTGACGTTCTTGTTTTCCAAATTCGTCACGCGCTTGTCGAGGTTCTGGATTTGCTGACCCAATTCGGCTGACTTTTGCTGTTCCGCGACAATCGCGTCAGCCAACTCAGCCAGTTGGGCATTGCTTTCCTCTGGGGTCATCTCGCTCACTTGCTCGGTTTTGCCCAAGTCGGCAACCTTGGTGGCAAACATCGGGTTGTTGACCACCACAAGGTTGAGCAGCATCAGGAGCACCAAGGAGCCGAGAATGACCGCAGGTTTTCTGTAAATACTTTTCTTTCCTAACATGGTCTTATCCAATTACGATTAAAGTATCACCTTGCAGCACATTGTCGCCCTGGCGGCAGTTGATGGCGGTGATGGTACCGTCAGCTTCGGCCAGCAGGTTGTTTTCCATCTTCATGGCTTCGTACATGAGCAGCTTGTCACCCTTCTTCACGGTGTCGCCTTGCTTGACGAAGATCTGCATGATGGTTCCAGGAAGCGGAGCAGCCATCTTGTAGCCGGCGCCACCTGCGGCAGCGGCCGGTTTCGGAGCGGCACTCTGGGCAGGTGCGGCAGCGGCGGGCTTGGCGGCCGGACGGGCCACGGGAGCGATCACCGGAGCGGCTTGCTCTTCCATCTCCACTTGATATTCAGTGCCATTCACATTGACGGCAGCAATGTTGCCCTCAATGTTCTGGACTTCTACTTCGTATGGTTTCCCACTAATGGTGAATTTGAATTTTTTCATGATTGTTCGATTTAACGTTTCCAGTGTCTAACTCCGTAATTTTTGTCGTTCCAAGAAGTCACCCTTCTTTCGATGGTGATGACATTGCTCTCTTCATCGTGGAGGTTGGTCGAGAGGTACAGGGCCATACCAATGGCAGTCAGCACCTCAGGGGCAATCTCACCTTCGGCCACTTTGACCGTAGGCTTCACCGTCACAGGCTTAATCTCCTTCACTTCGTTTTTCTTGGCGTCCTGTTTTTTGAAGTAGGCAGCCACGCCACGGAAGATGGACGAAAGGAGGAAAAGGGCGATGATGACGATGAGAAAACCGGCGATGGTGACAATCCAGCCTTTGGTGTAGACCCAATCTTCGTGAGCCAACAATAATGATATTTGTAACAGGTTCATCACTTTATGGATTTAAGGTTACAGCGGGATGTTCGAATGTTTCTTCTCGGGATTGGCCAAACGCTTCGTCTCAAGGGTGCGCAAGGCACGAATGACACGGAAACGGGTGTTGCGCGGCTCGATGACATCGTCGATGTAACCGAACTTGGCAGCCTCGTAGGGGTTGGCGAACTTCTTGGTGTATTCATCCACCTTTTTGGCAACGAATTCAGCGCGCTCCTCGGGATTCTCGATTTCTGCAATCTTCTTGCCATCAAGCACCTCAACGGCACCGCTGGCACCCATGACGGCGATTTCGGCGGTCGGCCAAGCATAGTTGACGTCGTTGCGCAGCTGCTTGCAACCCATCACGAGGTGAGAACCGCCGTAGGACTTACGCAGGGTGACGGTGACCTTCGGAACGGTCGATTCGCCATAGGCGTAAAGCAACTTGGCGCCATGGACGATGATACCGTTGTACTCTTGACCCGTGCCAGGCAGGAAGCCAGGGACATCGACCAAGGTCACGATCGGGATGTTGAAGGCGTCGCAGAAACGGACGAAACGAGCGCCCTTACGGGAAGCGTCGCAGTCGAGCACACCGGCGAAGAAAGCCGGGTTGTTGGCCACGATACCGACCGGCATGCCGTCGAAACGGGCAAAACCGACGATGATGTTCTTCGCATAATTCTTGTGAATCTCAAGGAAGTCGCCGTTGTCAACGATGGCAGTGATGATGTCACCCACGTTGTAAGGCTTGTTCGGGTTGTCAGGGATGATCTGGTTGAGCGCATCCTCCATACGGTCCACGGGGTCATTGCATTCAACAATCGGAGGATTCTCCATGTTGTTTTGAGGGATGAAGGAGATAAGGCGACGGATGATGGCCAGACCTTCTTCTTCGCTTTCGGCGGCAAAATGAGCCACACCTGACTTCTGTGAGTGGATACGAGCACCACCGAGGTCGTCGGTGCTGACATCTTCACCAATGACGGTCTTAACGACTTTCGGGCCAGTGAGGAACATGTAGCTGCCCGCATTGGTCATGATGATGAAGTCGGTAAGCGCAGGAGAATACACGGCACCACCGGCGCAAGGACCGAAAATAGCCGAGATTTGGGGGATGACACCTGAAGCATTGATGTTGCGTTGGAAGATCTCAGCGTAACCGGCGAGGGAGCGGGAACCCTCCTGGATACGGGCACCGCCTGAGTCGCAGATGCCGATGACAGGAGCGCCGACCTTCATGGCCTGGTCCATCACCTTACAGATCTTCAGCGACATGGTCTCACTCAAAGCACCACCGAACACGGTGAAGTCCTGAGCGTAAACATAAACGACACGGCCGTCGATGGTACCATGACCTGTGACGACACCGTCGCCGAGATACTGCTGCTTGTCGAGACCAAAATCGACAGTGCGATGGGTCACGAACATGTCAGTCTCTTCGAAGCTGCCTTCGTCGAGCAGGATGGCGATACGCTCACGTGCCGTCATCTTGCCTTTGGCATGTTGGGAGTCGATGCGCTTCTGGCCGCCACCGAGACGGGCCTCACCGCGCTTTTCCAGCAATTCCTGGATTTTCTGTTCTATTAACATGATCTATGGTTTATTTGTTTTTGTTTTCGCAAAGTTCAGTCAACACACCAAACGTGGATTTTGGGTGTAAGAAGGCGATGCTGAGGCCTTCAGCGCCACCACGAGGAGCCTGGTCGATGAGACGGATGCCCAGTTCCTTGGCTTCTTCAAGATGACCTTCGATGTTCTCCACTGCAAAAGCGATGTGGTGCATGCCGCCACGGCCGTTGTTGTTCGCAATGAATTTGGCGATGGTGCTCTCTTCGCTGGTGGGTTCCAGCAACTCAATCTTGGTCTGACCGCAACGCAAGAATGCAGTCTTCACTTTCTGATCGGCAACTTCTTCGATAGCATAGCATTTGGTGCCAAGCAAAGTCTCGAAGAACGGAATGGAATCTTCCAAACTGGTGACAGCAATTCCGATGTGTTCAATGTGGGTAGGATTCATGATTTATTCGAATAAATTAAATTAAAAAATACGTATTTTAGAAATCGGTGCAAAGGTACGATAAAAAATTGGGGTTTCCAATATGAAAATCATACTTTATAAAAAACAACGAAGGGTGGCTTGTTAGCCACCCTTCGTTAATTGCTTTTGTTTATTCTGACTCATCTTGCTTCCATGCAACTTATTTATGGACTTTGCGGATAAACTCCTCAACCTCAGGCACTCCGCCCTGATATACGAGGTAGCCGTTGTAAGGCTCGCGAGGCGTAATCTCGCTGTTGATCGGGGTGAGCATGATCTTCTTGACCTCTTCCCTATCCTGGGTCTGGCCCAAAGCCCATCCCAACTTGATGTAAGCAGTCTCAGCAAGCATGTTGCCTGCCGGGATGATGCCACGGTTCATCAAGTCGCGACCCGTATCATAGACGAACATGTGTGCATAGCCCCAAACGGTTTGCACCGTCATGTACTGGTGGACGCCTTTTTCGGTGGCACGTTGGATGGAATCGAACATACCGCGGTTGACGTGACCCAGTCCAGTGCCGTCCCAAATGATACCCTTGTATCCATTGTCAACCAAAGCGTCGAGCACATCGGGTTTCATACCAGGATAGTAGTAAAGGATGGCCACACGGTCGTCGAAAGTGGGGATGATCTTCACGTCGCGGTCAGCGCGGCGATGGTTGTACTCGTCCTTGATGGGCACCACGCCACGTTTGCGATCCACGGTAGCCACTGGCGTGTCACCGATGGTACGGAAGGTGGAACGGTAACTGGAGTGCATCTTACGCACACGAGTGCCACGGTGCAGGAAGCCATATTCATCAGAGGTGGGACCAAACATGCAAACCATCACCTCGGCAACATCACCGTGACCGGCAGCAGTCATGGCGTGCATCAGGTTCAAGGCGGCATCTGACGACGGACGGTCTGACGAACGCTGTGAGCCGACTAAGACAATCGGAACAGGGAGGTTCTGGCACATGAAAGTCAAGGCAGCGGCAGTGTGGGCCAGGGTATCAGTGCCGTGGCCGATGACAATGCCGTCGATGCCGTTCCGGATCTCCTCACCAATCTTCTTGGCCAAGGCGATGTACTCCTTAGGCAACATGTTCTCGGAGAACACGGCAAACACCTTCTCGGTGTCGAGGTTGCAGATGTCGGCCAACTCCGGCACAGCACCGTAGAGCTCGCCAGGCGAGAAGGCAGGAATCACAGCACCCGTGCGGTAGTCCAAACGCGAGGCGATGGTTCCACCCGTACCCAACAACTTCACGTGAGGAAGTCCCTCAGTATAGGGGAATTCCTTCTCCGGGATGTGGTAGTTAGCCTTCTTGTAGTCGGTCTCGACCATACCAGTGATGGTGCTGATATCGACACCGATGTTGTAACCCGTGTTAACCTTCATCACGATATGCTGATCGTCCTGGAAGGCGGCACGTGGCAGAATCGTGCCTTTGAAAAGCCCGCCCGTAGTCTGGCATTCGGCCTGACTCCACACGCGGCAGTTATATTTCTTGAGCACCTCCAACGAAGCACCCCAATATCCTTGGAAAAAATCTTCAGCCATGTTCTTCTTATTTGATCGTGTTAGCTAATTCTTTCAATTCGATGTTACCCACAGCTTCTTTCATCTGACCCATGATCCAGTTGCGCTTGTTGACAGCGGCATGGAACTTCTTGTTGGGGATGTAAGCAGTCATGAGTTTATCAAGTTTTTTGTTGATGGTCTCTTCGGAAGCCCGGCGGAATCCAATCTTGCGAAGCACCTCTTTCATGTCGAGGCCGGCATCCTCCACCAAGGTCGGAGCCATATTCCATGCAAGACGGTAGTTGAGCTTCTCTTTCTTGAGGAAGGCAAACAACTTGTAAAGCGTGTCGTATCCGAACTTACTATTCGGGTTCTTGCACAACAGGTTCTTAAGACGCATCCCCACGAAGCAGCCTATCAAACGGCCATCCACGCCAAGCTTCTCCACAATGTCGTTCATCGTCGGGAACCAGTTCTTGGCAAAGATATACGTGAAGCAGTCTTGTGGGACGTTCCAATCCATCAGTTTGTAATAACGATCGATAATCTCCGAGGGGATTTCCTTCTTCATGGCTTCAATCTCCTTGGGGTCAAGCGGAATAGGAGCCGAGTCGGTGTCGGGATACATACGGTCGGCACCCGGGAGCACACGCTCGAAGATGGTGATGCCGTTGCAGATCGCCTTACGGGTCTCTTTCGGCACTCCATCGAAGGCCATGAGGCAACGTTCTTCGATAGTTTCGATGGCGGTAGGCATGTCATTCTTGGGACCCCAGATGAGGATCAAGGCATCCTTGTCAGTGGCATGGACTTTCTTACCCAACTTATGCCAAACGGAAGGTTCAAGCACAGGCTCCAGCATCTCATCATGAAGCATGTTGGGACGTTCGAGACAAGCGATGACTTTCAAACGGTCGGCAATCTCGTCGGCAAACATCTTACCCGGTTGGGTGAAGTGCGAAAGCACCCCGCGGAATCCAGGCAGACGGACAATCTTCAAAGCCCCATCGGCAGCTTTGGCGTCGCATATCGGAGCATAGTCGGTCTTAAAGCCCACATCGGCGACTTCGACTTTCCAACCATTCTTCTTCAGCTCTTTGTTCAGGCGTTCCTGAAGTTGAACCAACGACCATTGGCGGAAGCACTCATTGTGTGACAGCTCGGGGATCCACTTGGCATGCTGGACGCCCTTGAGCTCGACACGGGTACCGCCCTTGCAGCTCACGTTGACATCTTGACGTCCAGCGCCCATGCCCGTGCGGACCAAGCCCGTGGAACGGCCAAGGAAACGGATGTATTCGCAGGTCTCCTTCAGCTCGTCGGGATTCACACAGTCGGGATAGGTGACGGTCTCGATCAAAGGCATGCCCAGACGGTCGGTCTGATAGATGCGGCGGTGACCGATGTCAGAAATCTCACGGCAGGCATCTTCCTCGATGCTCAGCTGGATGAGACGGATGTTCTTCTTCGGCATCTTCAACAGACCCTCCACGCCGACGATGGCCGTACGTTGGAAGCCCGTCGGGATGGAACCGTCGAGATATTGCTTACGGGTGATATGAACCTCACCCACGATGTTGAGGTTGGAACGCAACGAGATGATGATGGCGTTGTGCAAAGCCTCCTTGTTGATGGGGAACGGCGGAGTGTCGTCGATGTCGTAGGTACATGCCGTATGGTTATTGATACGATAGACGATCTCTTTCTTGGTCTTGAATTCCATGAGGGCAGTACCGTCATATTCACCCAGCTCTGAAAGGGTCGGACGCATGTGGCGGATCAGCTCGGCGTCGTAATCGTCAAACTTATTCAATCTTCCTGCGGGACAATGGCAAAACAGCTTCTCTTTGGTCTTGATCTGCTGATGCACTTCCAACCCCGACATGAAACCAATACGGTCATAATCGGCCTGAGTGGCTTTTTTGCGCTCAACATAACCGGCCTGTTGCATGGTCAGCTCATAGTTGGCGCGTGGATCAAAAGTATTACTCATGTTTATTTTGTATTAATTCTTCATTTTTTTCATTTCAATTCAAAAACGAATCGGCTAAAATACAAAAAAAATGAATTAGTATTTTAAAAAAATCATTTTTCGAAAGTGAAGCTAACGAATAAAATATGTTATCCTCTACGAAACAAAAAAAACGTACCTTTGGAGTTTCAAACACAAAGTCATTTTATTCAATAGAGTATGGAAGACAACTACCAACTCATAACGAAGACCGTGGCCGGACTCGAAGACGTGCTGGCCGCTGAAATCAAGAATCTGGGAGCCAAGAATGTGAGGGTGATGCACCGCGCGGTCATCTGCGAAGGCAACAAAGAGATGATGTACCGCCTCAACTATTGTGTGCGCACCGGTCTGAAAGTGTTGAAGCCTTTCAAGACCTTCTTTGCCAAAAACCCTGACGAACTCTACAAGAGAGCCCAGGAAATCCAATGGTGGGACCTGCTTCGCACCGATCAGACCTTTTGTGTCGATGCCGTGACGAGTGGCCGTTTCTTTACCCATTCACAATACGCCGCCCTGAAACTCAAGGATGCCATCGTTGATCAGTTCCGTGAGGAGATGGGACCGCGTCCGAGCATCAACACCCTCAACCCCGATTTGCGCATCAACCTGCACATTCGCGAGGACAAGGTGCAGATCCTCTTCGACAGCTCCAACGAGAGCCTGCATCACCGAGGCTACCGTAAACAAGTCGATAAAGCTCCGATGAACGAAGTGCTGGCCGCAGGCCTGATCCAACTCTCAGGTTGGAAGGCCGACTGCAATTTCCTCGACTGCATGTGTGGCTCGGGCACCCTGCCCATTGAAGCGGCCATGTTCGCCATGAAGATTCCCGCAGGCTACTACCGTAAGCAATGGGGCTTCATGAAATGGGATGACTGGGATCCTGAGCTATGGCAACGCGTCAAAGACGAGGCAGACAGCCAAATCTGCGAGTTCGAGCACGAGATCTGGGCCTCCGACCGGTCACCAAAAGCTGTCACCATCGCACAAGGCAACATCGACAACGCCCGGCTTCAACGCGATATCCACCTGATGAAGAAAAACATGGAAGACCTCACCCCACCAGAAGAAGGCGGCATCGTCATCATCAACCCGCCCTATGGCGACCGACTGGAAGAGGATGACATCGACCAAGTCTATGAAAACATAGGCAACACACTGAAACACAACTTCAAGGGATATCAATGCTGGCTCATCACCGACGACGCCGTAGCCTTGAAACATGTGGGACTCAAACCCTCAGCAAAGATTCCCGTATGGAACGGTCCGCTGGAATGCCGGTTTGTCTGTTTCGATATTTTTGAAGGATCGTTAAAAGATAAAAAAGCACAGGAAAATCAATAAGCCCTACTGTTCCCGGAACCCCCAAGGCAAGGAGAACAGGTCGTATTTGGCCCTTGATGTCAACTCAACTTTGTGCTTCACAAAAACTCGCGACGACAAGAAACCACAACCGCCCTTGATATTAGTGTATTCATTTGAGAGACTAAGCCCACCCTGCATCGTCTGAAGATACTGGGAATAGTTGTAAAAGTCTTTTCCTGCTGCCGATATATAGATGTAAAAATCACCTATATACCGAACCACGTTGGGATGGTTCGCGTCCCAAACAGTGTCATTCCCGATGGCTTGTTTCATTTTATCGAACAACGCATTCACTGAATAGGATAAACCGTATAAGTTATCAAGATCTCCAATTTTCTCATAAGCACCGATGGGACGGCTACCGTATGACCACGACACTTGCTTTTGTGTCAGAGGTTGCCCATCATGTCCTTCCCAATAGTTGAATTGCATTCCTATCTCATAAAGAACGGCCTCTTCCGTGGAAGTGAACATGATTCTCGAATGCCTATCGCTCGGGAATGATTCAAAATGAATCAGAACCTGACCTAAAAAGATATCTCCTTCGATAACATCTAACTCAGAAGTGACCCTTTCGCCGTCAGGCTTGACCACTGTGAGCTTGTAACGGTACTTATCATTGTTTTGGGTGGTGTTGAAATGCTCCGTCGTGTAATACAGTTTTTGGTGAGGAGCGTAAAACAAGCCTTCTTTCTTATTGTGGATGGTCAGGGTGTCGAGTTGAAACCGGCGTCCTGTTGGCTCGAAAGGTTGACCCGAACTGCTTTTCAGTTCTTCGAAGAAGACATCGAGTTTGTCCGGATAGTTGCTTGAGTCAGCAATAGCCGCCACTTCAATGGCGTTGATGTGTTCATCATTGGTCCCGCAAAACGTTCTCGTGATCTTGATATAGTTCGTGTCGGCTTTTTGATTGATAAATCCATAAACAACGGGGATGGATTGGTAGTCGGCATAGAGATCAACATCGGTACTGCAAGCCTGAAATAGAGAGGCAAGGATAATACCGAAGACTAGGGCTCGAATTTTCATGGGGCTCAGTGGGTGTTGAAGGTATTCATTGTCCGATCCGGACCTTGTATGACAAAACTCTTGATAGCCTCCACTGCCCGATCCATGGTTTCGGCAACGACGGGCGTTTCTGAGGCTTTCCATTCGCCAAGGACATATTCGATTTGACGCCCTTGGGGGAAGTCGTTACCGATACCGAAGCGGAGACGGCAGAACATATTGGTACCCAGTTTGGCGATGATGTCGGTGAGGCCGTTATGGCCGGCGTCGGCACCTTTCTTACGGAGGCGGATGGTGCCGAGGGGCAAGGCGATTTCGTCGCTGACGACGAGGAGGTTCTCCAGGGGGACCTTCTCCTCATCGAGCCAGTATTTCACGGCCCTGCCGCTAAGGTTCATATAGGTGGTTGGTTTGATGATGATGAGTGTCTTGCCTCGGTATTTCACCTCTGCCACCATGGCGAGGCGTCCGACCACAAAAGAGGCGTCCAAATCTTTAGCGAGGCGGTCGGCAATCTGAAATCCCGTGTTATGCCGCGTATTCTCATATTCGGCGCCGATGTTTCCGAGGCAGGCAATCAGGTATTTCATGGAGTTGATTATTACAATGTGACGAAGCAATCCAACCCGACTAAAAAAGCTTTATAGTTCAGATTAGATTGCTTCGCTAACGCTTGCAATGACGCAAAGCGATTATTATTCTTCACTCTCTTCAGCAGCGACAGAGGCACCACGTGCAGCGCGGACCTCGACGATGACCTGGTAACCAGGAGTCACCATGGTAACGCCCTCGATGTTGAGGTCGCGGACCTTGATGGAATCGAGGATGTTAAGGTTGCTGATGTTAACGGTGATGATTTCAGGGAGGTCTTTAGCCAGACCGCTGACTTTGATCTTGCGGATGGCTTGTTTCAGCTTACCACCGCGCATGACGCCAGGGGCGCTGCCTTCGATAGCCAGAGGCAGGGTGACGGTGATCGGTTTGTCGTCCTTCACCAGGAGGAAGTCAGCGTGCAACACATTGTCAGTCACAGGATGATACTGGACATCTTGGAGGATGGCGTTGTACGACTTGCCTTCGATGTTGATGTTGATGATGAAGGTCTCCGGGGTGAAGAGGAGCTTCTTGAAGTTCTTGGCTTCGGTAGCAAAGTGGATTTGCTCGTCGCCGCCATAAAGGACGCACGGCACCAACTCGGCCTTACGCAAAGCCTTAGCATCTTTTTTCCCTACGTTCTCGCGAAGAGAACCGCTCAATGAGATGGTTTTCATGGATTTAAAGATTTAATTATTTAAAGATTTAATTATTTAAAGAGTGAGCTGATCGACTCGTAGTTCTCGATGCGACGAATCACATCGGCGAACAGCGGGGCGGTGCTTACCACTTTGATTTTCTTGGAAGCGTTGGCGGGCAGCGGGATGGTATCGGTGACGACCACTTCGCTAAACACCGAGTTGTCGAGGCGTTCCATGGCGGGACCACTGCACACGGCATGGGTAGCAAAGGCACGGACACTCTTGGCGCCGGCGTCCATCATCACCTGACCGGCCTTAACGATGGTACCTGCCGTATCAATGATATCATCCAAAATGATGACGTTCTTGTCTTTCACATCACCGATGAGGGTCATGCTCTCCACCACGTTGGCACGAGCACGCTGTTTATGGCAGACGGCCATGTCACAACCCAGACGCTTGGCGTAGGCAGAGGCACGTTTGGAGGCACCCAGGTCGGGGGCGGCAATCAGCAGGTTGTCGATATTCATCTGCTTGATGTGCTCAATGAAAAGGCTGGAGGCATACAAGGCATCCATCGGAATGTCGAAAAAGCCCTGAATCTGATCTGCATGGAGGTCCATGGTGATGATACGGTCCACATGGGCGGCCGTCAGCATGTTGGCCACCAATTTCGATCCGATACTCACACGAGGCTGGTCCTTGCGGTCCTGACGGGCCCATCCGAAATACGGAATCACCGCGATGACCTTGTGTGCCGAAGCGCGTTTGGCAGCATCGATCATCAGCAACAACTCCATCAAGTTTTCAGTCGGAGGCATGGTGGACTGAACGATAAATACGTGATGACCACGGATGCTTTCGTCAAAGGAAGGCTGGAACTCTCCGTCTGAGAAGACAACCACTGAGGAATTACCCAATTTGAAATCCGGCTTCTCCTCTTTTTGGCCGTAAGCTTCGGCGATCTTGGCGCCTAACGCTTGGGTGGCCCTTCCTGCAAAAATGGAAACGAATTTTCCTGACATTGCTGAAATTGGTTTGGTAGTTAACTTCGTTGAATACTTCGCTTTTCGGGCTGCAAAAATAGAGTTTTTTAAGGAGACTGCCAAAGATTTTTTTAAAAACCTCCCGAAAAAAATTGTATGTTTCAGAAAATGTTGTAATTTTGCACCCGCTTTCCTATGGAAGCCATGCCGAAGTGGCGGAATAGGTAGACGCGTCGGTCTCAAAAACCGATGAGGTTAAACTCGTGCCGGTTCGATCCCGGCCTTCGGTACCGCAAAAGCCTCCAATGCTTGGGGGCTTTTTTTGTTTTATCAGATTGAAAACATTGCCCGTATAATTATGGTAGACCCAATGAGCCAATAGCCGGAACGGGCGGCATTTGCAAAACCATTGGGTTTTATTGCGTTTTTCTTAAAAAATTTTTGAAAAGCTACTATTTTTTTGGCACAATATTTGATTATTTACACTCATCAAAAAACCATGCATTATGAAACCAGCTTTCCTCGCAACGCTTACTCCCGACGCTATCACCAATGGTCCGTTTCCCCTAAATGAAATCCTTGAAAACT
>JAEEGH010011620.1_pt1 | contig 19932 bp, 15 predicted proteins | sample 9134181 | NCBI WGS metagenome assembly JAEEGH01 (sample SAMN16246544, study PRJNA631951) | gut metagenome | biome: gut microbiome; feature: rumen; material: DP-attached | host: Bos | place: Iran: Karaj | collected 2018-10 | reverse complement strand
ATTGCAACTCCAAGTGGTGCGTTATTGTCTTCATCGTCAAGGCATACCACTCCCAGAAGCTCTTTTCGGTGTAGAAAAGCCTCCGGAACAAACTGTGAGTATTGGATCAGGTTGCTGTTAGTAAGAAGAGTTAGGTACATGGGACCTCCTTTCGTATCTTTTGCTTCATGCAATTAATTATATGCCATGTTCTATGCTAAAAGTAGAGAATAATATGGTAATCTGATAGTTTACAGACTTAAGTGCTTCCCTGATAAATAGAATAAGATTGCAGTGCGTTGTGTAAGGGCATCGATGCATACAAGGGTATATAACTATGATATAATCGAGCCATGGCAGAAACATAGAGCGGAGAGTAATAGAAGAGAAGCAGGGATAATTAAAAGGGAACAACGATGAAAACGAAGATACCTGTGATGACAAGTATCTTCGTCTTTTGAAAGGAGATAGCGCCTCTCAATGGGCGCGTTGGGTTTGATTTGTTTAAAAAATGATAAATGCAGCAATTGCCATTAGTGCACTTATTATTGCTGAAGATGAAACCACTATAAGGATTCTTTCTCTGACTTTTGATGCGTCAAAGTATTTTCCGTTGATTCTGATAGTATCGACAATCTTTGGACCGTTCTTATTAAGATAAGTTGTTGAGGAACCTGAATAATACATGGGCTGACCCTCCATGATGCAGGAGGAAATAAATTTTCCTTCACATGCAACCTTTTGAAATAAATATACTATATCTTGTACCTTATAGTAATATTCTACACTATATATTCTAAAATGAGTGTAAATAATTCGAAAGAAATTATAAACTATTAAAAAACGAGTGACATATGAAGCCATTATACGAGTCTTTCGAGGACGACATTGAAATATATAAAAGGCGCATAGCCCATACGCCGCCGCATCTGCACAGTTTTATTGAGATTGTGTATATATCAGAGGGGACAATGGAACTGGGAGTTGGACAGGAACTTTATCATATGGATAAGGGAGATCTTGCGGTTATCTTTCCCGGACAGATTCAGCATACACAGATGTTCGGAGAAAAAGCCGGAACATGCATCTGCCTCGTTGCGGCACCTTCTTTTGCGGGCCCGGTAGCTGATACGCTGCTATCTAAAGCACCATCCTGTCCGGTAATTAAGAAAGAGCATATTCACAAGGATGTTTTTTATGCGATGGAAGCGCTATACCGTGAGATTGTTGCAAACAGGGAAAAAACTCAGAATGTCGAGCTTTCCAATAAAATCCTGTACCAGTCGTTTATCAGCATTATTCTTGTAAGGAGCCTGCCATGCCTTGCTCTTAAGGAAAGGAATGAGAAAGAGGATGGGGACCTTATATACAGAACGGTATCATATATTGCCAGGCACTTTACAGAGCAGGTAACGCTGGGAAGTATGGCAAAAGACCTTTATATAAGTCCTTTTGCGCTGTCCAGAGTATTTTCCGGAACATTCCACACAAACTTTAACAGGTATCTTAATGAATCACGGCTCGATTATGCTCTCAGCTTATTGAGACATACTGATCAGAGTATTACAGAAATATATGAAAATGCCGGATTTGAGAGCCAGAGGACATTTAACAGATTCTTTTCGGAAAGAATGCATATGACGCCGCGGGAATACAGAAAAAATATCAGAAATGATGCAGAATACACATCAGAAGAGTTGTTCGTTTCAGTGCGTGGTAAAAAGATATAGAAGAGGAGGCTTCCATCAAATGGACAGCCTCCTGTTTCATTACAAAGATTATTTGCCGGGTATTCCTCTGTCTTGCCAGGCTCTTATTCCCACAACAAGTTTATCTTCATTGCCATCTTTAAACAGAGCAGCCTTTAGAAAGACAGGTCTTGGTTCGCCATTTATCATCAGATGGTAGTTGATGATAAAGTTGCCATGCAGCCGGATCTCATTTAATACGTTTTCTTTGGTAAAGCTTTTTTTGAAATGTGCTTTGTCAGGTTCATATAAGTAGGAGTCAGCATCAATAAGTGCCTGATTGAAGAAATCCTTGCCTTCTTTTGCAGCACCAAGACTGTCGAAATCTTCGGTGGAGCTGCATTCAACATAGGAACCTGTTATGAGATCAACAGTAAACAGGCTTAGATATCCATCAGAAAGAGCCATGATCCTTGTGAATGTCTCTTTTTGTTTTTGCAGTTCCTCGTAATGGAGCTTTTCTTTCATCTGCGCGTCAATATTGCTTATGCCGAGAATTATGCGGTTACCTCCGGTCATTCTGGTAATCTTCATATTGACATACATGGGTTCTCCGGTATCGACAAGGCGATATGTAGTTGTGAATACACCATGACTGTCCAGGCTCTGAATTACTTTTTCTTTTGTGAATATATCAAGGAACGGTGTCCTGTCCTCCTCGTACATTCGAGTCTTGATATCAAGCCTTGCTGCTTCGAAGAAATCCTCACCGTGTCGCTCTATTGACAGTCTTTCGACGCCTATTTTAGAGGAATATTCGGTATAAGCATCTGTATCCATGTCAACGATGAAGATATTGTAGTAGTCAGCAGAGAGTGCCCTTGCAATATCTGCGTAGGTGGTGCTTTCATCAGGCTTCCTTATGGAAAGGACAGCAACTGCGATTGCCACGTTTCCTGTGACGGGATTTATGTTTATTCTCCTCACAAAAGAGTGAACAATGCTGCCGTCGGGCAGTTTTTCGTCAAAGAATGCATGCTTTCCGGTCTGGCAGCACTGGTTTACTACAGCGAAGAAACCGATACCGAAGCTGTTGTTGGGGTCGCCACCTGTTATATCGCCACTGGCGATGTCAGCGCTGAAGTACTGTTTGACAAAATCCTGATAGGCATGGTTGCTTCGCAGATATTTTACCTTGCGATCCGCGATTTCCAGGATGGCAATAGGGATCATGTTGAATACATCATTAAAAGAATTCTCTTCATCGGATACTATAATCCGGAGATCGAACAGGTTTACGCGGCTTATGCTCTCATAGTATTCAGACTCACTGGGGTTCTCGATATCAAACAGGGCGTGGTTGTTGTACAGGCTTTTAAGCGAGGCAAATGGCACAGGTTTGCTGTAATAAAAACCCTGTAGTTTAGAACAGCCAATCTCTCGCAGGAATTGAACCTGTTCCGGCGTCTCAACACCTTCGCAGACTGTGTCCAGACCAAGTGAAGTTGCCATGCGCATAAGGTCTGTCAGAAGGATCTTGCCATTTTCCCCTTCATCAAGTCTTCGCATGAAACTCATATCAAACTTGATCAGGTCGAATTTGATGCTCTGCAAAATGTTAAGGGAGGAGTAGCCGCTGCCGAAGTCATCCATCCATACAGGGAAGCCAAGCTCCTGGAACCTTTCGATCTGTTCTTTGATGAATTCAAAATCACTTCCGATAATGCTTTCAGTAATCTCTATTGTAATCCTGTCCCTGCTTATACCCGCATTATCAACTCGTCTCCTTATTTCCTCGACGATGTCGCAGGCATCAAAGTCAGACCTCGAGAGATTGACGGAATGGGGGAGCAGTCTGAAACCGTCAGCTTTTAGTATTTTGAATGACTCAAGAACCTGATCCAGCATGTAGAGATCAAGTTTGTATATAAGACCTGCATCTTCCAACGCAGGAATGAAGTCGGCAGGGGAGAGGAATCCATATTCCGGATCGACCCATCTTGCGAGCGCCTCAACGTCACAGGCCTGCTCATTTACTGTACGGATAATGGGCTGGAGATAAAGCCTGATCCATTTTTCAGAGATCGCTCTGTCAATGTTCTCTATTATGTACTGCTTTCTAGCAGCATCATCGCTGACATCCTGACTGTAGTAATTAACTGCAGTCTCATATTTGCCGCTGAGGGCAACACAGGCAAGCTTTGCCCTGTCGCAGGCAACGCTAACGTGAATTCGTTCCTCCTGTCCGACATAGATACCTATGTGCAGCGGGAGATTCTTTCCGTTATTTATCTCGTGCTTTTTGTTTAACAGCTGTTCAATTTTCTGGTCGAGTCCGTCCAGTTCGGTGTGGACTGCAAAGTGGTCGGCACTGATACGGCAGCAATGAAAGTTTCCGAATATCTCTGCCAGTAATTTGGCGAAAGAGCGCAGAAGTTTGTCACCCTCGGAAAAGCCGTGCTTTGAGTTGAAGAACCTCATGCCGCTGAAATCCATGTACAGCATCGTGTACTTCTTGCCGTTTTTTCTGGCATTTTCACTGCCTGACTCAGCAAGCTCAAAGAAGTAGGTCATATTAGGAAGACCGGTCAGATAGTCATACTGATTGGTGCTCACAGAACTGTTTTGGAAAAGAGCGCTACTCAGGGCCTGATTCAGCTTTATTGCCTGCAGATCCTCATTTTCCATATAAAGCCCTTCGTCGGAATACCATACGTGGGCAAGCCGTACACCGGTATCAGTGTAGACATGTTTTCCATAGGCATGTATGATGCGGTAATCCGTGGTGCCGGGAAGTATTGATCGATAGATAACCTCGTATTTGTCTCCCTCTGCAATAAAGTGATATGCGGCGTCGGCAATACGGGCAACATCATCAGGATGTGTGTATTTGTACATGTCATTGTTAATGTCGCAAAATGCCCTGTCGCGGTCCTCATAACCATAGAGCTTACATAAGCCATCTGACAGGACTAAAGGAACAATCCTTTTGTCAACAAATTGAAAAATGGCAAAAGGAACGGTCAGTCGTTCATATATTTCAAGAGTATGTTTATCAAAAGAATACTTCTCTGAATTGTTCATGACTGAACCTCCTTAGGCAAACAGGATGCCAACGGACACTATTACATAATTATATTTTACTATATCCGTAAAAGCGTATGCAATTATAGTTTTTAATTGTAGAAGATTTTGGAGGATAGCTGCATAATAATATGTGGGGAGATGAAAAACTGTTGAGTGGCCAACAAAAATGAAATAAGAACAATGGTGAGAATACGAGGATGTCTTATGCAGGAAAAAGAGCAGTTGATCCGTGAAATTGAGGAAAACAATCTGGAGAATGTCAGGGAAATGCTGATACGCAGACCGGAAATTGTCAGCAGTAAGGCTTTGTTCAGCGCAGCAGGGGGCGGTGAACTTGATATTCTGAAATACCTTGTAGAATATTCAAGGATAAGCCTTAATGAGTTTGATGATGAACATAGGAATGTTCTGCACTATGCGGCTGAATCAGGCTGCCTGGATGTATTTCAGTATCTTGTTGAGAAATGCGGAATGGATCCGTTATCCGGTGACAGGAACCTTACGACACCCTGGGACATCGTTCATCGCCGGATGACTAGCTATAGCACACTTTTAGATGGTGCGGAAGATACAAATGATACATTGTTTGGCGGATACTGTGAGATAGAGGAGTATCTTCAAAAAAGATACGGGCACAGCTATGATGACTTCTACAGGAATCCCATCAGATGCGGTTTTTTCCCGGATCCTTCCATATGCAGGGTGGGAGAGGATTACTACATGGTGAATTCCTCCTTTATCTTTTTTCCATGTATTCCCATATCCCATTCAAAAGATCTCATTCACTGGGAGATAATAGGACATGCTATAACAAACCCGCAATGGGCACGCATCGATGAGCTGGAAGGGGGGCGCGGGTATTGGGCTCCTGATATCTCTTTTTATGAAGGGCGATTTTACATTACTGCAACTTACAGGCTTAATGATGTGCCACCGGTATACCGAAGACAGATTGTTGTCTCTTCCGAAAGACCTGAAGGTCCGTACACGGAGCCTGCTTTTATTGACGAAGATGGTATTGATCCCAGCCTGTTCAGTGATGATGATGGGAAAAGATATATGCTGCTCAACAGAGGAGCAAGGATACTTGAGCTTGATAAATCAGGAACAAAGCAGATATCGCAGGCCAGGCTTTTGTTTTATGGTGATCACAAAAGAGCTCCTGAGGGCCCGCATCTGTATAAGAAAGACGGATACTATTATCTTCTGGAAGCTGAAGGCGGTACAGGCCCGGGCCACAGGGTAACGGTTTCCAGATCAAAAGAGCTGTTCGGTAACTATGAGCCCTGCCCATACAATCCTATCATGAGACAGAACGATCCTGATGCTGCGATCCAGAGATGTGGACATGGAGACCTGGTTGAGACACAGGACGGAAGATGGTTCATGGTTTACCTGTGCGGCAGGATGATAGGAGACGGATACAGTATTCTGGGAAGGGAGACAGCGATTGATCCAGTGACCTGGACTGCTGATGGATGGCCTATTGTTAATGGCCTGAAAGGCCCGTCTGCCATGCAGATTAAGCCGTTTGCTGACTGTCCTTTGACCGGAGGGACCGGTTTATCACCCTGTGGGCTGCCGTTTGAATACATGACTCCGCGTTCATTTAAAGAAGGAGATGTAAAGTATATACCGGATTTAAAGAGAATGGAGATTCATGGCAGCAAGGCTCCTCTTTCAAGTGTTGACAGCCGGAATATCGTCTTAAGAAGACAGACTTCCTTTGAGTTTGAATATTCAGTTACCCTGGATATTCCGGAGATGTCAGAAGGTCAATCTGTCGGAATAACCGGATATTATGATGAAAACACATATCTTGAGTTTGGGATTACCTGTCAGGACGGACTGATCTATCTGTACTCTAATGAACACATAGATGAAGAGGACAGGTCCATCAGGGCCAAAGACCCTGTCCCTTCAGACATTATCAGGATGGGGCTGAAGATGAGGACTGACTATCTTATAAGAGAGCTATCTTATAGCTATGCGACGGAGAGTGATGAATATACAGATTTCGCAACGCTTGAAAATGTATATTATCTGTGCGATGAAGGACTAAAGAAGGGCAAGCGCTTCACGGGAGCCATGGTCGGAATGTTTGCATATGCTGGCGAAAATGATATGACAGCAGTTTTCCATGATGATCAATACCACACAAATTCTGTTTTTACATAATGGGGAATAAAAGGTTGGCTTCAATTGTGATAAAATGAATTTACTGATTTTGTTATGGGAGCCAGATACCGTTCGAGGCGTATTTTGACGAGTTACGGGATCGGGTCCGAGCGGACTTTGTCAGATAATATACTGCCGTTAATTAGAGGAGAAGGGTAATGGCTGAAAAGAGATTTGATGTAAAAACGCAGCAGCTTGAGGTCATCAAGGAAAACGGACAGGTAGTCAGAGGGCTGATATATAGACCGGATGCTGACGGAGAGTTCCCAGCTGCAATTTTTTCACATGGCTTTGGATCAAATTATCATGAACTTATGCATCATGGGGACGGCTATGCTGAGAACGGGATAGTATGCGTGTTTTTTGACTTCTGCGGCGGTGGGGAGGAATCCACAAGTGACGGATCAATGCAGGAGATGACTGTCATGACAGAGGCTAATGACCTTGTGGCGGTTATGGAAAGCGTGAAGTGCCTTCCCTATGTGAATAAAGACAGTGTTTACCTGCAGGGCGAGTCCCAGGGAGGGTTCGTTTCTGCGATAGTAGGGCTTGCCTACCACGAGGAAGTAAAGGGACTGATACTCTGGTATCCGGCTTTTTCAATACCGGACGATGCAGCTAGAAGGCTCGAGACAGGACAGGAAGAAGTGATGGGTGTAAAGCTTTGCCCGGATTATGATAAAGTTGCTGCCACCGTTGATGTCAAGGGACTGCAGACAGGCTTTGGAAAGCCGGTTCTTCTCATACACGGGAACAAGGACGATGTTGTACCTATAGAATACTCAAGGACTGCTGCAGCCAACTATGGAAATGCCATGCTGAAGGAAGTCAAAGGCGCAGGACATGGTTTTGAAGGGAAAGACAGTGAATTTGCAAGAGAGGCATCAATAGATTTCCTGAAGATATATGAAGGGATAACGGTGATATAAGAGTCAATGGGGACGTTACAGATTGACTCAAAAATTTAGAGTTTTTGAGTCAATCTGTAACGTCCCCCTGACTCCCAGCCGAAAGAACCGTCCCCCGCGACTTATTTATTACTTATATTCATAGAAGCCTTTTCCGGCGTTAATACCGGTTTCGCCCTTGTCGATCTTCTCTTTTAAGAGTTTGCCAATCTTGTAGGTAATAGTTGAGTCATCCTGTGCGTCAGGCTTCATCTGGTTGATGTTATAGGCTGTCTCAAGCCCTACGATATCAAGGATCTCGAAAGGCCCCTTTGGGGCGCCGGTTGCAAGCCTCCAGGTGAGATCAATTGTTTCAGGATCAGCCACTTCTTTAGCCCAAAGAGTCTGGGCAGCTGAAAGGAGTGGAACCAGCATGGAATTGAGGATATATCCGGGCTGTTCTTTACGGAGCTGAAGTGGAATCATGTTGATCTCCGTTGCAAATTCTACGACCTTATCGTAAATCTCGGGCGCTGTTCCGGGATGTCCCATAACTTCTGCTGTATTGTTCTTCCAGATAGTATTAGCAAAATGTAATGACAGATATTTTTCCGGTCTTCCTGTATATTGTGCAAACATACTTGGAAGGAGTGTGGAAGAATTGGTTACAAGTATGGTATCGGGATCCAGGAGATCTTTCATCTGCTCATAAACATCAATCTTTGCTTCAGGGTCTTCTGCCATGGATTCAATTACAATGTCAGCGCCTTTGACAGCTTTTGCCATATCAAGCTCTATGTGGACGTTATCCGTCATGTTCTTATCGCCCTGAGCGACTAATTCATCAATAGCTTCCGGAGTAATTCCATCCCAGCTTTTGATGAGTCCCTTTGGATAGAGCAGCTTGCCTAATGGATTTCCAATAAAATTCTTGGCTCCGGCAAGATCATCTAGCATTGCCTTCTTGTAACGCTCAATCTTGGGAGTTGTTCTTCCGATTGAAGATTCACTTCTGAGCCAGAATGTAACATCATGTCCTGTGTAAGCACACATCAGGCCAATCTGTGTTCCCAGTACACCGCCACCCGCAACTACAACTTTGTTCATTGAAAGCACCTCCTTAAAAATTTGTCTGAAATCAGTAAATACAATATAGCAACATGAATATGGTAACATATTCACCGGGAATAGTGAACTTATGTGCATAATAATACGTTCAAATAAATAATTGTTAACAATATAATTGCAATAAATCATAAGCTGTGATAAGATTATCCCATGACAAAAGATAACACGGTGTTAAAAGACAAAAGTTTATTGATTGGTTAAAGGAGGACAAAAATGGAATTTAAGGAAGTAGTTAAGAATCGCTATTCATGTAAGAAGTATGATTCCAAAAAGGTTGACAGGGATAAGCTTCAGTCAATTCTGGAAGCCGGTAGACTTGCACCTACTGCAAAGAATCTGCAGGAGCAGCATATTTATGTAGTTGAGTCAGAGGAAGCTCTCGCCAAGATTGATCAGGCAACTCCCTGCAGATATGGAGCACCAACTGTTCTTGTTGTTGCTTTTGACAAGAACAATGTATTCACTTACCCCGGTGAAAAGAGGGATTCCGGAATAGAGGATGCATCCATAATTGCAACACATCTTATGCTTGCAGCCTATGATGAGGGCGTTGACAGTTGTTGGCTTAATTTCTTTGATCCTGACAAGCTGGCTGAGGGCCTGGGCCTTCCTGAGAACGAAGAGATACTGATGCTCCTGGATCTTGGATATGCAGCAGAAGGTGCAGGACCACTGGACAGCCACAATAACCGCAAGCCATTAACTGAAACCGTAAGTTATATCTGATCGTATGAAGCGGATGAAATAATTTGATAATTGCTGGGGCCTCAGGTGATGGCTTGAACCTTGTCGGGGATGTTTTTAATACAGATATGGTATACAGCCTCTATGACGTATGCCCGACACGCAAAGACATACTTGTTGTGGAAGGTGCTGGGCACGGACAGTCGCTTTATCTGGATCCTGAGCAGTATTTTGACAAAGTATTTGGTTTTATTAATTCATTGTGATTGGACTTTTCTTTTTTCCAGCCTGATTAACTGTTTTGAGCACTCAACCGTTGGTGGAATCCTGCATAAATACTGAGGATCCTGCATATCAACCAACAGTTCCTGTTAATAATCTTCACCCGGAGATATTGTTGACATAAGAATGAGTAAGTAATAAATGACTGAGGAGGGACATCATGTTAAAAGTAGTAGCAAGACTTACAGTAAAGAAAGATAAGATCGAAGAATTCAAAAAGACAGCCGAGGATCTGATAAAGAAATCCAACGCAGAAGAGGGTAATATCTTTTACACATTAAACCAGAGCATTGAAGATGAGCAGAAGTTTGCATTCATAGAGTGCTGGAAAGATTCAGAAGCGCTTAAGATACATGAAGCATCTGAACACTTCACAAAGACGTTTCCGATCATAGGCGAGATGTGTGAAGGGTCTGAGCCTGCAGAGCTTTTCAATGAGGTTGAATACGATATCAAATAATAGCAAAACTCCGGGATATTATATGTGTCCCGGAGTTTTACTATGGAGTCATGACTCCCCTGACTCCAGGGTATGCATTTAAAAAGTAGCTCAAAAATGATAAGATTCCCTATGAAGGAATTTTTCCATTTGGTCCATTTCGATTACGATTCCCTATGTGCTCGGGGCAATAGTGTCAATATTTGATCCGGAGTAATTAGGAGTAGGAGGCAAAAATGAGACTTGGAACTTCATCGCCGCTTGTTTATGATTCAGGTGAACACTGGGCTAAATATCAGAAGGAGCAAGGGTGCCGTGCTGTAGTATTCCCCGTACAGAGCAACGAGCCTGAGAAAAGATAATTGACAGAGCTGATGTGAAAAATACATATTTTACCCTGGAACCCATGCCGTGGATGATACCTACAGGTCCTCAGGATTATGCAAAGCTGATCGATGAGATTGACAGAGACCGCTTTGCTGTCCATATGGATGTCATTAACATGATAAATTCAATCGACAGATATTTTAACGCAGAGGAGTTTGTTGATGAATGCGTAGAAATCCTGGGTACATGGATAAAGAGCTGCCACATCAAAGACGTTCATCTTGCAGAAAAATACACTGTAAGGCTGGAAGAATGTGCCCCGGGATGTGGAGAATTCCCGCTTATATATTACGTTTCAAAGATCAACGAGATCGATCCTGAGATGCCGGTAATACTTGAGCACTTAAATACTGATGAGGAATATCTAAAATACCTCGGATATCTGAAGGAGGAACTGCATGGATTGTGGTAGAGCAGGCCTCAAACTGGCATCCACCTTTGTGGGAAATTTTGAACGCAGTGTGTAACTTTGGACTACAAATGCAGCAATCAGTAGAGTGTATTTAAAATGGAGGTTTAGGTATGGCAGGTTTTTTTGGTAACAAGCAAAACTCATTTGATTCATTCCCGGACATGAGAGGCTATAGGGCATTCATTTTCCTGAAAGGGTGCGAAGTTAATGAAGTCAGGAAGCAAGTAGCTGAATTCAATGAGATTTATGGTTCAGATATTGCTTACTCAATTGAAGTATTTAGCATAGATGGTACGCCGTGGACATATATTGCTCTCAACCTTCTGCCTAATGCTAATAATTCACCTATTTGGTATTATCTTGATATTCTTCTGTGGATGAGCGATAAGGCAGATACTTCCTTTGCCTACGCATATTCAATGCAGGAGGGAAATCTTCCGGTCATTGCCTTCAGGGATAGAGGCAACGAGTATGGTGAAGCTTGCAGGGGTATGGCTAACGGAAAGTATTTCCAGGCATCAGTCCCCAGTGAGGAGGTAACATGGGGACAAAATGTACCTGCACAATTTGACTATGTGGGACATCTGTATAACAGCTATGGTGTGAATGTCAGCCTGGTCTGAGACCTGATCCTATGACCATATTCTCCACCTGGTAATTTTCAAAGGACTGATTGTTTTTACTGGAAGGAATAAGATATGAATTTTATTCAGGAAATGCGAAAAAAGGTTGGAAAAGAGCTGATCATGAACTGTTTGGTCCTGATGCAAGACCCATTCTTGATTAGAAAATGAACATAGGCAAAGTTTCTGTGAAATAGGAAGAGGTATCCAAAGATTTGATTTTTTCTAAAAAGGAGAATGGCTGTAATTATAATCAGGCGTCTAAGACCATCAATGTTACTGTAACGTCCCCATTGACTCCCCATTGACTCTTCGATTGGTCAGGTGGTTTTTCTGAATTCTGATGGCGTCATGGCATAGTTCTTTTTAAATACTTTAACGAAATAATTATTATCGGAGTAGCCGACATAGCTGCTGATTTCCTGAATTGGAAGATCTGTCTTCTTCAGGAGATTGGCAGCTTTTTTGCAGCGCATATGAGCTATGTACTGCGTCATGGTTTCACCGGTTTCTTTTTTGAATACCTTGGCCAGGTGAGAGATGGACATATTGGCACTTACTGCCAGGTCCTCGTTTGATATCTGATCCCCGAGATGCAGATTGATGTATTCAAGGACCTTCTGGATAGGATGAGAATACTTGTCCAGGGACAGTTTGTGGTTGTGAACAGCCTTCGTCAGTTCAACGATCATTTCAATCAGATAGCGGGTCTGGAGTTCCACATTGTTTGAAGCTGATGAAAGCTGTGTATACTTTTGGGTGATCTCATCTATTGTTATAACCGAAAGACCTGATTCTTCTGCAGCTTTCCTGGAAAGGGCTTTGAGTATTGCCAGTCCGTAGCCTGAGGCATAGTAGCTAAGGCTCTCTTTGGAGAGGAAGGAAAGAACTTTTGGGTTGGACATTTTATCAAATGCGGACATGATATTTTGGGTGTCTCCGTTCCTTATCATTGAAAGAAACCGTTTTTCCTGGTCATATCGCCTGTAGATCTCGCTGTAATTTTTTTCGGATAATTCTGTTTTATCGTCTTCCTCGGATACATTCTGAATAAACCCTGATAGTCGTCTGTATGAATATTCTGGCTCCGCAGGGGAAAAAGAGATTATGCATTTGTTCACGACACTGGTGATCTGCTCGGTATATACTATGGGAAATGTTGTGTAATACAGCTTAAATGCCAGTGATTTGGATGAGGATTCATCATTTTTTGCAAGTACAGTCTCTGTCTTAAGCTCTGAGTATTTTTCTTTTACGTATGGTCCGATTATATAAACCCTGTTATCAAATGTGAAAAAAGACACGCAGATACCAAGCTGGTCTATGAGTTCATAGATCATGCTTTCTTTGGAGGAGCTTAGAAGATAGTGCAGTGCATCGCCTGTAAACATGGGCTGCATCCTGATACTGAAGCAGTATTTCTTTTCAAATTCATCAAGGGAGTTATTCATGTCTGTGGCGTCCGTTACATTTACGGATAGCAGGTTATTTAAAAGAGCTGAAAAAAGAGTGTGGTCCATATTTGATCCTCAAAATAATAAAATAATGCTAAATGAGATAAAATCATTCTAACATATTGTAAAACTAAATGATACCATAACCTCAACAGGAAAGCTTTCACAAATTAACGAATTCAGAAAAGAGAAATGAAGATGCAACTGAAAGGGGCTAACAATGGGTAAGGACAGATCTCTGATAAGAGAAGAAAACGGGGTGACATATAAAAGAGCTAAAACATGGCATATCGCTCTTGCAATGATGACAGGCGCCGGGCAGATGGCTTTTTATCTGCTTATGAATGGAGCAACGTATATAGGAAATTCCAACTTTGGAATACTCGTTGCAGTTACGGGACTTATTATTACAGGATCAAGGCTTCTGGATGGTATTACAGATCCGGTCATAGCTTTTTTCCTGGAAAGATTTAATTCCAGGTTTGGAAAAGTAAGATTCTCAATAATGTTTGGATGGCTGCTGATGGCTGTTTCTACGACACTGATGTGCAATATAGGAGCGAAGCTGTCACTTACGGGAACTGGCGGAATAGCATTCTTTGTTCTATGTTATGTTGTTTATATCATTGGTTACACGTTTGTAAGCATAGCAGGTCAGATCAACATGAACATCCTGACAAATGATCCTAAGCAGCGTCCTACGATCGGTGTCTGGAGCACAGCGTATTCATATCTTGTTCCCATGATCATGAGTGTTGTGGCATCGGCTGTAATTCTTCCAAGATTTAATAACATTCAGGGGACAGAATACTTCGCAACTTACAATATAGTGGTAATACTTGTTTCACTCTTTTTCTATATCCTTGCATGTATAGGAATTGCTCCATACGACATTCCTGAGAATTTCGAAGGGATAAAAAAAGAAGGCCAGACAGATGAAAAACCCGGCTTCAAGGATATGCTGGCGCTGATAAAAGAGAATAAAGAGCTTCAGAGATTCATCATGGCTGCAACTTCCGATAAGCTGGCTCAGACAATAGGTTCTGCAGCTGTGGTATCCACAATGCTCAACGGTATTATGCTTGGATCAATGGCTATTTCATCAATTCTTTCCGCTATGGCAATGCTTCCATCCATTATTTTTGCGATCATCGGCGCGAAGATTGCAGGTAAACAGGGGAGCAGAAAGGTAATGGTTGACTGGACAAAGAATTGCATCGGACTGAATATTGCTTTTGCCGTATATCTGCTGTTTACACCTACAACTCTTGTTGGAACAGTATTTGGCGGTAACTTATCGACCGGTGCCGTTCTTATGGCAATAACATACGTGCTCTTTACATTCGGAAACAATGCTATGAAGATGGTTGTCTCTGTGGCAACAAGTGCGTTCAGGATGGATGTGGTGGACTACGAGATGGACCGTTCAGGAAAATATATGCCTGCGACAGTATCGGCTACTTATAGCTTCATTGACAAAATTGTTTCATCCTTTGGTGCTACCATTGCAACGCTCATGATCGGACTTATAGGATATACAACTACGGCTCCTCAGCAGGGAGATCCGCTTACCTTCGGTGTCAGGATCATGACCGTAGTACTTCTGATCGGATTCCCTATTGTAGGATGGACCTGCACACTTCTGGCAATGAAGAATTCAGAGCTCACATATGACAAGATGGAAGAAATCCAAAAGAGTATAGGCGAAAAGAAAAAAGCAGCAACAGGTCAGTAAACTAATATTAAGAGGTGAAGCATGCGAACAACAATTCTTTGGAATGAAAACTGGATATTTGAAAAAGAGGGAAAGAGCGAGAATATAACTCTTCCTCATACATGGAATGCTGTTGACGGACAGACGGGGCCGGACCAGTATTACAGAGGAACTTGTCTTTATAAAAAAACATTTGAAAAGCCGGTAATGGAAGGCGGACAGCGGGCATTTGTGGAATTTCGCGGAGTGAATTCTTCCGCAAAAGTTGTTTTAAACGGCAGAGAGCTGATAAACCATGATGGCGGATATTCATGCTTTAGGGCGGATATTACAGAGACGCTTTCCGATTCAAACGAGATCGAGGTTTATGTATCCAATGAGCCAAATACTAGAGTGTATCCACAGAAAGCTGACTTTACTTTTTACGGTGGGATATACAGGGATGTTTACCTTGTGATCGTGGATGATAAACATTTTGACATGAACTATTACGGTGGCAGGGGACTGTATGTTACACCAAGGATAGACGGAAGTAATGCGGAAATAGAGATTAAGGCTTTTATAAACGGGGGCGATTCTGTAAGGATTTCCATTGACGGTGTGACAGAGCAGGAATTTGAAGTGGTGCCGGCAGATGATGCGCCTTGTGGATACATTGCTTCCGGTAAGATAACAATAAACAGGCCGCATCTATGGAATGGGCTTAAGGATCCGTTTTTATACAACATTACAGCTACTCTCCTGGCTGGAACAAAGGAGTGCGACAGGATCTATGACAGGTTTGGGGTAAGACAGTTTAATGTTGATCCTCAAAAGGGATTTTTTCTCAACGGAGAAAGCTATCCTCTTCGTGGCGTTTCAAGGCATCAGGACAGGGCAGGGGTCGGCAATGCACTGACAAAAGAAATGCATGAAGAGGACATTGAACTTATTCTCTCTATGGGAGCCAATTCCATAAGGCTTGCACACTATCAGCATGATCAGTATTTTTATGATCTTTGCGATGAAAAGGGTGTTGTGGCATGGGCTGAGATCCCTTATATCACAGTACACATGGACAGCGGCAGAGAGAATACAATATCCCAGATGAAAGAGCTGATAAGCCAGAATTACAATCATGCATCAATAATGTGCTGGGCGCTGTCAAATGAGATATCCCTGCAGGGAGTTACCGAAGATCTTTTGGAGAATCACAGGATATTAAACGATATTGTGCATGAGATGGATCCTGTCAGGTATTCTGCCATGGCGAATCTGTTTCTGCTGGAGACAGATTCTCCCCTGGTAACACTGCCGGATATCCGTGGCTACAACCTGTATTATGGCTGGTATGTGGGAGAGATGGAGGACAATGACAAGTGGTTCGACGACTTCCACAGGGATCATCCCGAAGTGGCAATAGGACTTACGGAGTATGGCGCAGATTCAGTAATTGCGCTTCAGTCTCCAAGACCGGAAAAAGGCGACTACACTGAGAGCTATCAGGCTGTTTATCACGAGCATATGCTTGAGATGTTCAGCAGCCGTCCGTATATCTGGGGAACATACCTCTGGAACATGTTTGAATTTGCTGCAGCAGGAAGGGACGAGGCCGGAGACCCCGGCAAGAACCATAAGGGCGTTATCACTTTCGACAGAAAACAGAAAAAAGATGCTTATTATATTTATAAAGCATGGTGGTCAGATGAGCCTTTCATCCATCTTTGCGGGAAAAGATATCACGACCGTATAGAGGATACAACCGAGATCAAAGTGTATTCAAACAGGAAAGCCGTCACGCTCTTTGTTGATGGAAAAGAAGTGGGAAGCACAAGTGGAGAACACGTATTTAAATTTAATGTTCCCATAAGCGGAGTGCATACAATAAAAGCCGTTTCAGGTGAGCTTTCCGATGAAATGGAAATAGCAAAGGTTTCTGAACCTAATCCTGCTTACTTCGCTCCTGATAAGAAAGTCAGAAACTGGTTTGACAAGGCAGATGAGCCTGTGGAGAAAGAGGGATATCTTTCCCTTTCAAGTACAATGGCAGAGATTCAGGCTATACCGGAAGGAAAAGCAATACTTGACAGGATGATGGCTGCAATGACTGCAAAAACGGCAGGTGGAATGGGTGAAGGAGTAGAGATATCTGAAGCGATGCAGCAGATGATCGCCCGTCAGCCTCTGATCAGGCTTTTGCAGCAGGGTGGAATGGATATAGAGTCGGATGAAATTAAGGCACTTTCAAATGCTCTTATGAATATTAAAAAGCAGTGAAGAATACAAGAGGTGTTAAATGGAAGCAGCTGGGATTTTTGAAAAAGCAAAGTGGATATCGCCTGAATCCGTGACAGAACCCGAAAAGAGGAAGGGCGCAGGATATCTGAAAACCACATTCTTTCATAATGAGGGCAGGGTAAGAATATATGCCACAGCGCACGGCCTGTATGAAGTACTTATAAATGGACAAAGGATCACCGATGCAAGACTGACTCCGGGATGTGATGAGTATGACAAGAGGCTTCAGTATCAGGAGTATGAGATCACAGATGTGCTGAAACCCGGGGAAAACGAGATATTTGTCACGCTGGGAGATGGCTGGTACAGAGGATGCAATGGAATTGACGGCGTTAGAAATCTGTATGGCGACGATATTTCATTTTTGTGCGCTCTGACAGATGATGATGACTACGAGAATCCGATCCTGGTTACGGATGGCAGCTGGGATGCCTGTGAAAACGGACCTGTTAAACTTACGGATCTTGAACTGGGGGAAACCTGCGATGCCGCAGCTTCTTTTGGTGAATGGCATAAGGCGAGGGAGATGTCTTTTGACAAAGGAAATCTGGTAGCTCAGATATCGCCATATGTTACGGAACATGAAGTGTTTGAAGGAAGGCTCATCAAAACTCCGAATGGAGAAAGTGTATTTGATTTCGGGCAGAATCTTGCCGGCTACACCTTGTTTGTGATTGAAAATGCCAGGGGAGGCGAGAAGATCAGACTTGTCCACGGCGAAACACTTGATGAGAACGGAAACTTCACAACCATGAACTTTCAGCCCGGAGACAGGAACAAATCCGGTGGGATCAAGCAGGAGATAAACTATATCTGCAAGCCTGGGAGAAATGAGTTTAAGCCGCATTTTTCGATTTTTGGATTCAGATACGCTTTAATAACCGGCGATGTTTTACCGCAGGACATCAAAATAAAGAGCATTGCCGTGTATTCGGACATGAAGGAAACTGCGGGTTTTGAATGTAGTGAAGATGCAGTAAACAAACTCTTTAAAAACAGTTTATGGTCCATGAAGTCAAACTTTTGTGATATACCTACTGACTGCCCCACAAGAGAGAGAGCCGGCTGGACAGGGGATGCTGCTGTATTTGTAAGGACCGGCGCATATCTCATGGACTGCAGGGGTGTTTATGAGAAATGGCTTGCAAACGTTAGGCTTTGTCAGCATTCTGATGGCAAGATGGCGTATATCTGCCCCAGAAATTCAAATCCGGGTAAGATAGCAGAGATGTTCTCGGCTTCTGTCGGCTGGGGCGATGCTTCCGTGATTGTGCCGTGGAATCTGTACAGAATATACGGCGATGAGCAAATACTTGCCGACAACTATGAAATGATGAAGAAGTGGGTGGATTTTCTCGGAAGAAGGGCCGGGAAGAGCAAGCTGAAAAACCGGTTTGGAAAGAACCCCTACAGAAAATATATCATCGATACAGGAATGGACTACGGCGAGTGGTGTGAACCCGGAGCTGATGTTATGAAGACTATGATGGCTGCATTTAAGGACGGTCAGCCAGAAGTCGCGACAGCGTACTATGCTTATTCATCCGGAATTGTAGCTCAAATATCAGGAATTCTAGGCTATGAAGAAGATGCCGTGAAATACAAAGAGATCTCTGAAAAGGCTACTGATGCATACAGATATCTGGTCCTTAAGGATGGTCATATAAGATCTGAGCGGCAGTGCGAATATGTAAGGCCTCTGGCATTTTCTCTTTTGACAAAAGAAGAGGCAGAAGCTGCAGCGGCAGACCTGAATGATCTTGTAGTGAAAAATGATTATCATCTCAACACCGGATTCCTTTCAACACCATATCTGTGTCAGGTGCTTGCGGATCATGGCTACGCAGATACGGCGTACAGACTGCTCTTACAGAGAAGTTATCCGTCATGGCTCTATGCAGTGGAGAAAGGCGCTACAACTATCTGGGAGACCTGGGATGGTATCAGAGAAGACGGCTCTGTCCATGATTCATTGAACCATTACTCTTATGGAGCTGTTTCCGGATGGCTTTTGTCAGGTGTTCTGGGAATCAGGTACAATTTTGACAAGGTTCTGATCAAACCGGTACCTGACAGGAAACTTAAATTTGCAAAGGGATACTATGATTCACCGAAAGGGCGCATAGTTTCCGAATGGAGATATATCGAGGAGACGGATTCTTTTGCCTACCATTTTGAGATTCCGGAGGATGTGGAAGCAGAGCTGGAGATAATTGGGCAGGAAAAGAGAATTCTGACAGGCGGCAGTTACGACATTTAAATTTTGGAGGATAAAAAATGAACAGGTTTGAGAACAAATTTATGCTTGGCGCATCAACAGCAGCTCATCAGGTTGAAGGAAACAATACGAATTCAGACTACTGGCTCATGGAGAATATGGAGCATTCCCAGTTTGTAGAGCCATCACTTGACGCAGTTGACCACTACAACAGATATGAGGAAGACATTAAAATGCTGGCAGATGCAGGCCTTAACACATACAGATTCTCGGTCGAGTGGGCGAGAATTGAGCCTGAGCAGGGCAGATTTGACGAAAAAGAGATTGAGCATTACAGGAAGGTGATAAAATGTTGCAGAGACAATGGTGTAGAGCCTGTGATCACCCTTATGCATTTTACATCACCTGTTTGGCTTATAAAGCTCGGGGGATGGGACAATGAGAAAGTTGTAGAGCTCTTCGCCAACTATGCAAAATATGTAACAGAGCAGCTTG
>JAEEGH010011618.1_pt1 | contig 19932 bp, 10 predicted proteins | sample 9134181 | NCBI WGS metagenome assembly JAEEGH01 (sample SAMN16246544, study PRJNA631951) | gut metagenome | biome: gut microbiome; feature: rumen; material: DP-attached | host: Bos | place: Iran: Karaj | collected 2018-10 | reverse complement strand
AGATTGCCTGGGAATACGGCGTGCAGGTGATTATCGAAGGCCCGGGCCACGTGCCCATGCACAAGATTCAGGACAACATGGCGCGCCAGCTCGAAAAGTGCCACGGCGCCCCGTTCTACACGCTCGGTCCCCTCACCACCGACATCGCTCCCGGCTATGACCACATTACGTCGGCCATCGGTGCGGCACAGATCGGCTGGTACGGAACAGCCATGCTCTGCTACGTGACGCCCAAGGAACACCTCGGGCTCCCCGACCGCGACGACGTGCGCGCGGGGGTCGTCACCTACAAGCTCGCCGCTCACGCGGCCGACCTTGCGAAAGGACACTTTGCGGCACAGTTCCGCGACGATGCCCTTTCCCGCGCCCGCTTTGACTTCCGCTGGAACGACCAGTTCGCGCTTTCCCTGGACCCCGAAAAGGCCATGGAATTCCACGACAAGACGCTCCCCGGCAGCCAAGCCAAGAGCAGCCACTTCTGCAGCATGTGCGGTCCGAACTTCTGTTCGATGCGCATTACGCGTGCCGTTCGCAACTTTGTGGCGACCGGCGAAGTGGGAGACGTTTAAGGATCGCGCAGTCTAAAATCTGTAGCGTTTAAAATTAAAGTCGTTGGCGTCTAGCGTCAACGACTTTCTTTATTCTTCTTTCTTCTGCTTTTTCGCCTTTTTCTCGGCGTAAAGCACTTCGTCGGCGCGGGCGAACAGGTCCGGAAGCATTTCTTCCTTGCCGAGGCTTTCCGCATAGCCGATGCTCACCGAAAGGGTGTACGGCAACGACTGCGATTCCAGGGCGAGCGCCTCGCGAATCGGGACGTAGATATCGGCCGGGGTATCGCGGACTCCGAACATCGCCACGAGATTGAACTCGTCGCCGCCGAAACGCGAAATGAAGCAGCCCCTCGGCCCGCAGGTCTTCTTGAGGATCTTTGCGACCAAGTTAAGGGCCCTGTCGCCCTCCATGTGGCCGAAGTTGTCGTTAATCGACTTGAAGTTGTCCACATCCAGGACAAAGAAGCAGAACTTCTTGTCCGGCGTCGCCTGTCGAAGTTTCGCATCCAAGAACGAATTGAGCTGGTTCCTGTTGTTGAGTTTCGTAAGCGGGTCCGTTGAAATCATGCGCGACTGCGTCGTGAGGAACGCAAGGAGCGTCGAAATCACCATGGCAGAAGCCGCGCCCGGAATGTCAGGATAGAGGGTCTGCACCAGGATACCCACGATCGGGAACGCACCGAAAGAAGCCAGGGAGATGTAGAGGAGCCTATCGGCGTAGAAACGCTTCATGAATGCGCGGCGCCCGGCGACAAGGCACATCCAGGCCAGGTAAACGTAGCAGCATGCGAGGTAGGCCGCAAAGAAAGGCCCGCGGGCATAGGCATTATTCTCTCCGATGACGAACGCCCACCCCGTCCAGATACTTACAATTACGAATACGGAACCGAGGATGCCGGGAATCGCGTACAGAAGAAGCTTGCGGCGGTTGTTCCAGAAATCGAGTTCCATCGTGTAGCCCACGAACCGCCAGCTCAGGAATATCACCCAAAGGCACGACACCAGGTAGCCGCAGCTGACAAGCGAATTCACAAGGGCCGCACCCGAGAATTCCGCCCCGACGAAGCACCTCATCAGAAGGTTCAAGGCGAGCGTAAGGACGACCAGTCCAAAGAGGCGAGAGAGGATGTTCCTGTTGGCAAGACGGCTCATGCTGGATCGCAGCGCAAGGAACATCACCACCACGACAATGATGCAGAAAAAGATTATTTCGGCATAACCCATCAGGAACACGCTAGCCAACCTCCCGAGCCATCTTGGCCTCGTAGAGGGCGGCATCCGCCCTGGCAAACAGTTCCTGCTCGCTTTCGCCCTGATTGCGGGACGCAAAGCCAAAGCTCATCGACAGCTTGAAGGGGAACCCGCTGGATTCCTCGGCAAGGCGGGCCATAATCGTCTCGCAAAGGGCCTTGGCCGCCGTGTCGGTAGAAAGGTTCGCGAACACGACGAATTCATCGCCGCCGAACCTCGAAATAAAGTGCCCTCTCGGGCCGCAGACTTCCTTGAGCACGTTCGACACTGTCAGGAGGGCGCGGTCACCTTCCATGTGCCCGTAGGTATCGTTTATCTGCTTGAACTTGTCCAGGTCCATCACGAACTGGTACAGCTTCTTTCCGGGAATCGTCTGCTTGAATCGGCCATCCAGGTAGAGACTCGCCTGGTTCCTGTTGTTGAGCTTGGTGAGCGGGTCGATGGAAATCATCTCCTTCTGGATTTCGACAAAGACAACGATAAGGCCGATGGTAGCACCCGCACAGATGACGGAGAGCCCGGGAAGCTGAATCTGGATAATCTCGGTCAGGAAGGGAATGACGCCAAGCGCCGACACGGCATACAGCCTGTTCTTCTTCACCACGTTTTTCTTGCGCTTGATCATGAAGAACGCGACAAAGAACGACGTGAGCAGGTAGAGGAACACGAACAGCGCATGGATCACGGGCAAGTCACCGCGATGGTAATGGCCTTCCGCATCGACAGTGAAGAACCACCCCGTCCAAATGGAGGCAATAGACATCGCGAGATTGATAAACAGCGGGGAGCAGAAAAGGATGCGGAGGTCCGTCGATCGGATCCGGTACTCGGCCAGGAAGAAGGAATAACGGCTCCAGAAAAAGCAGAGGATCACAAGTTGCGCGAAATAGGCAGCATTCACGCACAGGTTCAGCGTCCGCGCGCCCGCAAAATTGGCGCCGTCGAGAACCACCCAGAACACGTCCAGGAAAAAGAACAAAAGACAATGGACGCAGAGATTGAAGAAAATCTTCTGCTCAGTCTCATGCATCACCCCGAACTTCATCATAACCAGCATGATCACGATTATGATGGAGCAGAGGATATTTATAGTCACGTAAAAAGTCATCTCTGACCCAAATAACATTTAAATAATAAAAAGATTTCATAAAAAAGACTATTTGATATTTAAAAAGATTCCAAAAACATGCGCCAAATCACTCGTTTTCATGCGTAAACACCTTTTTTTCGTTTTTTTTGGCCATATTCCGCAAAAGCAGATATATTATGGGTAATGTATGGAGGTTTGCATGTCGCATTCTGTTTTCACATCCCTCGCCCTGGTCTCTGCCCTTAGCGCAGCGGCCTTCGCGCAAACCATCACCCCTACCCGCGTGGGGCCTGTAAGCCAGTACGGTCAGCTCATGACCGGCAAGAACGCGCAGGGCAAGGGCCGTATCTACGGCAGCTGTGATGGCGTGAAGGACGGAGCGGAAGTGCAGGTACGCGGCATGAGCCTTTACTGGAGCATGGTTCCCAAGGCGACCGAATTTTGGACTCCCGAAGGCATATCCACCATGGTTCGCGACATGAACATCCAGATCGTGCGCGCCGCCATGGGAACGACCAGCGACGACTGGTGGGGCTGTCTCGACGGCACGGAAAGCTGCGGCGATGACAAGTCGAAGCACATCACCGGCTACGCAAGCAACCCCGAATTCCAGACGAACATCATGAACACCGTCGTGCAAGCCGCTATCGAAAACGACATCTACGTCATTATCGACTGGCATTCGCACCAGGCCAACGAAGAGGTGAGCAACGCCACCAAGTTCTTTACCGAAATGGCCCAGAAGTGGGGCAAGTACGACCACGTCATCTTTGAACTTTTCAACGAGCCCAAGGACATTTCCTGGAGCACGATTAAGTCTTACGCCGAAAAGATTGTGCCCGTTATCCGTCAGTATTCCGACAACCTGATTCTCGTGGGCAACAGGCAGTACGACCAGAATCCGCAGGAGGCCATCGGCAATACCGTCTCCGGCGAAAACATCGCCTACACCTTCCACTATTACGCCAATTCCCACTGCTGGAGCGGGCAGACGTCCTGGAACACTCCTTGCGAAGGCGCCAACGCACAGCAGGCAATCGATGCCGGTCTTTCCGTATTCGTTTCGGAATGGGGTACCGCCAATGCCGACGGCGGTGGCAACCCGGACCAGAGCCGCAATACAAGCTGGCAAAACTGGATGGACGGGAACCAGCTTTCGTGGGCAAACTGGAGTGCTTCAAAAGTAAGCGAAGGAACCGCCGCCTTTGAAGGTTCTTCCTCCAAAAACTCGCTCCAGTACACCACTTCCGGCAATATGGTCAAGGGCTACCTTGCCTCCAACCCCACAAGCTACACCGCCTGCAAGGCCAATGTTCCCGAAAGCTCTTCCTCCGTTTCGGCCATCTCGTTCGACATGAACAGCGACCGCTTCAACGTATCCGTCGTAAACCGCATGCTCATGCTTCAATCGACCGCCAGCGGCGAGACGAGCATCGACGTATTCGACATCCTCGGCAATTCCCGCCTGCAGAAGAAGATGCTGCTCGCATCGGGTATCAACGGGATTGCCCTCGAAACGCTCCCTGCTGGAACCTACCTGGTGCGTGTACGCCAGGGCGCAAACATGAAGCAGGTCCGTTTCCAGGTCCGCTAAGACATTGTTTACACCAAAGAGAGAGAAGTCCCGGAGGCTACGGCCTCCGGGATTTTTCATCTTATACTATGGCTTTTGCTGTAATCAGAGTGCCGCGACTTTCGCCTTCGCGTCGGCCATGGCACGCACCACGAGGGAGGCGCCGTTCGCACAGTCGCCCACCGCATGAATGTGTCGGGCTGGATCAGCGATAATCGCCGTACGCGGAGTGAGTTGCAGGCCCAGGTCGTTCACGATGCCTTCGGCAGGCACGCCGGTGAATCCCATGGCGAGCACCACCAAGTCGGTATCGATGACCTCGGTAGAATTCGGGACCTCGTTCGGCTTGAGCGGGCGACCCTGCGGGGACATTTCCCATTCCACGCGAACCGCTTCCACGCCGGCCACGCGACCGTCCTTCACAACGAACTGCTTGGAAGAAACATTCCAGCGGCGCTCGCCGCCTTCGTGCTGGGCATAACTCGTGCGCAGCATGTACGGCCAATCGGGCCACGGCGTAGACGGGGAACGTTCCTCGGGGGGCTTGGGCATAAATTCCACCTGGAGCACGCTTTCGCATCCTTCACGGATGGCCTTGCCCACACAGTCGTTACCCGTATCGCCACCGCCAATCACCAGGACCTTGCGGCCCTTCGCGCTGAACTTTTCGGGATTTGCTTCGCCCGGCTTTTCGGCTCCATGCAAGAAGTCGAGAGCGAGGAAGATTCCTTCGGCTTCGCGGCCCGGAATTTTCAGGTCACGCGCATTCGGCGTACCGATGGCGAGGAACACCTCGTCAAAATTCTTGTGGATGTATTCCGCGGCAATGTCCTTCCCTATTTCGGTATTGTAGACAAACTTGATTCCGGCCGCTTCGAGCAAGGCGATGCGGCGGTCGATAATGGACTTGTCGAGTTTCCAGTTCGGGATACCGTAGCGCAGCAGGCCACCTGCCTTCGGTTGCTTCTCGAAGACTGTGACGGCATAGCCCTTGCGGCGCAATGCCTCGGCTGCAAACAGGCCCGAAGGACCAGAACCGATAACAGCGGCAGTCTTGCCGTTGGGTTCAGCAGTCGGCAGCACCACGCGACCTTCCTCGAAGGCAGTCTCGATGATGAATTTCTCGATCTGACGAACCATCACCGGGTCGTTATGCACGTTACCGGTACAAGCGGATTCGCAAAGCGCGGGACAAACGCGGCCCGTAAACTCCGGGAAGAACGCCGTCTTGCTGATGATGTCGTAGGCCCGTTCTGCATTCCCGGCAGCAATCGCCGCATTGAATTCTGGGACGAGGTTACCGAGAGGGCAACCCGCACCATGGCAGAACGGGATTCCGCATATATGGCAGCGGCCCGCCTGATTGATGACCTCGATCGAGGTGAGCTTGCGCTCGACTTCGTTGTTGTCCTTGACACGCTCTTCGACAGGGCGGTAGATGTCTGCAATTCGGTTGATTTCCTGCATATTAACCTCAAATCCCTATGCCTTTTGGGCCTTCAAAAGAGCGTTCCTGTAATCCACCGGGAATATCTTCACGAACTTCGGACGTTCGCTATTCCAGTTCTCGAGAATGCGCTTGCCCTTCTCGCTACCCGTCGCCTGAACGTGCTGGTTGATGATATCGAGCAATTCGCTTTCGCTCTCGGTACCCGGAAGCACGCTTTCGAGGTCGGCAGAATCCACGTTGCAGCTCAGGTCAAAGTGACCCGTCTCGTCGTACACGTAGGCAAAGCCACCCGTCATACCAGCAGCGAAGTTCACGCCCACGCGGCCAAGCACCACTACCCTACCGCCAGTCATGTATTCGCAACCGTGGTCACCCACGCCTTCGCTAACCAGGAGCATACCCGAGTTACGGATACCGAAGCGTTCGCCAGCGAGACCGTTGATGAAGATCTTGCCCGAGGTTCCACCGTAACCGATGACGTTACCCGCAATCACGTTGTCTTCGGCCTTGAAGCTTGCGTTGCTAGGCGGGCGCACGATAATCTTACCGCCCGAAAGGCCCTTGCCCATAAAGTCGTTCGCTTCGCCTTCGAGGTCAAGCGTGATACCCGGAGCGAGGAATGCACCGAAGCTCTGACCCGCGACACCCTGAAGGTGAACCTTGATGGTATCTTCGGGGAGGCCCTTCACGCCAAAGTGTTCGTCCACTTCGCCGGAAAGTTCCGTACCCACCGTACGGTCAACATTGTGCACCACCGTGCAGAGTTCCACGGCCTTGCCGCTCTTGAGCGTGTCAGCCACGAACGGCAGGAGTTCACGACGGTCGAAGTTTTCAAGCGGTTCCTTCACAAAGTTCTTGTCGAAGGACTTGATGCCGCCATTGACGGTCTCGAAAATCTTGGAGAAGTCGAGGTTGTGAGCCTTGTAGAAGGCAATCGCCTCGTCGCGTTCCAGGAGGTCGCTGCGGCCGCAGGCTTCGGAGAGGCTCTTGAGGCCAAGGCTTGCGAGGATCTCGCGGACTTCGTCGGCGATAAAGAAGAGGAAGTTTTCCACGTATTCAGGCTTGCCCGCAAAGCGCTTGCGGTAGTCCGGATCCTGCGTGGCGATACCCATCGGGCACTTGTTCGTATGGCACTTGCGATCCATCACGCAGCCAAGGCTTACGAGAAGGTTAGTGGCAAAGCCGAATTCTTCAGCACCGAGGAGGGCGGCAACCACCACGTCACGGCCCGTCTTGAGCTGGCCATCGACCTGGAGCTTGATGCGTCCGCGCAAATCGTTCAGCACCAGCGTCTGTTCCGCTTCGGCAATACCGAGTTCCCACGGGAGGCCGGCATGCTTGATGGAGGTGAGCGGAGATGCGCCCGTACCGCCATCGTGACCAGAAATCAGCACCACGTCGGCATGAGCCTTCGCGACACCCGCAGCAATCGTACCCACACCCACTTCGGACACGAGCTTCACAGAAACACGGGCCTTCGGGTTGGCGTTGCGCAAGTCGTAAATCAACTGCGCCAAGTCCTCGATGGAGTAAATATCATGGTGCGGCGGCGGAGAAATCAGCGACACGTTCGGGATGGAGTGACGGATACGTGCCACGAACTCGTTCACCTTGTGAGCCGGCAGCTGGCCACCTTCACCGGGCTTTGCGCCCTGGGCCATCTTGATCTGCAAATCCTTCGCATGGCGCAGGTAGTCAATCGTCACGCCAAAGCGGCCCGAGGCAACCTGACGGATGGCAGAACTGCGGATATCGCCGTTCGGAGCCGGAGTATCGCGGTCAGGGTCTTCACCACCTTCACCGCAGTTGCTCATGGCACCGATGCGGTTCATCGCAATGGCAATCGTCTCGTGGGCTTCCGGGCTCAAGGAGCCAAGGCTCATAGCGCCCGCCACAAAGTGATGGATAATGGATTCGCGGGATTCCACCTCGCTAATATCGATCGGAGTCGCCTTCTTGAACTTGAAGAGCCCGCGCAAAGTCGCCTGACGTTCGGACTGGTCATTGATGAGCTTGCTGTAGACCTTGAACTTCTCGTAGTCGCCACCCTGCACCGCCTGGCGGAATGCGGCAAGCGACTGCGGAGTCCACAGGTGCTTTTCGCCTTCCTTGCGGAACGCATACTGGCCGCCCGACTGCAACACCTTGCTTGCATCGGCAAATGCAATCTTCTGGCGCTCGCCCACTTCGCGGGCAATCTCTTCGAGGCCGATCCCTTCGATACGGCTTGCCGTACCCGGCAGGAACTTCTCGATGAGTTCGTGGTTCAGGCCCACGGCTTCGAAAATCTGAGCACTGCGGTAGCTGCGAAGCGTGGAAATACCCATCTTCGACATAATCTTCAAAAGGCCCTTGTCCACGGCCTTCACGTAGTTCGCGGCAGCCGTCACCGGGTCCACATCCAGGTCGCCGTTGTGGCACATGTTGGTGAGGCTCTCGAATGCGAGATACGGGTTAATGACCGTCGCGCCGTAACCGAGCAGCAGCGCAAAGTGCATCACTTCGCGCACTTCACCGGACTGAACAATCAGACCGATTTCGGGGCGCACGCCCGCTTCCACAAGGGCGCGATTCACGCAAGCCGTCGCAAGGAGAGACGGAATAGGCACGTAGCCCCATTCAATGTTCTTGTCCGAAAGCACGATAATGTCGAAACCTTCGTTCACCGCACGCACAGCATCGCCCGCGATATTCTGCAGGGCAGCTTCCAGCACGGAGCCGTCACCGCCCAGCGGGAACTGCATCTTGAGCACCTTCGCCTTGAAAGCCTTGTCGCCAATGTTCTCGAAGCGACGGATTTCATCTTCGGTCACGATCGGGCGCGGAATCTTGATGAGGTGCGCCTGCTCCGGAGTCTCTTCCAGAATGTTGCCGTGGTTTCCGATGTATGTCGTAAGGCTCATCACCAGTTCTTCACGGATCGGGTCGATAGGCGGGTTCGTCACCTGGGCGAACAGCTGCTTGAAGTAGTTAAACAGCGGCTGGGGCTTGTCCGAAAGCACGGCAAGCGCGGCATCGTTACCCATGGAGCCGATCGGCTCAGCACCATTCTTGGCCATGGGCTGCAAGATGATGGAGAGGTCTTCGGCAGAATAACCAAAGCGCTTCTGCTGCACCAGAATATCTTCGGGAACGTCGGAGGGGTTGATCTCGCTGAAGAGCCCGCGAACGCTCATCTTGTTCTCGGCAACCCAGCGGCGGTAAGGCTTGGCACGCGCCACCTGGGCCTTCATTTCCGCATTTTTCAAGATACGGTGGTTTTCAAGGTCGAGGTAGATAATCTCACCGGGTTTCAGGCGGCCCTTTTCTTCCACTTCGTCATCGCGGAGGTCGAGAACGCCCGTTTCGGAAGCCATCACGAAGAGGCCGTCTTTACATAAAGTGTAACGTGCCGGACGAAGGCCGTTGCGGTCGAGAATTGCACCGGCGTTCACACCGTCAGAGAAAGCGACGGCGGCAGGGCCATCCCACGGTTCCATGAGCATGGATTCGTATTCAAAGAAACCACGCACGTCGCGGCCGAGGTAATGCTTTTTGCCCCAGGCCTGAGGCATAAGCATCATCATCGCATGCGGGAGGCTACGACCCGCTGCGACGAGAAGCTCAAACATGTTGTCAAGGCTTGCCGAGTCGCTCTGGCCCGCCGGAACGAGCGGGAAAAGCTTCTGCAAATCATCGCCGATGATATCGCTCTTCAGGTGCGGCTCGCGGGCACGAAGGCTGTTGAGGTTACCGCGCAGCGTATTGATTTCGCCGTTGTGAGCGAGGTAGCGGAACGGGTGCGCGAGCGGCCAAGTCGGGAAAGTGTTCGTGGAGTAGCGCTGATGAACAAGCGCAATCGGGCTTTCGAAATCGAGATCGTTCAGGTCCTTGTAGAAGCCCTCGATCTGGCTTGCCAAAAGCAGGCCCTTGTACACGATGCTACGGCGGCTGCAGCTACAGATGTAGAGGCCCTTGCAAGCCTTTTCCATCAGGCGGCGTGCCACATAGAGCTTGATATCGAACGCGCTGTCGGATTCAAAAGCGGAACCGTCGAAGAACGCCTGGCGGATATGAGGCAAGGTCTCGCGGGCCGTGCGGCCAATCTTGTCGGCATTCACCGGCACTTCGCGGAAGTTCAGCACCGGCATGCCCTCGGCAGCGGCAATCTCCTTGATCTTTGCGTCAAAGGCATCGGCCTTAAGCGTGTTCTCTACAAAGAACATGGCCACGCCATAGCGGGCCGGGAGTTCCGGGTTCACCTTACGGAAGAACTTGTGCGGCATAGAAAGCAAAAGACCCGCACCATCACCGGTTTCCGGGTCTCCACCTGCTGCACCGCGGTGCATGAGCCTCTTCAAAACAGTAATGCCCTGCAGCACAATCTGGTGCGAGGCTACATTATTAATATTGGCGACCAGGCCGACACCACAGGCGTCGTGTTCATTCATCGGGTCGTAAAGAGCTTGAGCGTTCATAAAAGTCCTTTTCTTGCTTTTTGCGCTCTTTATTTGCAAAATCCGTGCCAATTTCTGAAAATACCCGCCAATTATTGAAAAAGCGGAAAGAAAATGTAAAACAGAAGCCGAATCTCAAAATCCGACTAAATTTTTAATTTCAGAAATTGTAAAAGAAATGATGTGTATTACATTTTTCGTAATAAGCGGTAAAACGGGGAGTTTCCCCTCTTTTCCCTAGTCGTGCACGCAGCGGATATAGGCCCCGACATTTCCCGGCGGAGTTTCGGTAACGAAAGTCGCGACATCCGAACTGTCAAACGATATAAAACCCGACAACGAGCCATCATACGGAGCCCAGAACCGGGTTTTCTCCCCTAGCCCCACAAATTTCCCATCTTCTTGCAGGTAGCCGCCAGGCAACACGTTGAATTCGAAATGGTTCTCGCCGTTCCACTCTTCGGAAGATTTTAGATAGTAGGACATCTTCTCAAAGTCCCAGGAATCCTCCAAGACAAAGTCCAGATCCTGCCAATCCTCGTATGTCGCTACATGGTAGCCACTGCTACACATGCTCTTTTGCTTCACCGAATACTCACACTGCTTGTAATTGCATGAATCCGGCAGGTGCATCGCCTCGGCCCAGGTGTAGAGCCTTCCGTACTTTTCACAATTTTCCTCATCGTTGTCATAGCAAACGCCCAGGGAATCCTTGCAATTCGGGGTCCATAGATTATAGCAGTCAACGGATTCGTTTTTTGCAATCCACGTGAGTCCCATGAAAGACGTAAACTTATAATTGGCATCGTCACTACGGGCAATATATCCGACGGTATATTGTACAGAGCTCGACGAGGCTTCTTCCACACTCGACGAAGATTCTTCTGTACTCGACAAGGATCCGTCCGCACTCGATGACGAGACTTCCGAGGAGCTAGACGCGACACTGGAACTGGATTCGGGAATATCGTACCTTTTATCCCCGCGGATATCCCTGGGCGCAACGCCTTCGTCGATGCAGGCCGCAAACAGCAAGGCGCATGCGGCAATCAGAATGTATTTCGCGTCCATCCTCATTTCGCAGCATCCTTCGGTTGTTTGTCGGCACGGCAGGGGTACTGTTCCAACCAGGCAAGAACTTCTTCCCTGGAATGCTTTTCGGAGCACAGTTCAGGATAGACCTTCGGCACAAGGTCTTCGGGATCAAGCACAAAATTCGAAACGGCCCAATAAGCCACAGAAACTCCAAGGCCAATCATAAGTCCCCCTACACCACTATTGGTCACCTGAGCCCCAGGCAAGAAGGACAACGTCCCGACCAACAAAGATGGCCAGAAAAGAACCTTGCGTTCCATCTGTTGACAATAATCGAACGAATCGACCGGTACCTTGAAGGCCGTAAACCCGTAATCCTGCTGGAGCCAGACACTCCTGGAACCTTCATCATAGCAGATTCCCTTGGACGTAACCGCTGTGACGGAATCACTCGGATGTTCCGCGAGCGACATGGTTTTCGAGGTGTCCGGGATACGGAACCACTGGCGCTTGATGGTATGGAGCGAATCTATTTTCCCATTTTCATCCCGCAGGCTGTCGGCATAAGCCGCATCAATTTCCCTCATTTTCCTGATATTCTTTTTCGCCATCGAACGCATCACGTCGTTTCCGCCGAGGGATCCCCCGGTGGATGTCCAGATATCCACAGTCAAGGCAAAACGGTTCCGGTCTTCATCCAGGTCGCGGCCATAGCGGAATTCCAGCGACACCTTGCTCTCGTTCCCGATTTTCCTTGTCACATAGAATCCGCCGCCGACTTCCGTGTAGAAACGGTGCCGCGGGCTCGGGAAACCGCAACCAATCGAATAGCAGTCGTCATCGACAAAATAAACTTCGCGGCCGTTCCTGGAAAGGTGTTCCGTAAAACCAATTTTCCAGCTGTCATTGAGCGGAATCTGTTCAATCGCCAAGCCGCCACCGGAATAACGCCACAGAGCGCCGCGTTCACTGGATTTTATCGCGGGAATGGCAAGCGCATTCATGTCGCTCCAGGCCGTAAGCCCAAAATAGGGAGAGACAAACCCCATCTGCATGAAGGGAGAAAAAGTCTGGTAGCCCATCCCGAAGGTGAAATACCCTCCGCTGATATAGCTGGCGAGGTTCACGTCGCCCCACCACTCGGCATAGCTGTAATGGCTATAGGACTTGTTCTCGTGTTTACCGTTTTCCAGGTCGCCCGCATAATACGACAGGCCTAAACTTCCGATTGCGCCGTCCTTCGCGTAGCTGTCCATGTAGGCTGCCGCCGGAGGCGGACGCATCACGGAGCTGCACCCCGCGAGGCAGACCGCAACCAACAAGAGCAACAAGGAGCCCACTTTATTTTTCAACATGAAAATCATAATAGCAGGCTCATTGAAAAAGACCAGTAAATAAGCGGATTGTCGTCCGGACGAGTCCCCATTTCAAACGAGAACATATACCCCTGATGACTCCTGGTATTGGATTCCTTTAACAGGGGTATGTTCGTATATCCCACAAAATCGATGCCATAGTAATAAATCCAGTCCTCGACGTGGTAGCCATCCCGGAGGGCCGGGTCTATATGATTCCCCGTTCTATAATCCGTACGGGTATACTCACGGAAACCGGGATTGATGATGTGCATCTGCCGGAGTCCGCCATGGAGTCCGAAGCCAAGGCCGTGGTTATTCATGAACACCATGGTTCCACCCCCGACATTCAGGCTCCCTGTCAGCAGGTTTTCGCGGATGTCGATTGTCGTGGCTTCATCTTCGTCCCTGCCCAGATAACATCCGAAAGTCAAGTCGTACGTTGCGGCCAGGTATATCGGTCCCAGCCACTGGACAACCATGGGATAAAGCCCGACTTTGAAAAAGGCGGAGTAGGAGGCGTTCAAGAAAAAGCCTCCACCGAGACGGTTTCCCTCCCAATGTTCCGCACCTGACGTATTTTCCGTTTTGGGCCACCTGAAATCATACAGTTTCATGTCAAAACGGTAGCCCGAACCGTCAATCTTGTCATTCGAATAATGCCGCTGCGGATCTTCGCTGGTACTGACGATTTTTCCCGAAATATTGCACTCGTCGCAGGCCCCGATATTTGTCGTAAACGAGAAAAAGCGCTGCGTTCCCGGTGCAATCTGCCTTGCCAAAAGCGCTTGCGGTACAAAGCTGGGCGACAGCACGACATAATCGTCCGCCCACGCGGCAAAAGCGCAGAAAAACACAATCAGCAGGCAAATCTTCCGCATAGTTTGTATAGAGAAAAATAATAAAAAACACACCCGTGCAGCCATCTTTTTTATATTTAGGTTGAAAAGAGATCAAGACGATGGACCAGAAAGACATTGACCGCACCCGGTATTTCGAGCTGAAAAAGCAGCTGGAAGAAGCTAGCCGCCTTTACTACAAGGAAGGCGTCTCCCCCATGAGCGACCAGGATTTCGACTTTGGCCTCAAGGAGATGGAAGCGCTCGAGGCGAAGTATCCGGAACTTCGTGGCAATGCATCGCTCACGCAACGGGTCGGCAGTGACTTAACCAATGACTTTGCGAAGGTCGCACACGCGGTGCCCATGCTCAGCATCGCGAACGTGTACAGCGCCGAAGAAATGGCGGAGTTCGTCAAGGCGGCCGAGGAAGGAATCGAAAGCCTCGGCGACGACAAGCGAACGACCTCCGCGCATAAGTGGATTTGCGAGCGGAAAATCGATGGCGTTTCGCTTTCGATTGTGTACGAAAACGGACGCTTGAAGCAAGCGGCCACCCGCGGCGACGGAGCCCAGGGCGACGATGTGACGTTGAACGCGCTCACGATTGCGGATATTCCTGAAACTCTTGACGCAAAGAAGCTTAAAATCGACCCGAGCGAAATTCCGCAGGGCACATTCGAAGTCCGCGGCGAAGTCTACATGGAACGCGAAGCCTTCGAACGCCTGAACGAGCAGTTCATCTTGGAAGGCAAGAAGATTTTCCAGAACCCGCGCAATACAGTTTCGGGTTCGCTCAAGCTCAAAAGCGTGGCCGAATGCAAGACGCGCCCGATGCGTTTCTTTGCCTACCACATTCCGCAGAGCGACAACAAGACGCACGAAGAGAACCTACAACAGCTCAAGAAGCTCGGGTTCCACACGAACGATTACTGGACCGCGGAAAACACCGAAGAAATCATGAAGATTTCGGAGCAGATCGGTGCGAGCCGCGACAGCCTCCCCTTCGAAATCGACGGCATGGTCGTGAAGCTGAATGACCTCGCCATGCAAAGAGCGCTCGGCACTACGAGCAAAAGCCCGCGCTGGGCCATCGCCTACAAGTTCAAGGCCGAACGCGCCTACACGCCGCTCCTTTCCGTCGAATTCCAGGTGGGCCGCACCGGTGCGGTCACGCCCGTAGCGAACCTTGCACCCGTGCGCCTCGCGGGCACCACCGTCAAGCGCGCCACCCTCCACAACTTCGACGAAGTCGCCCGACTGGACCTCCACTTCGGCGACACCGTCGGCGTCGAGAAGGGCGGTGAAATCATCCCGAAGATTACCGATGTCAAGAAGGAACTGCGCCCTGTCGGAGCCGAACCCGTAAAGGCCCCCGAAAAATGCCCCGAATGCGGCGAGCCCCTGACGCACGTGGACGGCGAAGTCATCCTCCGCTGCGAAAACCTGCACTGCAAGGCTCAGGTACAATGCCTGTTCGAACATTTCGTGAGCCGCGAGGCCATGAATATCGAGAACCTCGGCCCCGCCCTTATCGCAAGTCTTATTGCCACGGGCAAAATCAAGCGCATTCCCGACCTTTACCGTCTCACGCTCGAAGACCTCGAATCGCAGGAGCGCATGGCCAAGAAGAGCGCGAAGAACGTCTACGACGCCATCGCCGCATCGAAGGAGCGTAGCCTCGAAAACCTGCTGCACGGTCTCGGCATCCGCTTCGTTGGCCGCACCAGTGCCCGAAACCTCGCGAAGCACTTCCGCACGCTCGACAAGATCCGCGCCGCAACCGTAGAAGATCTGCAAAACGTGAACGACGTCGGCGAACGCATCGGGAAATCCGTCTACGACTTCTTCCACACCGAACTCTACCGCAACGAGGTCGAAGAACTCATCGCGCTCGGCCTCCCCACCGAATTCAAGGGCGTCGTGAAGACGCTTTTCCAGGGGCAAACCGCGGTCATCACCGGAACGCTCCCGACCATGGAACGCGAAGAAGCCCGCAAGCTCATCGAAGAGAACGGCGGCAAGGTTTCGGGTTCCGTAAGCAAGAAGACAAGCTGGGTGCTTGCAGGCGAAGCGGCAGGTTCCAAGCTCACAAAGGCGAACGAGCTCGGCATCCCCGTGCACGACGAAGCCTGGCTCCTCGAGCAAATCGCGAACAGCGACAGCGGCGAGGATTCCGGCGAGAGCGCCGGTCCCGATACTACCGAAAATGACGGCAGCAAAAAGCCCGCCGCAGATGCGAACGGGCAACTCAGCCTATTCTAAAAAACGTCAGGGCTTGGCCGGTTCCTGCGACATCATTTGCAGCAGGGAATCGTTCACGACCTCCCTGGGCGTATCCTGGACGCAGCGCAGGGAGAACGACGTGCTCTCGAAATCTTCCGCACGCATCAGGTCGTCCTTGCTGTTGATGAGGTTCCAGTAGGCCGCCCCCACGTCTCCACCGCCGGTCGCTTCCCAGAAGTAGGCGCTGGAGCCAAGTTCCATGAATTCGCCATCGCTGTAGCGCGCTCCCGCAGGAATCGCGTTAAAGCCGGAAGCCTCCGTAATGGGCGCACCGCCACGGACCCAGCCTTCGCGCGTCTTCATCGCGGAAGCGACACTTCCCTTCCCCATCTGTGCGATACTGGTGACAAGCTCGCCCCATTCCTTCTGTGAAGGCACATGCCAGCCGGCAGGGCAAATTCCCTGGTGTTCTTCCAGGATGGCGCCCTCGACCGGATTCGAGAGGAAGTCGCGAGCAAGCCTCATCGCCACATGCCACGGATAGAGCCTGCCGTAGCTGCGGCAGCGTATATCCTTGTCCTCGTAGCAGAAGCTTCCGGGAGCCGCGAAGCGCAAGTTCTCGGCCATCCACCTCTTGTTTCCGATCAAAACCGTCTTGTAGCGGTTCTCGTCGCGCGAGTCGTAAATCGCCGTGCTGTCGTAGATTTCGTCGTCGCTGGGCGGGTCCATGATACAGCGCACGGGGAATGCCGCCATCTTGCCCGAACTGTCGCGCACCATGTCGTCGCTGTCGTAGCGTAGCGACCAGTAGAAAGCCGTCGCGGAATCCTTTTCCGCCGTACTCCAGAAGCCCGTCGCGGAATCGAGATTGCTGAACGCGGAGAACGCGGGCAAGTATCCGGAAGGCAGCGCATTGAAGCCGAACCCGTTCTCGCCGGGCATCGAGTTGTCCGTCTCGGGCCACACATCACGAGCCTTGAGGTTCGTTCCCACGGCTACTGCGTCGTCGATATCCTGGATGAATGCGTTCAGGCGCTCGAAATCATAGATGCTCGGGATATGCCAGCCGACAGGGCACACGCCGCGATGCACCCGCTTCACGGAATCGCGCGCGACTTTCTCGGAGAAATCGTTCGGAAGCTTCATCGCCGCAGCCCACGTATAGAGCCTGCCGTATTTCGTGCAGTTCGTCGAATCACCGCCATAGCAGAAGCTGCCCGGCACGTCGACATCGAGGTTCTTCGCCATCCAGACCTGGTCGCCGATATGCACCGCGTAGATTTCCTTGTTCTGCACCTTCATGACTTCAGGCTTCACGACAACCGGCGGCGGGGGCGGTTCCTTGATCTTGTAAAGCTTATCCTCGACGCAGCGAACCGAAACCGCATTTTCCTTGGTTTCCAGGACCTTGTCGAACGACTTGGAATCGTATGTCAGGCGCCAAAAATACGCGCCACCCGCATCGTACTCGGTCGCCGCCCAGAACTGGGCCGACGCGCCCTTATCCATGAATTCGCCAATGAAATACTTCTCGCCGGCAGGTATCGCGTTAAAGCCGAACTCATCGCTGCCAAAAGGCAGACGCAGTTCACGGTCCCAGCCGTCCTTGGACTTGAGGCTGATGCCCACGCCGTCGCTCTTGCCCATCTTGCCCACGTAGTACTTCATCTTTTTCCATTCCTTGTTGGTCGGGACATGCCAACCCGCAGGGCAAACGTCATGGACGCGCTTTTTCAACTTGGTAACGGAGGTAGAATTGTAATAGTCGACAAGCTTCATCGCCGCCGCCCACGTGTAAAGGCGACCGTATTCCTCGCAGTTAGACTCTTGCTTGTTGTAGCACTCGGTCCCCTTCAGCTTGAACCGGAGGTTTTCTGCCATCCAGCGCTGTTCGCCGATCTGCACCGTCTTGTAGACCTGCTTGTCGCGCGGGTCCACCAGGTTCGGCATTTCCTCGACCGCCCAGAGCGCAGTCGACACCAAAAGCGTAATGAGAACGATTCCCTTCTTCATGCAATTAAAATAACTTAAAAAAGCGAAAAGTGCACAAAAAAAGAAACCCACCTTCCGGTGAGTTCCTTATTTTCGTACCCCCAAGCGGACTCGAACCGCTGTTGCGGGAATGAGAATCCCGAGTCCTGGGCCACTAGACGATAGGGGCAAGTGTGCCTGAGCGGCACAAGTATAGAAAAATCCCAGGATTGCGTCAACAGGTTTTAACCCGCCGACACAACTTTTTTATTCCTTGTAGAAGAGGTCCAGGTTGCTTTCTACAGGGGTTCCCTTTTCGAGATTATTGATAAACTCGTTATAGGTCGTCATAGAAATGAAGCGATTGTTCGTGGCAATGTCTTCCTTGGCAGCCGACTCAACGGCAGATGCTTCCGGTTCGACCTTGTTGTTCACGCGGACCATGACGGCGCCAAGCTCGGTTTCGATAGCCGGGCCCCATTCGCCAACCTTCTGGCTATTGAGCACCTTGTAGAGGTTTGCGCTTGCGTAGCTGAAGCCGGGAACATAGCCTTCGGCAGAAGACTTCATGTTCTGGATAGCAACCTTCTCGATCTTGGTAGAATCCTCAGCACCCTTCCAATCCTTCACCTGGGCAGCAACCGTATTGAGGTAAGCGGCAGCGGCAGCGGCGGACTTCTTGGCCTTCAGGTTATCCTTGATGGCACCGAAGTACATATCGAGGTTACGTTCGCCAGCCTTGAGTTCCTTCGACTTGACGGCCAGGGCGACATACTTGGTGTTCTTGAGCACCGGGGACGCGATTCCGCCTTCATCCGGGAGGTTGTCGTTGGGCCATGCGTAAGAGACGAGGCCCCTCAGGTAACCGAGAGCAGCAATGCTTCCGTTGCGGCCGATCCATTCGGATTCCTTGACTTCGAGTCCGCGTTCCTTGGCGGCGGCGGCGAAATCCTTGCCGGCATCGACTTCGGACTTGACACCCGTGAGGATGCGTTCGAGGCTATCGATCGTTTCGGAAGAAGCGTTCACGACCAGGAGGATATGGCCGACGTTTGCCGTAACCTTGCCGGTAGAATCGGTCGTCTTGCCGTAGCTCTTGATGATGTGGTAGCCGAACTGCGAACGAACCGGTTCGGAAATGGCACCGGAATCGAGAGCGAGGGCAGCCTGTTCAAATTCAGGAACAAAGAGGCCGTTGCCAGCGGGCTGGTCAAGCATGCCACCCTTTTCGGCACTGCCCGGGTCCTCGGAAGAGATGCGGGCCATATCTTCGAAGTTAGCCGTAGAAGAAGTGTCGGCAAGCTGGAAGTAAATCGTCATCGCATATTCACGGATACGTTCCTCGTCGGCGGCGGTAGCTTCGACCGGGATGAACGCATAGTTGAACTTCACGGCGTCGTTCTCGACAAAGAAGCTGTCCAGGTGGGCGTTGAAGTAGCCCTTCACCATAGCGGAATCGACAGCATCATCAGCGACGGCGAAATCATTGTTCGAAGCAAAGGCGACATCGATATCGAAATCTGTCAGGCGACGGTTAACGGCCCACTTGGCTTCAAGAGAAGTCGGATGGATGGACGCCCCGACCAGCACCTGAAGTTGACGCAGCGGAATGCTCTTGGAGTTGAGTTCTTCTTCGATCTGGAGCATCGTGCCCCACTTGAAGGCTTCCGGAGTCTCGAGCCAAGCTTCGTAATCGGCGGCGGTGGCCGTCGAGTCGGTCAAGAACTTGGGAAGACTCGCAATATAGGCTTGGCTGCGCTGCATAAAGTCTTCCTGAGAAGTCGCCTGCTGCTGGATGGCGGCGAGACGGTACTGGGCTTCCTGCACCAGGCGGCCGCGGACCGCGTTGGAGTTGGTCTTGAATTCAGACTTCAGCTCGGCGACCGAGGCTGCCAGTCCGGCTTTCTCGATCTGCTCGTCCTGCAGAATCTGGCGAACGAAGGAACGAAGGACGTCGTTGCGAAGCTGCGCGTACTGAGCGTCGTCGAGGTGCTGTTCGCCGTTCTGGCTCTGCTGAACCATCTTGACACGGGAATCAAATTCGACAGAAGATACCTTGTGGCCGTTCACTTCCACAATCGGATAGCTCTGCGCCGTCTTGGGGACGCGGTCCATGGCCAGAAGGCCGACTGCGATACCTGCCGCGAAAATGACGA
>JAEEGH010011616.1_pt1 | contig 19933 bp, 18 predicted proteins | sample 9134181 | NCBI WGS metagenome assembly JAEEGH01 (sample SAMN16246544, study PRJNA631951) | gut metagenome | biome: gut microbiome; feature: rumen; material: DP-attached | host: Bos | place: Iran: Karaj | collected 2018-10 | reverse complement strand
GCGGGAATCCGTCGGATCGGTGTTGCAAGTCTGACGAAAAACCGTATTTTTGAAACATGATGAAACAGAGGGCTTTATTTATCGGCGGGACTTGGTCATTCCCTGCAAAAATTTTCCTAACTTTGAACATCGTCCAGACATGATTCCGTTCCGTTTTCATATCGCGATTCTCCTAGCCCTTCTAACAGCCGTTCCTATGTCCCGTTATCCCGAAAACCAGAAAGTCCGGAAGCCCGCCGTCGCCGGCTCCTTCTATCCCGCCTCCGCCCGGGAAATCAAGTCCATGGCGGGGCCGTGGCTGCATCCCGCCGCCGGGGGCGACGCCCCGCAGGCGGTCATCGTCCCGCATGCCGGCTATGTGTTCAGCGGCGAGGTGGCCGCCTCGGCCTTGAACCGTATCCCGCGGGGACACGCGTACAAGCGGGTTTTCCTGCTCGGACCGAGCCACCGCGTGGCCTTCACGGGCGCGAGCGTGCAAACCGCCTGCGCATGGGCGGAAACCCCGCTGGGGAAGGTCCCGGTCGATGTCGCCGTGGGCGAGGAACTCATCCGGGCGGGGGAGGGCGTGTTCACGTACCGGAGCGACGCGCACGACCGGGAGCACTGCCTGGAGGTCCAGCTGCCGCTGCTGCAGCTGGCTTTGGGCGAGGTGCCGCCCATCGTCCCCATCGTCATCAGCACGGAGCGGCTCGGCGTGCTGGAGCGGATCGCGGAGGCGCTGGAACCGTATTTCACGCCGGAAAACCTCTTTGTCATCAGCTCGGACTTCTCCCATTATCCGTCCTACGAGGATGCGAAGAAGTCGGATCTTTTCATGGCGGAAACCATCGTCTCGGGCGGGCTCAACGAGTTCCTGAAAGCGCTCTCGGATGTCCACAAGCGGGGTTTCGTGGGCGAGGACACCGCCGCCTGCGGGGCCTGCGCCATCGCCGTCCTGCTGTCCCTGATGGACGGGCAGGGGAGGGACCGCTTCGCCGTGGACCATGTGATGTACCGGAACTCCGGGGATTCCGTCTATGGGGACAAGGACCGGGTGGTGGGGTACAATGCATTCGCGATCACGCGGTTGCCGGAGAAACCCGCCGGGGACGACCATCTATTCCGCGTTCAGCGGGCTTTGAAATAGAGGGCGTTCATCAGGTAGGCGACCGCCGCCCCAATCAGGCAGGCAAATATCAGAATCCGTTTCATATCGATCAATAACCGGCTACTTTGGCAATCAGGGGAGCGATCTCGGCATTGTCTTTCACGGCCGTGAAAGCTTCGCTTCCCGCGCCCGTGACGTAGAGGCCCACCGGAGAACCGGAGTGGGATCCGAAGCTGAAGCGGAATCCGGCGGCGTTGTCAACGATGCGGATGGCCTCATCCACGAGTTTGGCGTTCACGGAATACAGGTTGGCTTTCCCGAGGTGACGGTCGCCGTTCTCTCCGAAGGTCTGGATGTAGACTTCCCGGAGGGAGGCCTCTGCTTCGGCCGGTACGTCCACATGCTCCCATAGGCCCAGATGCTGGGCGAAAAATGCCTTTACAGCCTCCCAGGTAGGAGCTTTGTAGGCTTTCTCGTCGGGGAAGAAGGCGTCGCGGAAAAGGTCGGTCAGGACGGTGGCCGAGCCATCCTGCCACGCGAGCCGCTCCGGGTTCATCTTGTACTCGCCGGCGCCCAGCATCAGACCGCCGGTCTCGTGGTCGGCCGTCACCAGGATCAGGGTCTCCCCGGGATGACGCTCCAGGAAGGAGAGGGCGAGGTCCACGGATTCAGCCATGTCCGTCACCTCCTGAAAACAGGCGGCGGCGTCGTTCCCGTGACCGCCATAATCAATCTTTCCGCCCTCGATCATGAAGAAGAAGCCTTCTTCGCAGAAATGCGTCTCCAGGTAGCCGATGCCGGCTTTCACAAAATCGGACAGGGCCGTGTCGCCTTCCTTGCGGTCGATGGCGTACGGGAGGTCGTTCTGCGGCGTGCCGCTCAGGCACAGGACGCGGCCGTCGGTCGCGGAAACGCCCGTGAAACCGGGTCCCCGGAACAGGGAAATGCCCGCGCGGACCGCCTCCTGCTCATAGAACGCGGCGTCGTGGCCCGAACTGCGGCGCGTGATGAAGCCGCCGCCGGCGAGGAAATCGACAGGGGCCTTGATCTGCTGCAGGGCGATGTCGTCATAATTGCCCCGGCGCGCGGTGTGCGCAGAAAACGCCGCCGGCGTGGCGTGGTTCACGCCCACGGTAGTGGCGATGCCCGTCCCACGGCCGGCCGCATGGGCCCACTCGGTGACCGACGTGACCGGCTTTCCGTCGGGATCAACGCCCACGGCGTCATTGTAGGTCTTCACGCCCGTGGCGAGGGCCGTTCCCGCGGCGGCGGAATCCGTCACCAGGGAATTGTCCGACACGGTGGTGATAAACACCCGCACGGGGAAGTGGTTGAAGTTGATCTCGGCCGGGCCTTTCCCGGTGGCCCGGTTGTACTGCTCGGTGCCGATGACCTGGTTCACGCCCATGCCGTCGCCGATGAAGTAGAAGACGTATTTCGCCTGGGGCTGGGCCAGGAGGGAGACCGTAAGAAAAGCGGTGAGAAGGAGGAGTGCGGTTCGTTTAAGCATGTTATGATATCCAATCTAAAAAGGCTTTCACGCGCTGGCGGGATACCTGGAGGGGCTCTCCGGTGGAAGGCTCGACCTGGATGTCCAGCCTCCCGTCCGGACGTTTCTCGATTCCCCGGATGCTGTGAAAGGAAATGTAATAATTGCGGGAAATACGGAAGAACAGGTCTTCGTCCAGTTCGGCCATCAACTCTTCGATGGGCTCGTCGAATATGTAGCGGGAGCCACTGTCCATGACGATGTAGTGCGTCTTTCCTTCAGCAAAGAAATAGGCGATCTCGCTGATTGTGACGGGGATGATCTGGCGGCCCAGGCGCACGATGACCCGTTTCCGGTACTGGTTTGACTGGCTCTTGGCGAGGATGCGCATGGCCATGCGGATGGAGGCGAGGTTCATCTCCTGGGAAGACGCCCGGCAGCGGCTGACAGCCCGGACGAGAGCCTGGTCTTCGTAGGGCTTGAGGAGATAGTCTACGCTGCCGGCCTCGAAAGCCTTCAGGGCATATTTGTCAAAGGCCGTGGTCATGATGACCTTGGCCGTCACCTTCGTCTGGCGGAAGATTTCGAAACTGCTGCCGTCTTCCAGTTCCACGTCCATGAAGATGAGGTCCACCTCATGGCCGGGTGTTTCCAGCCAGGATACGCTTTCCCGTACCGACCCCACGGCGGCGATAACCTGGACGTCCGGGCAGGTCCTCTTCAGCGCGCGGAGGAGTACCTCCCGGGCCGGCTTTTCGTCTTCTATGATCAGCGCATTCATCTAGAGCAAAGGGAGTTTTACCGTATAACGTTCCGGTGTTTCTTGAATGATCACATCCGTCCCCACGGCGTCGCGGTACCGGTTCCGGATGTATTTGAGCCCGTTGCCGGTGGAAGGCTGTGATGTGATTTTGGGATTGCGGTTGTTGGATACGACCAGGTAGCCGTCTTCTGTTGAGATTTCAAGGACCAGGGGGTTTTCGGTCGAGACGGCGTTGTGCTTCATGGCGTTCTCCACCAGCAACTGGAGCGAGCAGGGAACTACATAGCGGGCATGGTCCCCGTCGGCGACGTTTACCTTGACGATCAGACCTTCCGGGAATCGGTTCCGCATGAGGGCGATGTACTGCTTGACGAAGTCCATTTCATCGGACAGGTACACGACCGGTTCGTCTTCATTCTCCAACAGATAGCGGTATATGGAGGAGAGGTCGTGGATGAATCGCATCGCCTCCGACTTGTTCCCGGAGTCGACGATGCACCCGAGGGTGTTCAGGCTGTTGAACAGGAAGTGCGGCTCAATCTGCTGTTTGAGCCGGTCGTAGCTGTACTGGGCTTTGTGGCGTTTGCTTTTTTCCCGGATGACATCGCGGCGCGCCCGGTTTACATAGTAGGCCATCCACACGATCACCGCCATGCTGCAGGCGAAGATGAGGGTGACGTTCAGGATGGCGTTCCCCTTGAAAAAGGACGAGGACGAATGCAGGACCATCACCATCCGGACGATGAGGACGGCCGAAAAGGCGAGGATCAGCGGCAGGGGATTGTCCTGGAAACGGGCGGGTTGCCCGTGCCGGATGCGGTCCACCAGCCTGGCGCAGGCGACCTGGATGAAGCCGACGATGAGGGTCGTCAGGAAAGTGGAAAGCGGACCGGCGATGTAATGCCGGTGCGGGAAGGTGGCCGTAATGATGTAGCGGCGAACCTGGACACCTATCCATTGCCCGATCCACAAACCCAGGAAGTTGATGGCGATCAGGGCCACCACCATGAAGACCATCCCCGACTGCTGCCGCATGGACAGGAAGACGGACATGAGCATGGTGAGCATCGTCAGGATCAGGAGGACGTTGAAATCGAAGACGAGGGCCAGCAGGGACGCAGTCGCATGCAGGAAGGCGAACAGCAGGATAATCAAATATGTATCAGCCCTCTTACTCATACTGCAAAGATAAGAAAAGTGCCCCGGATGCGAAAGGGGTCCGGGGCATTTCGCAATTATTCGTAGTCGGGGTTCTGCTTGATATTGGGATTGTAGCGAACGTCATCCTGCGGGATGGGGAAGACATTGTACTTGTCATCGACGTCCTTCCCGTTGAAGTCGCCCGTGGAATTGGGCATGTAACCTTTGAAATCCCAGTTGTAGCCTTTCGTGTAGCAGCCGAAGCGAACGAGGTCGGAGCGGCGCCAGTTTTCGGTCCACAGCTCGCGGGCGCGCTCATCCAGCAGCCAGGCGTAGGTCAGCTCGGCCTGGCTGATCCGGCCGTCGGTGTCGTTCTTGCCGGCCTGCTGGTACTTTCCATGGCAGTAGGCGCGGTCGCGTACTTCATTGACATAGCCCAGGGCTTCCGCGTTGGCCGTGCCGTTGTTGGCCCTGAGGATTGCTTCTGCGGCCATCAGGTACACGTCGGCGAGGCGCATCACGGGGAAACCTACGTTGGAGTACTTGGTCGGGGCTTTCACCACGCGGTCTTTGGTGACGTTCCTCCACTTGGTGTACAACGCGCCGTAAGGGGCTTTCCCTTCTACTTTGGCTGCGGTGGGGTCGTCACCTTTGTAGAGCTCTTTGACCAGGGCCTTGTTGGAACCGTCCAGCTTGCCGGCGGTCTCGGGGCCCATGAACAGGAGGGCGCGGTGGTCCTTCTTGCGGTCGCCCCAGCTGTCGTCATAGTGGAAGTCGCGGTCGGCTTCGTCGAACTTCTCCACGAACTTCTGGCGGAGGCAGTGGTTTCCGCCCCACTGTTCGGTGATGCCGAAGTCCAGCCCCGTTCCTTCGGCGATCATGGATGCGTGCAGATTGGCCTTGATCAGGTAGTTGGTGCTTCCGGAACCGTTTACGTGGTCGGTCTGCGTCGCGAGACCCCAGATGATCTCCCGGGAGGAGCTGTTGTCTGCGAGGAAGTTCTCGATGTAGTTGGGCGAGAGCTCGAAAGCGTTGCTCTCCAGGATCTTCTTGCAGTAGGTGAGTGCCTTGCCATAATCATCCTTGGAACCGGCGTACACATGGCATCCGAGGCAGGTGCGGGCCAGGAGGAACCAGGCCGAGGCCTGGTTGGCGCGTCCCCAGATGCGCTGTCCGGCGGGAATCAGTTCGTCCTGGATGTCCTCCAGCTCGGAGACGATGAACTCGTAGATCTCCCTGCGGGGCTTCTGCACGGGATAGGTCCCGTTGGGAACGCTGTCGTCTACGAAGCCCACGTCACCGAAACTGTCCATGAGGATGTAGTACATATAGGCCCGGATGAAGCGCGCTTCAGCACGCCAGTATGCCACATCGGCCTTGCAGTCATCGTACACTCCGTTTTCCTTGAGGACGCTTTCTTCGGTGCGACGCAGCAGGTCGTTCGTGTAGGTGATGATCAGGTAGCAGCGGTAATACAGCCAGGCGGGGAACTGCGTTCCGGGTTCCCAGTTCAGGGCCGTGGCGTTCCGCAGGCCGTAACCGGAGCCGGAACGGTTGTACATTTCATCGGAAGTGGCTTCCTGCGACCAGTACAGGGCGCGGAGGAAGGTGGAACGGCCGGCATCCCAGCCGGAGAGATCGTCTCCGCCATGGCCGCTGCCCTGGCTTTCGCACACCATGGCCAGATAACATTTCAGGAAAAAGCCGTGATAGCCTTCGTAGGTGGAGAACACCTCATTTTCGGAGAGGGCCGCTTCGGACTGGGGGAACAGGTCCAGTTTCTCGCAGGAAGCACCCAGGATAAGGGCCGCAAGGATATATATGATCTTTTTCATAAGGCTGTACAATTAAAACTCTGCGCTGACGGAAAGCATGACCATGCGCGGACGCGGGGTGCTGGAGGAATCCATGCCTCCGTACACTTCCGGATCCAGGCCGGGGTACTTGGTGATGGTAAAGACATTCTGCAGGCCCAGGGCCAGGCGCAGGCTGCGGAAGACGCGGGTCTTGTCAAAGGTGTAGCCGGCGACGATATTGTCCATCTTGAAGTAGTCTCCCTTGAAGAGCCAGTAGTCCGATTCGTAGTGTTCGTTCTTCCAGTCCGGAACAATGCCCTTCACCGTGTTGGTGGGGTAGTTGTTGTACTGGCTGTAGAAGGAGTTGTCGCAGCCGCCGTACATGGTCTGCCAGAAAACATACTGGCCGAAGCCGTAGTGGGCGTTCAGTCCCAGGTCCCAGTTCTTGTAGCGGAACGAGGAACTCAGGCCGCCGTAGAACGGCACCAGGCCGCTGCGGTCTTCGCCCTTCATCCAGCGCGAGGAATCGGACGGGGTGTCGTCCACGAATTCGGGAGACTCCGGATCCTCGGGGTTGTAAGAGGGGTTGTACCACTTCTCGAGCGGTTTTCCGTTCTCGTCATACACCTGCTTCGCAAGGTAGAAGGTGTATGGCTTGTGACCCACCTGGTGCACGCGCATATAACGGCTGGAATTGCCGATGGTGATGTATGCGTCGGGATCCTCGTAGGAGGTGAGGGATTCGATGCGGGCGGTGTTCCAGGCGAAGTTCGCGCCGATGATCCAGTAGGCGTTCTTCGTATTGACGGGGACGACGCTCAGCGACACCTCGACACCCTTGGAGGACATCTGGCCGATATTCTGGTCCAGGGAGTTGGAGAAGTTGGAGCCCGCGGGAATCATGACCGAGTTCATCAGGAGGTTGTCGGTCCAGCGATCGTAGTATTCCACGCTGCCGCTGAGGCGGTTCCCGAAGAACCCGAAGTCCAGGCCGATGTTCTTGGTGGTGGTCACCTCCCACTGGATGGTGCGGTCAAAAGCGGTGGGGCGGTAGGCCGGATACCAGGTGCCGCCGTCCAGATAGGAGTGGTTCTCGTCGGAGATGTAGTAGCTGGCCTGGTAGGCGTAGCGGGTGCCGATATCCTGCTGGCCGGTCTTTCCGTAGCTGGCGCGCAGCTTGAATTCATCTACGAAACCCAGGTTCCGGATGAAGGGCTCGCGGTCCAGTTTCCAGGCGATGGCCGCGGAGGGGAAGAAGCCCCAGCGGGTCTCGGGCGCGAAACGGGAAGAGGCGTCGGCGCGGGCCGTGAAGGTGAGCATGTAACGGTCCAGGAGGACGTAGTTCACGCGGCCGAACCAGGAGGACAGGCGCAGCTGGGACTGGCTCTCGGATTCCAGGGAATTCTCTACCGGGGTACCGTCGTTGTAGCTGGAGGCCGATTGGTAAGACTTGCCGAAATCGTCTTCGTAGGAGTGGCCCAGGGTGAGGTCCAGGGCGTGTTTCCCGGCGAAGGTATGCTTGTAATTGAGGTAATAATCAATGTTGTAGTGGTAGCTGCTGGAAGTGTTGTAGGACTGCTTCCCCTGGCCACCCTTCCCGAGGGCCACCATCGAGGCCGACCAGGTCGCGGGGGTATTGTCCCGGCCCAGGTTGTCGGATCTGGATGTGTAGTAGTGGCCGTTGAAGGAGATGGTGGCGGACAGGTCCTCGAGGCCGTGAAACTTGTAGATGGTCTGGACATTGGCCGACACCCGGTTGTTCTTGCTGGATCCGAGGCCCGGGAACAGGGCGTCGGCGACTTCGTTGTCCGTGGAGATCGGGCTGCCGCCGGTTGCATCGGCCCCGAACATGTTGAACCCGAAGGCCTTCTTGTCATAGTTCACGCCATTGACGGTGGCGGGACCGTAGTCGGTGTAGATGGGACGGGTGGGGTCCGTCATGGCGGCGTCGGAGATGGAACCGCCGTATTCGGGGGTGTGCTTGTAGGTCTCCCGGAGGCCGATATTCAGCAGCAGGTGCTTGTCCAGCAGGACGGGATTGAGCTTGAGGGAGGCGGTGAACATGTCCTGCTTGTTGCCCTTGACAGCGCCCTTGCTGTCCTGGAAGCCCAGGGAAACGCGATAGGGGAGATGAGGGAGGGCTCCCTTGAGGGACACGGTGTGCCGGTGGTTGAAGGCTGTCTGGGTGATGGCTTTCTGCCAGTCGCTGTTGGCGTCACCCAGCAGGGCGGCGTCCCATCCGCGGCGGATGTATTCCTCCCGGAATTCATCGGCCCCATAGACCTCTAGTTTCTGGTAGGCGTAGTTCAGGGAGTAGTCACCGCGGTATTCGACGCGGGGCGCAACGGCCTTGTTGCCCTGGGGGCCGCTCTTGGTGGTGACAATGATGACGCCGTTGGCACCCCGGGCTCCGTAGATGGCCGCCGAGGACGCGTCCTTGAGCACGCTGATGGACTCGATGTCGTCGGCATTCACGGAATGGAGGCTTTCGCCCACCATACCGTCAATGACGATGAGGGGTTCGTTGGAGGCGTTCAGGGAGGCCCCCTGGCGGATGCGGATGGTGCCAGTGGAACCGGCCGATCCCGAGCCCTGCGTGATCTGCAGGCCGGCGATTTTGCCCAGCAGGAGGTCCTCCGGGGTGTTGGCCTTGACGCGGTTGAGCTCGCTGGGTTTCATGGCGACGACCGAACCGGTGAGGTCGCTCTTGCGCACCTCGCCGTAGCCGATGACCACGACTTCGTCCAGGTACTCGTTGTCCGGGGTGAGGTTGACGATCTGCGGCAGGAGCGATGCCTTGCTGATGACGGTGGTGTAACCGATGCAGCTCACTTCCACAAGGGCGTCAGCGCTGCCCACCGCGATTGTGAATGCACCGTCCGCTGCAGTGGAAACGCCGTTGGAGGTTCCCTGTTCGACGACGGTGGCTCCGGCTACCGGCCCCTCGGCGTCGACCACGACCCCCTTCACCTGATATCCGCGCTGGGCGGATGCGGCCATGGTCACCATGCCCAGCAGCAAGGCGACCACGAGTTTCTTCAGGGTAGTTTTCATAAATGTACAGTTTGACTGGGTTGGTTATTGTTTGGCCGCAAGGTAGGAAGTCTCGTGTGCCCATGAAAGCTTGTAGCAGAACGAAGGGAGCCAACGGTCGGTTTTGGAGAGTGGATGGCGGGAATCCGTCGGATCGGTGTTGCAAGTCTGACGAAAAACCGTATTTTTGAAACATGATGAAACAGAGGGCTTTATTTATCGGCGGGACTTGGTCATTCCCTGCAAAAATTTTCCTAACTTTGAAAATCGTCCAGACATGATTCCGTTCCGTTTTCATATCGCGATTCTCCTAACCCTCCTAACAGCCGTTCCTATGTCCCGTTATCCCGAAAACCAGAAAGTCCGGAAGCCCGCCGCCGGGGACGACCATCTGTTCCATTTTTCGGCGGAAGAGAAGCGGGCGATGCTCGCCGCCGCGCGGGCGTCCATCTATTCCGCGCTCAGGCTGGACCATGACATCGACGATACCCCCGTCGGCATCCTGAAGGAGAAGGGGTACGGGGTGTTCGTGACGCTGCATCTGGACGGCCGCCTGCGGGGCTGCATCGGCCGGTTTACCTCTTCCAGCACCCTGCACGCCACGATCCGGGAAATGGCCCGGAGCGCCGCGTTCTCCGACCCGCGCTTCCCGGCCCTGTCCCGCAGCGAGGCGCATAAAATCAAGATCGAGGTCTCCGTCCTTTCCCCGCTCAAGCGGATCCATTCCATCGACGAGTTCAAGCTGGGGCGCGACGGCATCTATATGATCAAGGGGCCGTACCACGGGACTTTCCTGCCGCAGGTCGCCACGGAAACGGGCTGGACCACGGAGGAGTTCCTGGGCCATTGCGCCCGCGACAAGGCCGGCATCGGCTGGAACGGCTGGAAGGATGCCGAACTGTACACCTACCAGACGGAAATCGTGGAGGAATGAAAGAGGCGCGGTTCTATACGCCGGTCGAGGGGGGCGTGGAGTGCCAACTCTGCCCCCATCACTGCCGGATCAAGGAAGGCGCCCGGGGCCGATGCCGCAGTCGCGAGTGCCGGGACGGGAAGCTATGGGCCCTGTCCTATGGCGCGCCCTGCGCCCTGGCCGTGGACCCGGTCGAAAAGAAACCTCTGAACAACTTCCTGCCGGGAACCTGGTGCCTCTCCCTGAGCTGCACCGGCTGCAACCTTTCCTGCCGATGGTGCCAGAACAGCGACATCTCGCAGGTGGCGCCGGAGGGGGTGGATTGCACGGCGTTGTCGGCTGAGGAGGCGGTGGACCTGTGCGTCCGACGCGGGCTTCCGTCGATGGCTTATACCTACACGGAGCCTTTTACGTGGTGGGAGTATATGTACGATATGGCGGTGCTGGCGCACGAGCGCGGCTTAAAGAACATCCTGGTCTCGGCGGGGTTCGTGGAGAAGGAGCCGCTGCGGGAGCTGCTGCCGTATCTGGATGCGGCGAACATCGATATCAAGGCTTTCGACGATGGGCTTTACCGCAGCTGGTGCGGGGCCATGCTGGCGCCCGTGCTGGAGAACATCCTGTCGATGGTAGCCGCCGGGGTGCACGTGGAGATTACGAACCTCTTGATTCCGGGCTTGAACGATGCCGAGGAACAGGTGCGGGCCCTGTGCGGCTGGATGGTGGAAAACGGCCTCCAGCGCGTCCCGCTGCACTTCAGCCGCTACTTCCCGCGGTACAAGATGGCCACCCCGGGGCCGACGCCGAAGCAGTCGCTCCTGCGGGCGCGCGAGGTGGCTTTGGCACTGGGAATCGAGACCGTGTATCTGGGGAATGTGTAGGGTTTAGTCCTTCTCGTCGGTATCGTTTTTGGGCTCGTCCCTCTCCAGGAGGATGAGGCCGCGCTTCATGCGGCCGAGGAAGGTGTCGCCGAAGTTCTTCAGGGTTTCTATGAATTTCTTGATGCCCATAGGGATTCATTCGATTGGATCGTCATCATATTTGCCGGCCAGGTCCATGTATTCCTGCCTTTTCTTGTAGTCTCCGAGCATGTCATAGGCTCGTGAGATGGTGTGGCTCATCCAGAACAGGCGCTCACGGTACTCGTCGGGGTGCTTCTCGTAGTAAGAGAACGCTTCCAGGAGCAGGGGCAGGGCCTCGGCCGGCCGGTCCAGCCCGATCAGGCAGATGCCCGCGCTGCGGCGGGCCTCGGCGAGGAACTCCCGATCGAATCTGGGAGACTTTTCCAGGATCCGGACGAGCTTGCTGTACTTCTCCAGGGCTTCCGCGTAGCGGCCGCCCATGAACAGGATATCGGCCTGCAGCTCCCAGGCGAGGGCGTTTTCCTTACTGTATGTGCCAAACAGGTATTCGGAGAGCTCCTGGTCCTCCCAGGCCGCGTCAAGGGCTTCTCCCGTGTTCTCCGGATGTTCCGGAATCTGGTCCCGGAGGAACCGGGCCTGCTCGTAAATGGCCTTCCGGAGCGTCTCCTTGTCGGCCCCGATCGTCCGGAGCAGGAGGACGGTTTCCCGGTGGATGTCCGCGATGGCCCGGTACCAGTCATCGAGCTCGATGTCGCAGCTTTCGTCGAGCGCCTTGATCTTTTCCTTGGCCTGTTTCCGGATGGACTCCGCCGGCTGCCGCTCCAGGTCATCCCAGGAGAACGACTGTTTTCGGGTGAAACCCTTCTCTTCCAGCCGGAGTCCGCCTTCGCGGAGGAAATCGACCACCGCCCGGACATCGGCTTCCGTGACGCCGGCCAGGCTGGAGAGTTCCTGCAGGGAAACCTGCATCAGGAAGGCGACGGAATCGATCTCATGGGCCAGGAGGATGTCCACGGTATGCCCGGGCAGGTCGGTGTCGATGAACTTCCGTCCCAGGAACGGGTTCTCCCGGATCGCCGCCTGGACGGAGGAATCGATCAGGAACCCGAACCATGTCCGGTCCGGATCGGTTTCCCGGAGCCGATAGTACGCCTCCCGCAGCTCCGCATCGGCATGCGCCGCCTTGTACAGCCGGATCTGCTCGGTCAGCCAGGGGTTGATGATGTGTTCGTCGGGCATCGTCAGCTGCCGATGTTTACTTTCTCATACTTGTACCCGAGCCGGCCCAGCTCGATGGCGGCTCCGATCGTGAACATCACTTCGACCGTCACGAGGAAGAACTGATAGGCTTCCGCCGTGCCCGGCTCCGTGCATTCCCGCATCAGGAAATGGTAGGCGTTGGCGGAGCAGGTTTGCATCGCCGGGACGCTGTGCTTGCGGTCCTTCAGGATGTTGTCGGTGATATGGTCGTCCATATCGTCGAAGCCCCGCTCGCCCTGGAAGAACGAGTAGGGAAAGTCCTGGTATTTCGCCCAGTCCTTGTCCCAGAGGTATGCGATGGCCATCCCGAGGTAGCCGGCGCAGGCGAGGCAGTACTCCGGGTAGGCGTTGAAGTTCCGCACGGCGTCGCCGTAGAAGGCCGGCGCGAGGCGCATCCAGGCCTCGTCGATGTCCGGGCTTTCGAGCAGCGTCCCTTTCAGCAGGCCGCTTCCCGTGCAGGTCTCGAGGAGGTTGGCGGTGAGGTCGTCCTTGTATTTATCGACGGTGGTTTTTCCGTTTTCCATCATCAGAAGAACTTCAGGATCTCGTCCAGGGGCTTTCTGGCAGGGCGCTGGGGATCGGCGGCCCGGTAGCCCAGGGCGAGGACGGCCATGATGGTCTCCTCCTCCGGGATGTTGAAGAGGGCGCGGAGCGCATCGGCATCCCGGCCGCCCATGATGAGGGTGTCGAAGCCCATGGCGCGGGCCTTCAGGATCAGGTGCGCGTCGCTGAGGCCATTGTCATAGGCGCCCCATCCGTTGCCGACCTCATTGGCCGGAATCCCGTCATTGCGGAAGCCGGACTTGTCCTTCACGTACGTGGACACGATGAAGACGGGCGCGCCTTCGGTGTTCTTCTTGTTCCACTCGCCGATGACCTCCCGCACGGCATCGGCCTTCTCCGGCGACAGCGCCACATAGTAGCGGCTCGTCTGCGTATTGGCCCAGGACGGCGCCTCCTGCGCGGTGGCGATCAGCGTCCGGATCTCCGCCTCCGAGATGGTCTTCCCGGCTTCGAACTTGCGGATGCTCCGCCGCGTCGCGACCACATCGTCAAAACTGGCGCCCGCCTCTGCGGGCTCCTGGTTGTTCTGGCACGAAAGCACGGCCGCCGCGGCCATGAGGATTACGAGAAACTGTTTCATATTGATTGGGTTATGGTATTATGGGACGAAGATAGGGATTTTTGGCGGGAATGGCAATTGGGAGGGGCAACTTGGGTGAGTATCGAGAGTATTCTCCAGATACCTGTTCCCACTTACACGCACGATGTCGCATCGTCTCTGTCGCAAAAGTCTTTCATGAAGAACTCTTTGACCGCGACAATCTGTCGCAGAATATCTTTTAAGTGTCATCAGAGATGCCAAATTCACCTTATCCTCGGGTGCGGATTGTTTTGAATCTGCTTCCTTGCAGTATGGCGTTCGATTAGTCTTGCTTAAGCATACGTGGTTGTACTAACAGAAAACAGAATTGCTTGGTGCAATTCAAACCCAAATCCGTTATTGTTGAACAAGATAACAGGAAAATCGTTATCTTTGCTCATAACACCGCCGAACTGATAGCCTATGGATACCAAGAAAAAAACAATCTATTTCAATTCTCGAGATGAGTTGCTACGGGTTGATTTATCGTCTGTAGTGTATTTTGAGGCCGATGCCAATTACACAAAGATGGTTTCTGTCAATGGGCTTACGGATATGGTTTGCATCAGCCTTGGCAGAATGGAAGAACTATTAGCTCTCCGTTTCAAAGATGCACCAGGAATGTTTGCTCGTATTGGGAAGCGTTTTATATTGAACCTCAATTATGTTTATCGGATCAACACCCTCAAACAAGAATTGACACTTAGCGACCAACATTCTTTCTCTTACACACTTTCCATTTCGAAAGTAGCTTTAAAGGCTCTCAAGGATTTGATTTCCCCTTTTACTAAAACGGAATCGAAATGATTGAACTATTAATCGGCCGGGAGAGCGGAGTTGAGAATCCCCGCTTAGCTGTTACCCAGAACGGGCAGACTCTTTTTTTCGGCACTCCAGGAAGTGTCCCCAAAGACGTAAGCCGGAAGCATTGTCGTATTCAGATTGGTGAGGATAGTAAGATGATTGTTGAGGACCTTACCGACAATAATTTCATCTACATCAATGGTGCCGATTGTAAGAGGAAGGGGAATGTCAGTCTGTCAGATACGATTGAACTCGGGCCGTCCAAGTACCGCTTGGACATGGATATTATTATCAAGACGCTTTCTTCCAAGCAGTCCTTCTCAATCAAGCATCTGGAGTCAATCTATGATGGCTATCAAAAGGACAGATTTGATATGCAGGTGAAGCAAGGGAAGTTAAATGCACTTAGCGCCCTTCCTGGAGTCTTATCCATGACATCCATAGGCCTTGCCGTCTTCATCGAGAATGCCAGGATAATAATGATTATCATCGCCGCCATTTTTGCCTTGTTTTTTGCTCTCATCCGCTATCGGAATGCAAGTAAGATTCCTATTCGGACAAGAAAAATGGAAGAATCTTTTAGAGAGAAGTATGTGTGTCCGAACCCGGCATGTGGACACTTTCTCGGAGGAGTCCCCTATAAGGAATTGCTGAAGAATAGAACTTGTCCATATTGCAAGACAAAGTTCACCGCATAGTGAAGCAAAAAAGCATTTCGTCCTCATATCCCTATGCTTCGTGGATTAAACCAGCAAATGCTTTTTCGTTGTTCTTTGCAGGAATATATTTGCTCAGAATTTTAAATCAACAGTATTATGAAAAGATTAATTCTGATTGCAATTGCATTCCTTCTTGCCTCCATGGGGGCAAACTCTCAAAGTTTCTCCGCTCGTTTGGCAGGTGGGGGACAGCTTTGTCTCCAGATTACGGACACAACCCGTAAGAAAGCGGAAATCGTTCGAGTTAAAGCATTGGGTAATACTCAGCTTTCTCTCCCGTCCGGGGATCTGGTCATTCCCTCCACTGTCAAGTACAAGGAAACGGTATATTATATTATGTCCATTGGAGAATCCGCATTCTCCGGGGCGGAAGATCTTACATCCGTTTCTATCCCTTCATCCATCCAGAGCATAGGAGACAAGGCATTCAGCGGATGTTCCAATTTGAAAAGTGTGGTTTTTCCTAGTTGTAAACCAATAATAGGTAAGGATGCATTCGAAGGGTGCAACTCGTTGTCTTCTGTTTCTTTTGGGAGCGATTGGCAGGCCGTTGATTTTCAAGAGTTTGCTGCATCGGAATCATTGAGAGAGGTTTTTATCCCGGCTCGAGTCAACAAGATTACTGGCCTGAAGACCATTGCGTCCTTGGAAAGAATCGAGGTGGACGCCAACAACAAAGCGTTCTCATCCCATGACGGAATGCTGTATTCCAAGGACGGGTTGACCCTTTATGCTTGCCCTATAGCCAAAAGCGGACAGGTGTCCATTCTTTCTGGAACAGAAACGGTTTTAGACGGAGCTTTTGGGAATTGCATCAAGGTCGATGGGATTATTCTCCCTTCCTCCATCCATGCTTTTGCTTTTGATGAATTCGCCGGTTGCTCCAGTCTCCAAAGAATTGTCATGATGCCAGAGGTTCCGCCTACAACTGCAAGGTGGAATGGAGCAACAGTCTTTGCCATTAAGGCTCCCAATCAGAAGTGTTCCATTCAGGTTCCAAAGGAGTATCTTTCCCGTTATCAAGTGAGTATCTGCTCTTCTGATGGGGCTTATGAGACTTTGAAAGGAAACCGAAAGGACGAAGTTGCTTCAGAAGAAATGATGGACAAGTCTTCCGTGAATAAAGCGAAAAAAGCTTTCCTAAGATGAATCGTATCCAAGTAATTATTCTTGTTCTTTTGTTCTGTGTGTCAGCCAAAATTGATGCACAGAACATATACCTTTTGTCTGTTGGTGTTGCAGATTATCCTGGGAAAAAGAACGATCTCTTCCTACCCGCTCAGGATGCTCAGGTTATGTATGATTTATACAAAAAGAACGCAAGTGCGACTTCGATCATCTTGACCAATACAGATGCTAAAAGAAGCCGTATCAAGTCTGAAGCGCAAAGGCTATTCGGCAAGGCGAAACAGAATGATATTGTCGTTCTTTTCTTCTCCGGGCATGGATATAAGGGGGGATTTGTTGCTTATGATGGCTTTCTGACTTATGAGGAGATTCGTCAATTGTTCGCAGAATGTAAGGCCAGGAATAAAATGATTTTTGCTGATGCCTGTTTTTCGGGAGATATCCGGGATAATTCCGGTGGTGGTTTTAGTGACTCGAAAAACAGTATCATGCTCTTTTTGTCTTCTCGGAGCAATGAGTATTCAATGGAGAATCCTCGATTGCGTAATGGCTTTTTTGCCACCTGTCTTCTTCGATCTTTGAAGGGAGGAGCTGATGTTAATAAGGATCGTATCATCACGGCAAAGGAGTTGTTCAATGCTGTGAGTGTCGGTGTTAAGCGGCTGTCTAACAACCAGCAGCATCCTGTGATGTGGGGAAGCTTTGACGATAATATGCCCGTAATGATTTGGAAATAGGATATGGGAACGATAAGAATAAAATGCCCGGTATGTGGTGCCATCTTGGAAGCTAAAGATGATCCGGCCAATGCTGAGAAATATGTGAAGTGTCCAAACTGCCAGCAGAGGAATAAGTTCAAGGATTTCAAACGAATTATCCCAGCACCGGCGCCCATCGCTTCCGAAAACGATGAAACCCAAATCTCACTCAAGAAGAAAGATTCTGTCGGATATCTTCTTGATCGAGTATCTGGACGTTCGTATCCTTTGAGAGAGGGTAAGCAGCTTGTTGGAAGGAAAACTCATAAAACGGCATCTAAAGCGGATATTCCCATCGAGACAACAGATCAGGGCATGAGCCGAGAGCATTTGTTCATCGAAGTAATGGCTGGTCGAGATGGACGTTACCATGTTTATGCCTCGAATGCTAGGAATCAGAATCCAACAAAGATTAATGGCGTCAAGTTAGAAGATGGGGACAAGATTGGTATTCGCCATGGAGACATCCTCAAGTTATGTGAAACACAACTCGTTTTTTTAGGGACTCCGATAAATGACGAGACAGAAATATAACTGTCAAATGAAGTTTAAAACAAGAGCATACTCTATCTACGAATTGGGGCAACGGAGTAGCCAGGAAGACAGCCTCTATCCGCCCTTTTCTGAGAAACCATCAAGTGGCAGTCTCTTCATTCTGTGTGACGGAATGGGCGGCCATGCTGCGGGAGAGGTCGCCTCGCAGACGGTTTGTGCTACGATATCTCGATATGTCGAAGAGCATCCCCGTGATGATGGGGTCTTCGGCGAAGACGATTTCAAGGCTGCATTAGATGCGGCTTATGATGCTCTGGATGCGAGAGACACCGGTGATGAGAAGAAGATGGGAACAACCTTAACTTTTGTCAAGTTCCATGAGGGCGGCTGTTTCATTGCTCACATTGGAGATAGTCGGATTTACCATGTCCGCCCGTCAGCGAGGCAGATTCTCTATGTCACTCGCGATCATTCTTTGGTGAATGACCTTATAGAGTTGGGCGAGATGACACCGCAAGAGGCAAAGTCTTCCCGCCAGAAGAATGTCATCACGCGAGCAATGCAACCTAACGAGCCCAGGCGATCCAAGGCAGACTGTCTCAACTTAACCGACCTTTGCGAAGGAGACTACATTTATATGTGTAGCGATGGTATGTTGGAAGAAATGGAGGATCACGAGTTGGTGAATATCCTGTCTCTTCCTCAGTCAGACTCCAAAAAGATTGATGTCCTAAAGGGCGCGACGAAAGACAATCGGGATAACCACTCCGCCGTGTTAATTCGAATTCTATCTTTGAATGAAGAAGAACCTAATAGACTCGGTAATGCAACCAACGAAAGCAATGAAAACAAGGTATTCTTCTCAAAGTCGAGATTCACATTATTCGTTTTGGCGTTGCTTCTCTTACTTGCGATTGCAGTTTATCTATTATTGGTCTGGCGGTAACTTTGGACGAATTAACTAATATTGTTTGGCTTGAAGATAATTAGTTCTTGAGTATGTGGAAAAGAATACTTGTTTTCTCTCTCGTACTGCTTGTCAACGGAATGGTCTCTGTTCTGTTAGGCCAAGAAAAGTCTCTGTCTTATTACGATCAGCACCCCGAAGAGATTCTTCGAGATGCACAAGGGTATTTCAGAAAAGGGAATTATGAAAGGACAATCGACCTTTGTAAGTACCATTACATAATAGTCGGTGATTCCTCCGCCGATGCTTTACAAAAAAAAGCCGAATTATGCGAGCGTCTTACGAAAGAGATAAATGAAAAAACGGAAGAGCTTCAATCGGCGAATCCAGAAGATCCTCTTGTTTTAAAACTAAATCCCGTTGAGTCAGTGTTGGATTCCATCCACGTTATTGTAAATAATGACGGGGGTACCTCATCCGGAGGTGATGGTGATAGCAATTCAACTCCAGATAATAAGAGTGACTCTGTCACTGAGACCGAAAAGGATATTAATGGGATTCAATGGGTTGATCTCGGATTACCTTCTGGACTGAAGTGGGCAACAAAGAATATTGGAGCAAAGCAAAATAGCGATTTCGGTTTTTTCTTTTCTTGGGACGAGGATACGCTGAAGGATAGCGACGATGCATACGTCATAAAGACCAGGGCAGTAGGCGCATATTCAACACAACAAACATCGGCGCAGAAAGATGCTGCAACTCACTTTTTGGGTGCTCCATGGCGAACGCCCAATAATAAGGATTGGGAAGAACTAAAGGTGTTTTGCAGTTGGACATGGATGATGGTGAACGGACGAGCGGGGTATCTTGTTGAAAGTTTCAAGAACGGGAATAGCATTTTTCTCCCAGCGTGCGGATGCTATGGAACGCAAGATAATCGTATTGGTCGTCAACAGGGTTATTATTGGTCGTCTACACCTAAAATAGGCGAACCACGAAAAGGGAACTGTTTCTTGTTTAACGAGAAAAGAATTGAAACGAAAACGTACCTGTTTTCGTTCGGATTAAGCATTCGTGCGGTTTCAGATTAGTTCATCCTCAAAACCGACCATTTCGTGGAGAATAACAAAAAAGGCTTTTTGAAACGAAAAACAGATAATACCTTTGCTACCAGAAACAAATAGTTAAACAAATAAAAACCACAAACGTTATGAAAACGCAGAACAACCCTATCACCGAATCGACCGCTGTCAATTCCAATTCCGAGGTCAAAAAGAATGGCATGTCTCCCATCTGGCAGAGTGTACTCGTCGGTGGAGTCCCTGGTATTTTGATTGGTGCAGCCGGAACAATCGGTGTCGAAGCCATTGCTGATCCGAAGCAGACAGAGGAAACAGAAGAAGTAATGCAGCCTGAAGAAGTTGAGGTGGAGACCACCACCGAGATTCTTGAAGCTCATTCCGTGACTGATGAAATGTCGTTCAGTGAGGCTTTTGCCGCCGCCAGAAATGAAGTCGGCCCCGGCGGAGCTTTCGTATGGCATGGTCAGGTTTACGGCACCTATCGTGGAGATGATCCCGCATGGCAGGAGACGAGTGCTGAGGACCGACCTGCGCACAGCCAGCCCATCATTT
>JAEEGH010011611.1_pt1 | contig 19938 bp, 24 predicted proteins | sample 9134181 | NCBI WGS metagenome assembly JAEEGH01 (sample SAMN16246544, study PRJNA631951) | gut metagenome | biome: gut microbiome; feature: rumen; material: DP-attached | host: Bos | place: Iran: Karaj | collected 2018-10 | reverse complement strand
TCAACTATTCTGACTACTCCAAACCCGTCGTGCTGAAACGCATCTGTTCGGCTACGATCTATACGATGAACTGTCCCAACGAAGAGGTTTATCGACAGATGAACTATCACGTACTTATGGACACTGCTGCCAATCAACTCGGTGTGTTCGGCCCCACGGAGATATTATGTTCCTACGACACCTATCAGTTCTCGAACTACGACCGCTACGATGCTGCCACGTTCAACGAGGCGCACAAGGCAGAGGTGCGCGACACGCAGTTCCCCATCGACCTCGAAAAAGCCTATGAACTGGGCAAGCGGCTGGTGATAACGGTTAAAGGTTAAAGATTTTTCAGCGAAAACGAAAACTATAACGTTAACGATAACCTGAAACTTGAATCCTGAAACCTGAAACGAAGATGAATTGGATTATATTGATTGTTGCAGGACTGTGTGAAGTAGGCTTCACATATTGTCTCGGGCGGGCAAAGGGAGTCACAGGCACGGAATGGTACTCATGGATTTCAGCATTTGCTGTTCTGTATGTACTTAGTGCCGTATTCCTTGCCAAAGCCACACAAACGATTCCATTAGGTACGGCATATGCAATTAACACTATTTGATAGATGAATGATTCCTTTGTCATTTTACAATAAATCTATTATTTGCAATGGTGATTCAATGGTAGTATCTGCCATATCACGCTGCATTATTTTCCGCTCCCTATCCGTTGCGCCCCATGAGCAATTATAAGCCTCAATGCCGATACTCTTTGCTGCTTGATAGTCGCAAATCTCATTGCCGAAAGCAATACATTCATCGGCTTTAACACCCATCAAATTTAGTGCCTCGTTGAATAACGCTGCATCCCCATTTTCTTTTGAGGCTCGTTTCATACCTAACGCATAGCATCCGATAATATCATCTTTACTGAACACATCTCGCCATCCGAAAGCCTTTATAGCCTCGACAACTCTATCTTTAGTATTGGCAGAAACTATACACGTTCTAAGATGGTGCTTCCTTATGTACTCAATGACATTACCCATTCCCTCCCATTGCTTGCAGTCCTTAATATGGCTCAAATACTCTTTTCTGCCTCGCTTCCATTCCTCTGTACCACGTTGAGGCTGCTTAAACAGATATTCATATTGCAACAATGGGCGTGTGTCTAATAATGTGCCATCAAAATCAAATATGATTGTCTTATACTGTTGCTGCTGAACTGTTGCTGTAGCCTCACCATCGAAAGTAAGCAAGTTCCCAAACAAATATATCTGTTTCGACCTCAGTAAATCATAATTGATTTGAGGCTCGACATTATCAAGAAGGCACAGTTGCAGGTATTTGAGAATTTTTCCCATACAGTTCACGCCTTGCCACGTTCCTATATGGTTAATCTTGTTTCGTTCTTCCATCTGCACCCTATTCAGTTCCTTTTTGGATAGGGTCGGATTTTTGTAGATAGCACATTCCTCAATAATACAGCGTTTACCTTCTAATTCTTTATTTGACATTCCCCAAAATAGGGCTGTCGCTCCTTTCTGCTGTGTACTATTCTCAATGATATATGCGTTTCGTGGAATTGACACCAATAACTTTCTAAAATCATCATTGCCTTTGACCTTTTGCCAAACGCACCATTTCATGTACTCAACATTGAATGTCTGCCAATCATCACGCGCAAAGGAATCTTCGTATTTCTGTCTGACAACCTTTTTGGCATCGTAGCCACTTTTTGCATCAATCAGTTTTTCTTGTATTTCCTTATGCTTCTTAGTATCATTGGAAAATAGACCGCAAATATATAGTGCCTCTGAGTTGGTGAAGATTCTGCCTCGACATTCAAAGGGATATGCGATACACATATTGCCTAAATCAATATCCATGCCATCACGTTCATCTTCTGCTTTGCGAAACGACCACGTTTCCATGCTGCTTGCCTCAATCGTTTCTTCTCTATGAAAGTCAATGGATGCTATCTCAATGGTATTGGTTGCCTTTGCCACCATCCTTGCATTTCGTCTTTCCTCACTCAGAATGGCTTTCGCTTGTTGTGGAAGGTCATTGATAAGAGGCTCATATTTCTTAATCCATCGTTTAAGTTGCTCAAAGGATGTAATATGAGTTATCTCATCTGCAAACTGCAAATATCCTTGAACGGCATAGTTGAAACTCCAACTTCTTTCTTCATCAATATCGGCAATGGGGATATTCAGACCTTCAGCAATCTTATGTAAGGTATTAGGTGTTAGTTTCTGTTTTCCATTTAACACACGGCTTAATGTCTCAACAGTGATACCACTCTTTGCAGCCAACTCTTTTTGAGTTAGCCCCAATTCTGCCATTTGCCTTTTGATGTTTTCTACTGATACTTCCATCTGAGCCAATTTGACTTTCGGATGCAAAGGTACTACAAAAGATTGATATTAGTATCAACTTTTCGAAAAATATTCAAAAATATACTTAACCGACGGACAATGATTATTGTGGGCAGAATAAAAATCAATTCATTTTTAGCAATCAAAATAAAAATCCACGGAAAGCCCTTTGTTTATAGGCATTTCCGCAGATTTTCAGTATATTCATTTTTGTGCGAAGTGTATATTTTAACCTTTTACCGTTTCTTTAGAGTAATGATATTGTAACACCCTTGTATAATTACAGACTGCATTTTTAGTGTAGTTGATGTTAATTCCAAAACTGTATAGATGGGCCATCCCACTACTTTCAGTTCTTTCGTACTGCTATTATAAGTATAGCCAACACCTTTGCCATTCAATAAATCCGTTGGGTCATGTACCTCTACTTGTGTAGCCGTGAACACCCAATATGCGCCATTCACTTCGTCATACTCAGGTGGAAAATCCGAATAATATTGGACGTTAGAAACAATATCCCATGTACCCACCAATTCAGAAGATACGCCTACACCATCCTCATCATCACTACCACCGCAAGCGGTGAAACTCAATGCTGCAACCATCATTGCAAATATCAACAACTTTGAATAATGTTTTTTCATTCTTATAAAGCAATTAATGTGGGTACTCACTATTACATTCTAACGTCGTATCATCAATCTTTTCTATAAAGTCATATGGATAATCGCTGTTTCTTGACCATTCTTTATGCTCGTTTTTCTTGAATCCTGCCTTTTCAGCATCTGCTAAGAAAGCCTCCAAATCTACACTATTCTCAAAATGGATAACGGCATATGCATGTGGCGCATCACTTATAAAGAAATCTACACCGCTACAAGGCGAACCTGTTGCTTTCCAATATCCGCTGTACGACATATTTAACCCTAAATAGTAATGTATCATATTGATAGTTTGGTCATAGACTTCGTTGTAATCAGAAGACTTTTCTTCTTTATACACTTCATATCCACGCTCTTTTAGAACTTCAAGAAGGTTTGTGTTGATATGCTTCTTTTGCGTATCTGACAAATCTACATAGACATCTGCAAATCGAACAAACTTTTTCTTGATATTATCAGATTTTTCAAGTTGGGCTAATGCTTGTTTTGCATTTTCGCATCCTCGCTCTGCTGCATCTTTCCACAATCGAAGTGCCTCATCTCTATTTTGTGAAACGCCAATACCATCTTTGTACAGACACCCCAAATAGAACATACCTTCACTATTCCCTTTTTCTGCTGAGAGTTTTAACCATTTTAATGCTTCGTCTATATTTTGTGATACGCCAACACCTTGCGCATAGCAATAGCCAAGACACATCTGTGCATCTGCGTCACCTTGTTCTGCTGAGAGATTAAACAACTTTATACCCTCATCTTCGTTTTTCTCCACTCCCAAACCTTTAAGATAACATATTCCAAGATTTCTCATTCCACTTACATATCCTTGTTCTGCTGAAAGTTTGAACCATTTGAATGCTTCGTAGTCATCTTTGGCAATTCCACTTCCATTTGCATAGCAGACACCTAAATCACATTGTGCAACAGCATCACCACTTTCTGCATATTTTACAAGTTCCTCTGAATATATTGGCTTATCTTGCTTTTCATACGCAGCCATAACTTTACCATTCCAAAGAAAATATGCTCCTATGATTGCAACAATAACAACGATGCTACATAATAAAACAATTTTCCACTTTTTACTACTCTGAGGCTCATCCAATAATTCTTTATTATGTACATTAGTCTCGATATTTGAACTATCGGTTATGGGGCTATCATCTTTTGGTCTTTCATTGGTTGGTTTGTCTGCCTTTGGCGTTTCTACCTTCGAACTTTCAACCTCTACTACAGCCTTTTCTTCTTTCTCAATAGGTTTTGCGGCCTCCACTACTTTCTGAATCGGAGTTCCGCATTTGGGACACTTAACTGCTTTATCAGATATCATGTGCCCACAATTAATACATTTTATCAGTGCCATAGTTCAAAGATTTATTATTGTTGGTATTCCGTAGTCATTATTTCCTGCATCTGACTTTTTAAATTGAAAAAACACAGAAACCCAAGGCACAAGAACCCACCAACCACTTTTGTTGATATCATGCAATCTCCTTACTGAAACTGCCAATGTAGGAATTAGAACTACAAATGTACCAAGCCCCCATGTTGTTACTATCACCCAAAAGTTAATAATGATAAAAGTCCAATATTCAAGTCTTGATGCTCTTCCGTTGAATTGGAAATATTTTCTTGTTAATGTGTTCCAATACAACACGCCACATCTATAAACTTTGTCTGCCCAATCCGTTTTGAGCAAAGCATTAACCGTTGCATTGTCAGCCTCTGCCACGTTTTCACACTCGCTTGCAGGGCAAGCACAATTAGGACACTCTTTTAGATTACCATCAAAAATTTGCCCACACTCAGAACATTTTAATTTTCCCATAATAATGCACATACACCTAAGACCCTATCGGTGCGGTTAATAGTTATTGATTAGGCATATACAAAGAAAGTGAGGTCTGCCAATCCACATATTCTTTGGTGAGGGTGTCGACCAAGATGCCCTTGCAACGAGAATAAGGGATTTGAACGAAACCTCACTTGAGCGTATATATACAACAATGTACTATACACATCAAAGAGGGAGCGTTCTATCCTCATTCTGACGTTGCTGTTTGTTTGGTCGACAATTTCACCAATCAGAACAAAGCGATTTCGCTTCCTTATGCAATATGTCTGCCCACTTTCGTAAGCAAGTGCAAAGGTACGCAAAAATCTTGAAGAACACTCCCCTATAGGCAATTATTTAAGGATTTATAAGCAAATCACGCTATTTGCTACAATCCAAACTCCTTTTTGAGCCTCTGTACTGTACTCATGCTCGTTTCTGAGAGTTTGGCAGTAATGGAAATGGAATATCCCTTCTTCAGGTAGGCTAACACCTCTTTGTATTGAGTTTCTTTCTGCTCTTTGGTTTTCACGCTGCCAACCTTACGCCCCAAACGACCGCCATTCTTAATGTACTGCGCTCTGCCACTATCTAAGCGATACTTGATGTTTTCACGCTCTAACTCTGCACACGTTGAGAGTGTTGCAATCATAATGGCAGAAAACAAAGAAGGCTTACCATCAGCACCAAACAAAGAAAACTGCTCTTTCTGTAAATACAGATTGATGCCATTGTCTTTCAATTCCCTAACAAATGAAAGCACCTCAAAGGCATTCCTTCCCAATCTGCTCAACTCTGAGCAAAGCAACATTTCCACTTTGTTAGCCTTGCAGTAGTTAAGAGCCTCTAAAAGCAATGGGCGTTCTTCATTACGCTTACCACCGCTCAAATGTTCTTCGTAGATTTTCACAACATTGTATTTGGAATATTCAGCATAAGCCTTCAAATCCTCGACTTGTCTTGTCGTGTCTTGTCTGTCCTGCTGATAACCGCTTGAACTTGTACGAGAATAGATAACTGCTTTCATTGTCATTTATATCTTTGAGATTTTTGAATGAATAATACTTGATGCTCTTACTCTGACTTGATAGGATTATATGAATAATTTGACTATGCCCTATTATTTGACTATGCTTAATGAATATTCAGCCTTGACCCTCTTTTCGTAGTCCGCTGTCTTTTCAACGTAGTAGTCAATGGTGTCGACCAACATATCAAAGAAAACGCCATCAATCGACTTAACGACCTTATTAGCCTTGATGAAAGAGACATCAAACAAATCATGCCCTTCGTTATATACCACCTCGACCACGCCACGAAACTTGTAGCCCTGCACCTTAAAGCGTAGCCCATTCTCAACTGCCATAGGCTTATGAAAGCCCCACGACCACACCACCATTAACTGAGTTTTAAGGATGCTCATTATATACTTTGCCATTTCCATATTGCTTGCTGTTTTTATGTGTTATTAAATTGGGATGGGGATTTCTCCCCAAATCCCTTTTAGTTCTCAATCGTTCCAATAAAGCGTTCCTCCTTAAAGCCACGCCATGTCATAACAGACAAATCAAGATACGCAAACATTCCGTAGAATCTTTTAGGGATGCCATTGCCATTCACATTAGCCTTAACTGCATCTGCTTGAAGCGTACCGACTGCAATTCTCACTTCACCGTTCAACTTCATGTAAGCGAACTTAACGACCTCACCACGCATCATACGTTTCTTCATTGTTTCCAACTCAATAGCCTTTGAGGTGGCTGTCAACATATCGCTGTTGTTCATTACCACGTTCTTAACTGTGAAACGTGCAATCTCTTTGGTGCTTACTGCTGCTATCTGCTTCATATCTCTATCTCCTATATGATTAAATGGTTAAACTTCTTTCTTTATGCTGCCATAGCATACTGAGGCTTAATAATCGCCATCAGTTGTACCTTTGTTGCTTCAAACTCTGCCTTTGCCTTTTCGTTGGCACTCCACATCGTTGCGTGAACGTAGTTATATGTGGCAGTCCAAAGGTCTCTAAGAGCCTTCACAATGGCTTTGTCGCTAATGGATGCAACCAACTCCACAAATGCCCTCATACTGCCACAAGCATAGTCATATGCAGGGTGCGTGTAGTCGCTCATGCACCAATACCAATCCTGACCTTTGAGGATTTCAAGAGCCTTTTCAATCTTCTGTGAAGTCGTTGCCGTTGCCATATCTTTTGAACTTTTTATTTGTTATTACTTTGTTTCTTTTGACAATGCAAAGGTACGAAAAATTATTGAAAGAAGTATATACTTTAATCAGAATTTGATTCGCTTTAGTGTTATTTAACTTTTGATTTAAGTATATACCAAAATATTCGCGTATCTTTGCACTTAAAAACTGAAAATATGGAAGAAATAAAGAAGCAAAGGGGTGGGAAAAGAGAGGGGGCAGGCCGTAAGGCTGTCGGTCTTTCCACCACCGCAATGAGCCTAAAATTAGACAATGATTTGTACTTAGCCCTTAACAGTAATGGGCTAAACAAAAATAGGTACATTAACGATGCTGTTAGAAAAGCCATGTTGAGGGATGGCTATGTTTCTGATTAGCCAACTTTTCTATATTTGGTCATGTAATCCGACAATGGGGATATTCGCCATAATTGAATATCCTCATGCCGCATTCTCACAATGAAATTTGTTCTGATATGAGTTGATTGTATAAATTCATTAAGTGCGGAGAGCCATTCTCACTAATGCTCTCCTTGTTCTCTTCATTTTCCTTTTTATAATCTTCTATCATGAGATATTTCATAATCACTTCATCTGCCATCCTTTTAATGTCGGTTTCAGTAATGTCGGTGGGGTGTGGGGCGGCTTTTTCTATTTCTTCACTTCTTAGTTGAACATTCGGATTTTCTGATACCTTCACCATCTGAGGTTTAGACTTTTTTATTTGTTTACCTCGATTGAAATATCTCTGTTTATCCTCATAAGCCTTATTTGTTGCGTCAATGAACTTCCCAAATGCTTCTGCTTGTTTCTGAGTTATACGACCTGAATCAATAGCATTATTCATTGAGCCTATAAGTTTATTGATTTCTTCGGTATAAGCACTTGCAGCATCTTGATTCTTAGTCAGTCTGAAAGTGCCTAACAGGTCATACCCTCTATGGAGTTTTCTTCCAACCCACTCATTCACCTCCTTGTATTTATCGTTTATCTGTTCACGCCTTGTTTCTTCCAACATCTTCCATTCTTCAACGGCTTGCTGATTAACCGCTCTCAGTTCTTCTTCCGTATATATTATATTTTCACTATCAGTTGAATCAACATATATAGGTTTATTACTCTCTGTTTCTTTCACTTCTGAGATTGTTTCAGTCTCAGCCTCATCTATATCAAAAGGAATATCATCTATCACTTCACACTCTCTGAGGTCAGGCATACTCTCTACTACTGTAGTACTATTAACATATATATTTTTATTTTCTTTTATATTATTATATAGGGTGTCCTTTTTGTCGCTATCTGCGTCGTTCTCTATGTCGCTTGTAATTACATCACTCATCAATGAATAAATGTTGCCATTCTTGTTATGCTTGTTTCCTATCGCTTGTTTAACAATGTAGCCCATATCTGCAAGTGATTTGGTTAGTCTCTGTATCTGTCTTTCGCCTTTATTAAGTTTATCCATCAGAAAGCCATTGTATATTTCCCTTGTATCGGTTTCCCCCATACTGATATTGTTTGCTATCAAATACAATAGCCTAAACTCTGCATCGCTGACGTTCTTATCTGTTAACGCCTTGTTCATTACTGAAAAATTAATCATCACCAATTCATCTAACTGTTTATTTATGGTACTGAGTACCGATTTGTAATTCTCCACTTCCATTTATAAAGGGTTGTGGGGGACGGTTGAATTGGAGTAAGACCGTTGCCCCATTTGCTAATGCTTAACCCTCAATTGCAAATATACTACATTCTGAGCAAAGCGCAAAGTTCATTCTTGACATTTTTCATTATTTCCATCGAAACACACTGCACACGGTTGTATACAGCATATCATCATATACTATTTGGATGACTTTTCAAAATGTATCTGTCTGAATATCTGTGTGTTTAATCAGCATTTATCACAAAACTGATACTGAAAGGCTTCATCTGCAATGGTACACCTAAAATGTGCTTATCCCACGCCAATACTTCACCATTGATTGACTTATCTTTCGTTTCGTGTCCTCCTTGTGGTGTTTTCCGCTCATGGGGTTTTTAGTGCCTTGCTTCGCTAACGACATTTTGAAACGTGTCGCTGTTGATACTTGTCTGTTTCTTCTTCGTGCCATCTGTTTTGAACTATTATGAACTATTTATAAATAGGCGGCACTTTGGGATTTTGGAAAATTTTTGTAGCAAAAAAATTGAACGGCTAACCGTTGCCGTTCAAAACAGTCCATAAAGATGACTCAAAATCCAAATGGCAGGATACCTACAAAGGCTTAAATCGTTTTTCAACTAATTGCGTCATATCTAATATAGTTCTGCTGTTTTCATATGCCATGTTTACAGATATTTTATTGCCTATGGTTTTAATAACATAAAAATGTGGTGAAGTTTCTATGTAGTTTATTTTGTTGTATATTCTCAACTCATAGTGTCCTCTCTCAATAAATTTAACTGAAACATAGTCAATCATTCTATCTATAATCTGTTTGCGAGTTACATCATCGTGAATATCCATTGTTTGAACAACAAGAAAACCATCATCATAATATTGCGAGTTCTCGCTGCTAATTAGTTGTTCTATCTGATAGTTCGCATTTGTCAATCTGTCTATTTCTTTTTGTATTCTGATTTTGGCTGCTGAAATCTCATCCATTCGACTTTGATACTTTTCTTTACTTATAGCACCATCAATGTATAGGTCATTTATTCGTTCTTGTTTTTCAGTTTCCCTCTGCAACTCTGCTTTTCTCGCTTTAATTGTTAATTTGTTGCCCTTGATTTTCTTTGCATATTCTTCTTTGTTTTTAGCGTATGCGTTCATCATATATTCATCATTTAGGCTGCAAGCCTCAGACCAAATACAAGTATCTACTGCGTTGATGTTAATAGAATAGTTATGCCCATGCCCATCACACCGGTATATCACATTATTACGTTTGGGAACAAACGCATATCCGCATGTTTCGCATTTCAAAAGCCCTTTGCCATAATAGATATTTTTCGTTGCCGTCTTTTCTGAATGTTTATGGATTTCTATCTTTGCAATGGCAGCATCTACCATTTCTTTTGTTATGATTGCAGGGTATATGTTCCGTGAAGTTCTTTTGCCGTTCTTGTATGTTGAAGGTATACCACAATAGGAATAATTCTTCAATATATGAGTGATTTTGTTGGTTTGGGATGCAGTACCATGAATGTCATAGTCAGAAAAAACGCCTTTGTCTCTCATGTATTCAAATATTCTTCGTGCTGACATATTCTGATTGAGATACAAGTCAAAAATCTCACGGACAACCTCTGCTGCTTCATTGTCTATTATGATATTATTATTCCTGTCGGTTGTATAGCCATACAACATATTTGCTCCACCGCTCCATTTCCCTTGCTTTTGGGCTTGTTCCAAACCTCGCATCATCCTCTTTTTCTTCAACTCCATTTCTTGTTTTGCCAATGTCATCATTAGATTTAAGATGATTTCTTGCGAAGGGTCAACATTTCCTTCAGCATCCAACAAATGAATGGATGGGGTTTTCACAATCAGTTGTATCTTGTTTTCAACAAAGTAGTTTTTCAGTTGGTAAAAAGTAAGTTCCACACGGGCTATTCGTGAGATTTCCCATGTATATACACATCTAACCGATTTATCTTCATTCAAAATCTCTATAAGTTCTTCAACTTCTTTTTGATATAAGGCATTTTGTTTAATGGCTGATGCCCCTTTCGACTTTTTTATTATAAGATTGTTAAAACTATAACCATCTGCAATAGCCATAGCGGTCATTTCATTTACCTGAGCATCAAGTTCTTGATAAACTGTCGAAACTCTGCCCCAAATGATTGCTTTCTCATTATTTTTTTGTATTTTTGCAGCCATAATTTTAAATGATTGCTATTTTATGGTGCAAAGGTACAAAAAAGTTTTGGCATTATCTATTTTTTAGTGTTAATTGTTTATCCCGTATGGACCGGTATCGGTGCCGTTGGGGCAGTACTCGTCGGGATATTCATATTCCGTGAACCCACAACCTTTTGGAGGTTGTTCTTCCTCACTACCCTCATCGGGTCAATTATCGGATTAAAAGCACTATCATGCTAATGATGGTTGGATACACGAACATAGAAGATTATCGCGAGAAATGTTTGACATAATAGATGCCACTGGGTCGGGCTACAAAAGCGACCCTCGTATGCGTAACGTGGAGGCTGAGATGATAAGGAGTCATGAACTATGCCTGAAAATTTCCTCCAAGAAACCTACAGATTCTGATTATAAGAGTCTGCTGGAAGAACTGTTCCAATGCGAGATAGACGACAGTGTCGCTATTGTCTCTCCTTTCTATTGTGATTGTGGCTGTCGGATGACATTAGGGAAAAATATTACAATCAACAAAGGAGCAACCATACTCTCTCCCGGGAAGGTGGTAATAGAGGACAATGTCTTGATTGGTCCGGAGGTTAAGATTACAACAGTTGATCACGACCTGTACGACAGGCACAATCTATTCCATTTCGGGAAGGTGACGATAAAGGAGAATGCGTGGATATGCATCGGTGCCACAATCTGTCCGGGCGTAACCATTGGCAAGAATGCCGTTGTTGCCGCAGGTGCTGTAGTAACGAAAGATGTACCTGACAATGTGGTAGTTGGCGGTGTGCCAGCAAAGGTGATTAAAAAGATAGAAGAATAAAATATGAAAAAGGTTATTGTTATTTCTACGAGCCTACGTCATGGCTCAAACAGCGACATGCTCGCCGACCAGTTTGTGGAAGGTGCCAAGGCTGCCGGAAACGATGTGGAGAAGATTTCTCTCATTGGTAAGATCATCCAGTTCTGCAAAGGTTGTCTGGGTTGCCAGAAACTTGGGCGCTGTGTCATCAATGACGATGTGAACGACATCATGGCCAAGGTGCTGAAGGCTGATGTGGTATGCTGGGCAACACCTATCTACTATTACGAGATGAGCGGTCAGATGAAGACCCTCATAGACCGCATGAACGGTATGTACGAACAGGATTATCAGTTCCGCGACATCTATCTGCTGACAACTGCGGCAGAGGATGAAACCGAGACTCCGAAGCGTGCTGAGACGGGCTTGACTGGTTGGATAGACTGCTATCCCAAAAGCCGCCTAGCTGGTACTCTTTTCTGCGGAGGCGTGAATGATGCCCGTGAGATTGAAGGTAATCCGAAACTGCAGGAGGCTTTTGATTTAGGAAAGAGCATCGGCTAAGAAATGTGGATGATGGTGCCTATCTATTTCCTTACAAATTCGGAGGGGGTAATGCCAAAATGTTTCTTGAACTGGCGGGTGAAATGCTGGGGATATTCGAATCCGAGGAGGTCAGAGGTCTCGCTGATGGTTTTGCCATCATGCAGGTAAGCGGTGGCTCGTTGCATCACGAAATTGCGGATGATGAGAGTTGCAGTCTCACCTGTAGCCTGGCGGATAAGGTCGCCGAAGTAGTTGGGCGAAAGGAACAGTTCCTGAGCGCAATAACGGACGGTGGGCAAACCAAACTTGCGCTGACGTCCTTCATCATAATAGTGTTTGAGTAGGTCATTGAAGCGCTTCAACAAATCGTTGTCGGCTGTTGCTTCCGTCTTAAACTGTCGTTCATAAAAGACAGAGCAATACTCCAGAATCAGTTCGAGGTAAGCGATGATAATGCGGCGCAGATGCTCATTATCGGGTTTCGAACGAAGCTCATTACGAATCATCTTGAAACAAATTTCTATCGTGCGCTGCTCATCAGGTGTAGGATGTAATGACTCATTTTCATAGTAAGAAAAGAAATGATAGTCGTCGATGCGCCGTGCGAGGTCCGTGCCGTGAAGTAACTCAGGCGAGAACATGAGTACCCAGCCCTTGATATGTATAATCTCGCCGTTGTCGCTTACACCACCCGTCTGCCCAGGAGCCACGCAGAGCAGCGAACCAGAACTATGGCTATAGTGGCCCTGTCCATAGGTAATGGTGTAAGGACTCTCTTGCAACAGGAACACACCATACACTTGATAGTTGTTAAACGAATGGCGACAGTGCTCCAGCTCGTCGTAATGGATAATCGAAACGAGCGGATGCAGCTCCTCTGCCCCTATATAGCGGGCGTAGTCGTTGACTGACTCAACATTCAAACTTTGCTTCATATCGTGGGCAAAGATATGAAAAAAAAACGAGAAAAAGACACAAAAATAATAGAATCCGTAAATTTGGTAAAATCATCCGTAAATTGGTTAGGCGGTTGTCGGCAAAATCGCCGTACCTTTGCGCCCAGAAATAGTAAAAGATTAAAGAATTTAAAAATTGAAGTTATGGCAAAAATTGCATTAGGGACCTGGGCTTGGGGCACAGGAGCATTTGGAGGAGACGTAGTATTCGGCAGCAAGACCGATGTAGAAACACTGAAGCCCGTATTCGAGGCAGCTATGAAAGCAGGGCTGAACCTGTGGGACACGGCTACCGTCTATGGCATGGGCGAGTCGGAGAAGATTCTCGGACAGTTGACCAGCGAATACGAGCGTAAGGACGTGGAGATATCTACGAAGTTCACCCCGCAGCTGGCTGAGATGTTTGACAACAGTGTGGAGAAAATGGCCGATGCCTCTATCGAGCGTATGGACTGTGACTATATCGACATCTACTGGATTCACAATCCGATGGACGTGGAACGTTGGACTCCCGGACTGATTCCCCTACTCAAGTCGGGCAAGGTAAAGCGCGTAGGTGTGTCGAACCACAACATCAAGGAGATTCAGCGTGCCAACGAGATTCTTGGCGAGGTCGGTTTCAAGGTAAGTGCCGTGCAGAACCACTTCTCGCTGCTCTACCGTTCGTCAGAAAAGGGCGGCGTGCTGGATTATTGCAAGGAGAACGGCATCGAGTTCTGGGCCTATATGGTGCTGGAGCAGGGAGCCCTCTCTGGTAAATATAATAAGGAGAACCCACTACCTGCAGAGAGTGATCGCGGAAAGAAGTACAACCCCGTGCTGCCACAGTTGGAGGCACTGACCAACGAGATGATCGCCATCGGCAAGAAATACGGTGCCTCGTGCTCTCAGATTGGTATCGCTTGGGCTATCGCCAAGGGAACGCTGCCCATCATCGGAGCCACGAAAGAGCGTCACGTCATCGAGGCTGCCGAGGCCGCCAAGATTCAACTGACCGCTGAGGAATTGTCCAAACTCGAAGCACTTGCCGATGTGACAGGTATTGACACTCGTGGCGGATGGGAACATAGTATGGAATAAAAGCCTCACCCCCACCCCCTCTCCAGCTAGAGAGGGGAGTAAATAGATTTAGGATGAAAAGGATTAGAACACTTTTATTTGCAACGATGATTGCAACTACGACAATGGCTCAGGGCGTGATAGATGTGCACTCACACATCATCACTCCTGAGTTCGTGTCTGCACTCGAAGGTGAGGGAAGAATGATGGACGAGGGATTCCCCTTGCCGAAGTACAATGTGGAGAGTCATCTGAAGTGGATGGATGAGGCTGGTGTCAAGACATCGGTTCTGACATTAGCGGCTCCACAGCCGACATCAGCCGACGTGGTGAGGCAGACAAACGAAGCTGCAGCCCGCATCAAGGATGAGCATCCTGGCAGGTTTAAGTTCTGTGCTGCCCTACCCCTGCCCGATGTGAATGCCGCCATCCGCGAAGCCATCTATGCCATCGACACGCTGAAAGCCGACGGCATCAAGTTGGCAACGAATGTTGGTGGACAGTATCTGGGTGCACCTGAACTCGATACGCTTTTCTCCGTCTTGAATGAACATAAGGCCGTGGTGATTCTTCATCCCCACCGTCCTGAGCCAGTGAACAAGCAGGTGATGCAGCAGACACCGCTCGCCATGCAGGAATATCTCTCGGAGACCACTCGCGCCGTATCGAACATGATCAGTCGCAACGTATTGGCTCGTTATAATAATATAAAGGTCATTGTGCCCCATTGTGGAGCCTATCTGCCGTTGACCATCCCTCGCATGAAGTCGCTGACGCCCGTGATGCAGGCCAACAAGATGGTGGGCGAAATTGACTACGAGGCTAACCTACGGGCCCTCTACTACGATCTTGCAGGAGCACACTCGCCCGAGGTCATCCGCATGCTGCTCACTATCACCACCCCCGACCATCTGCTCTACGGCTCCGACTATCCCTACGTCGCCCCGCAGGTGCTCACGCAGAGTCTTGCAAGGATGAAGCAATATTTAAGTGACGAAACAGATCTCGCACCATTTCGCGAGATGATTCTTTATCAGAATGCCAATCAAATATTTTAATAACAGATGTATATGAAGAAATTATTGTTTTTTGTTTGTACCATGCTTACATGGCTGTGTACAGACGCAACGGCAAAAACACTTGTGGTTTACTATAGTTATACAGGCAACTGCCGTGAGATTGTGGCCACGCTGACCAGCCAGATTCAGGCTGATGTGCTGGAGATCCAGCCAGCCGAGAAGGGACTGAAGTACGAGGCTAATGGCTATGCTCTTGGTACACAGTTGCTCAATGCCATCAAGGCCAACCCCAATGATGCCAGCAGCTATCCAGCCATCGACCCCGTAACGACATCGCTGAGCGACTATCAGACAATCATCATCGTTACACCGCTGTGGTGGAGTCAGATGGCGGCCAACATGCAAACCTACCTGTTCAACTACGGAGGGCAGATGGCTGGCAAGAACGTCGGACTGATTGTATCGAGTGCCAGTAGCGGCATCAGTGGCGTGGTCGCCGACTGCAAGCGTTTGGTACCTGACGGCAAATACTTTAGCGAGAATCTCTGGATCAACCATTCCAATCACTCCAATCGGGCAACATTGATCCAGGCGTGGCTCACTGACATTAACTATCATACTGTTACCGGCATCAATGAGACCAAAGCAACAACAACAGCACCCTCCCGCATCTACGACTTGGGCGGTCGGCTGTTGGTTGAGGAACCATCGAAAGGTTTATACATAAAAAATGGTAAGAAGTTTATAAGATGATGAGACAATTAGTAATGACCGCAGCAATGCTTATGCTTTCCATCACGGCAGCAGCACAAGAAAACCAGACGATGATAGTCCGTCTGGCTGAAATCGAAGTCTATCCGCAGTTCCTCAAGGAATATCTCGAATTTGCCAACGAGGTGGATCGTCTGAGTGTAGAACGAGAGCCGGGTGTCGTCTGTCTTTTCCCAATGCAGAGTGCCGAGGACTCCACAAAGATTCGCATCCTCGAAATCTATGCCTCTGAGGAAGCCTATCAGCTGCACCTGAAAACCGACCACTTCCAAAAATACAAGCAGGGCACGCTCCACATGGTGAAAGACCTGAAACTGCCCACGATGAAGCCTCTCGACCCGGAGACGATGAAACTGATATTCAAAAAGCAGAGATAATATATGAGGATTATCACAACCATCATCGCGCTGCTATTGGCAGTAGCGAACATAAATGCACAAGAAAAGATGAAAGAGAATGTAGATTTTAATGTATGGCCGAAAGGCGAACTGAACACTGCTTACGCAAAGTATTTCATCGGCAACAGTTATCTGGCTCCGCTCGATGCCGACAATGGCGGACCCGTGAACGTCACCTTCGAACCGCGATGCCGCAATAACTGGCATATCCACCACAAGTCGGTGCAGGTGCTGGTCTGCGTGGCTGGTCACGGCTGGTACGTAGAAGAGGGAAAGGAGCCTGTAGCACTGCACCCCGGCGTAGTTGTAGCCATTCCTGCAGAAGCAAAGCACTGGCACGGGGCTGCCAAAGACTCGTGGATGCAACACCTGACGTATATGACAAAGGTAGAAGAAGGCGCTTCTAATGAGTGGCTGGAGCCTGTCACGGATGCGGAGTACGACAAGCTGCCCGCCAGCGGTGCGCTGCTCAGCGTGACCGATGCCGAGTACATCAGTCGCTTTGAAGCCTTTGCATACGGTGAGGTGGTGGAGCAGGTGAAAGCCCGGCTTGACGACCGCACGCGCTATATTTGCTATATAGCTACGCTCTTAGGCTGTCAGGGCATTGACGAATACCGCGAACTGCTGCCTGCAGCATTAGACAAGGGCGCGACACCTGTTGAAGTGAAGGAGATCGTCTATCAGGCTACGGCCTACTTGGGTATGGGACGTGTACGTCCATTCCTGACGGCTACCAATGAGATTCTGTCCGCTCGTGGCATCACCCTGCCTTTGGCTTCGCAGCAGACCACCACAATGGAGACCCGTCGTGAGGCTGGCACTCAGGCGCAAGTCGGTTGCTTTGGCGACGGGATGCTTGACTTTTGGAAGTCGGGACCAGAGGATAGCCGTCACATCAACAAATGGCTGGCCGACAACTGTTTTGGCGACTACTATACCCGCACGGGTCTTGATCTGAAGATGCGTGAGCTGATAACGTTCTGCTTCCTTGCTGCTCAAGGCGGGTGCGAACCTCAGTTAAAGGGACATATTGCAGGCAACTACCACGTAGGCAACGACAAGGACATGCTCATTGCCGTCATCTCCTCTAATCTTCCTTTCATCGGCTATCCCCGTACGCTTAATGCGCTGAACTGCATCCGTAGCGTGGAGTCAGACAAATAAAACTTCGAAGGATGACTTGAAGAAGTGGGTGGAGCGTTACAAATGACCTTCAAATGTTTAAACGAGTTTAATAAATTGTCAGCATAGTTTAAGCGAGTTTAATAAATTGTCAGCATAGTTTAAGCAAGTTTAATTTCCGTGCCAGTTTGACTTCAGCGATTGTCATTCTGGCACGGATTCTTTCCATAGGCATGTACTTTGCTTATCTGTTAGTGAGAGCTGAAGCGAAAGCAGAGGCAATCAAGTAACAAAATGTCAAATTTAAAAGTATAATTAGGAGGTATTGATTATGTTGAACGGATTAATGAAAAGCAATGGTTGGTTCCCAACAATGTTTGATGATTTCTTTAACACTGATTTTATGCCTCGTGCCAACAGTACAGCACCCGCAGTCAATGTCAAGGAGAGTGAGAAGGCCTACACGATGGAACTTGCAGCTCCAGGCATCAAGAAAGAATATTGCCGCGTAGCCATCAACGACGAGGGCAACCTCACCATCGCCATTGAGAACAAACAGGAACACAAGCATGAGGACAAGCACCATCACTATCTGCGCCGCGAGTTCAGCTACTCAAACTACGAGCAGAACTACGTGCTGCCAGACGATGTGGTGAAGGATCAGATTTCTGCTAAGGTTGAGGACGGCATCCTGACCATCACCATGCCGAAGACTGAACCGAAGGAGAAAGTCACCAAGGCCATTGAGGTCTCGTAAGCTAAAATTTCAAAACACTAATCAAAGCCCCGACCTGCGTTTGCAAGCCGGGGCTTCTTCTGGATTTTATATGGAATGGCAACTATGCCATGAAGTGCATGATATGACGGGCTGATGTTACTTTGGCATCGTAGATGATAGTCAGCTCACGGGTACGTGGATTCCACTTTGTGTTCATCACGCCTTTCATGTGCTCTGCCTTTGCTGCAACCTTCTTATGAGAGTCATGACGGCTTACCTTGAAAGTGCAAGCCTTCACGTCTGGACGATAAGCATGCTTGTGAGCATCGAAGTGTGCGGTCTTTTTATCCACCTTCTTATCGAAGTGCGACACCTTCTTATTATTCACTGCAACGACCTTGTCCTTCTTGCCGTTGTGATTCTTATTACCTGCCATTGCCGGCATTGCAAATGTGATGGCCATCATCATGGCTGCGATCACCTTATTCATTGTCTTCTTCATAACTTTGTCTCCTATTCTTTAAATGGTTCGACATTTGTTTCTTGATCACGGTGCAAAGATAGGGTGATTTGATGAGGTTTGAAAGAGAAATGTCCTATTCTGCAAGGTCAAAACCCCTAAAATATCGTGGGGATTTCCCCTACCCAATCTTTAATAGTTATCAAAAAAGTGCCTGTTTTCAAGGATGTCAGCGTTATTTCGCCTAATTTTTTGTACCTTTGCACACGAAACAGAACATCGATAAGATATGACGCTAAAAGAGTTATTATCATCCGTAAGTCCCGAGGAATATACGGACTACCCACTCTACCGGAACTGTTGAAGGTAAAGCCTGAATATGGTTCCAGCAGACATATTGAGGTCAAGATGGTGAATGGAGAGGTCGAAATGACTTCCCAGAATTTTGATGAAACAGAGCAGTCCGAGTTCTGGAACGATATGACCAATCTGCATAAAGCAAAAATCATTAGATAGGAGGACATAAGACATGACTCACGATTACGACGATATTATCAATCTGCCACACTACGAGCCAAAGCATCACCCGAGGATGTCTATGTGGAACCGTGCAGCCCAGTTTGCACCCTTTGCTGCACTGACTGGCTATGATGCTGCCATTCAGGAATCAGGCCGTTTTACAGATGGCTGGGTAGGGTTGAGTGAATCCGGCAATGTAGAAATGAACCGCAAAATGGAATTGATTGTTTCCATGTTGCCAGAGCATCCTTCTGTGACCATCGAGTATTTCGTGCCAGACGGGCATAAGGATGGTGGCTCCTATCAGTCTTATACCGGTAATGTGAAACGCATCGATGAACTTGAAAAGTGCATCGAGTTTACAGACGGGAAGAGAGTCCCACTTGATGCTATAAGAGATATAAAGATCGATTGATCATTACTCAATCACCTCAATATAGAAACTGAACGGACGGAAGCCGTCATTGCAGCTGATCATCGCACTCATGGGATTCTCATACTTCGCCATCAAGTCAGGATAGACCGTCTGGCGTATGGCTGTGATTCGTACTTTGTTCATTCCATTCGTCCCCATTTCATTTCTTCACCCTGCTTGTCATACTGTTTACGCTTACCAGTAGGAGGTGCTGTAAGAGTTA
>JAEEGH010011605.1_pt1 | contig 19945 bp, 20 predicted proteins | sample 9134181 | NCBI WGS metagenome assembly JAEEGH01 (sample SAMN16246544, study PRJNA631951) | gut metagenome | biome: gut microbiome; feature: rumen; material: DP-attached | host: Bos | place: Iran: Karaj | collected 2018-10 | reverse complement strand
CCATCCCGGCACTACCTCCGTAAGGATAGTCGTCCACCCGACGCCATTTGTCGAGGGTATAGTCACGCAGGTTGTGCAGACGGATCTCTGCCAGTCCTTTCTTCTCTGCCCGTGCCAGGATCGACTCGTGTACGAATCCTTCGAGCATCTCGGGCAATACGGTGATGATATCTATTCGCATGGGTTTTATTTACAATTTACGGATTTACTATTTAGCGAAGAATCGGCAGATGGCATCAATGCATTCTTCGCCCTTGCGTCGTCCTATTTCATAGACGTGTCGCATCTCTTCTGGGTCATGAGAGATATGGCCGATGGGCAGCTTCTCGTCTGGACGGATCACGAGACAGCGGCCTTCGCGTTCGGCCTGACGGACATATTCGAGTTGCTGATTGTACATCAGATGACGCTTGTCCATGGCCTCAACCATCTGAGGATATTTTCTGAGCCCGATCCTCATCAGTGGCATCAGACGGTTATGTTCCTTGACATAGTCTGCGGGCTGGGTCAGGATGACGACGTTGCGCTCGTAGCCAATCTTCTCGAAATATTCGAGAGGGATGGAATCGGCCACACCCCCATCGAGCACCTTCCTGCCTTCAAGTTCCACGATTCTGGAGGCAACAGGCATCGAGGCAGATGCACGGATCCAGTCGTAGGTAACTGGTTCGCATTTTGTCAGTTCCTTATAGACTGGCTTTCCTGTTTCGACATCCGTGCAGACAGCAATGAACTGCATCGGGTTTTCGTCGAAGGCCTGGTTGTCGAAGATGTCGAGTTGTGTCGGCATCGTATGATAGCCGAACTCGGCATTATAGAGGTCTCCCGTCTTCAGCCAGGACTGCCAGCTGCAGAAGCGTTTGTCGCGCGCGAACCTTATATTATATCTAATGGCTCTTCCTGGTTGTCTGGACTTGTAATTGCAGCCGAAAGCCGCTCCGGCGGATACACCGATTAGGCCGTCGGGCTCGACACCAGCTTCCATCATCACATCGATGATTCCACAGGTAAAGAGTCCGCGCATGGCACCGCCTTCAAGTACAAGTCCTTTCTTCATGGCTGCAAAGTTACTATTTTTTTCAGACATAAGAACAGAAGGACATAAGAATAAAGACATATTAACAGAATAACAATTCTTAATTCGCTTTTTCTTTGTATCTTTGCACCCGAATTAAGAGAATAGTAAATATGACGAACGACGAGTTGATGTCCAAGACCATCAGTAGTCTGCGGTTTCCGCTGACGGTGATGGTGGTGATGGGGCATTTCAATTTTGTAAATAATGACAGGGGCTTCGGCATTCATGGCGTGATGTACGGCCAACATATGCCCGACTATTTGAAATGGCTGATCAATTACCCGGGTATGACATTGGTCACCATGGGTGTGCCTTTGTTCTTTATGATTGCCGGTTACCTGTTCTTCTTTGGAAAGACATTTAATGTCGAGGTTTACAAGAAGAAGCTGAAGAACCGTTTCCACTCGCTCTTTATTCCGTACGTCATGTGGAATACCATTGCCATCCTGTTGATTGCCATCAGGTTCCTGCCTGTATTCAAGGATATCATGCCAGGTATTGACGAGGTGAAGGTGAATCTGACTCTGTCGGGTATTCTCAATACCTATTTTGACAGTTTCCATAATACCGCACTCTTCATCTATCCCTATGAGACACTTAAGACGACGGTCATGCCTATCGATGCACCGCTTTGGTTCGTGCGTGACCTGATGACGGCCGTGATCTTGTCGCCACTGCTCTATTGGCTAGTCAAGAAACTGAAGTCATGGGCTATTGTGCTCTGGGGACTTCTGGCATACGTTATCTCACCGGTGGTTGCTCCGAATGGAACCTATCTCGGTATGGTACTCGATGCCTGTTTCTTCTTCTCTTGGGGTGGCTATTACAGTATCAACAAGAAGAACTTGATTGTGGAGATGCGCAAACTGAAATGGGTGCCTTACATCTATCTGCCCTTGTCGTTCCTGGATACCTATCTCTACAACAACAATATGCTGGTTCACTATGGTTCGATTCCGCTTGGCGCCATTACAGCCATTATCTTTATGTCGTATCTCCTGGAGAAGGGTAAGGTAAAAGAGAATAAGCTGTTGTCGGAGAGTAGTTTCTTTGTGTTCTGTATGCACATGACGATTATGTGGGAGATGGGCAAGCTGGTATTTATGCTGCTGCATCTTGGAGATGATCCTCTCACGCTGCTGCTGTTCTTCTTTGGAATCGTAACCTTGACGATTCTGGTATGTCTGGGTACGTATGTCATCCTGAACAGATATGTTCCGAAGTTCTGTCGTCTTTTAACAGGAGGCCGCTGATGAAGAGAATAGGGATGATATGCAGTCTGCTGTTGGCAGTGGTGAGTGTCTGGGGGCAGACATTCACGGATACGAAATGCCTGTCGCTGATGGATGTGCCTTTGGAGGGTCCCGATACGGTTTTTGTACCGGCTTTTGAGTCAGTGGGATTCACAAGGGTTACGCCGGAAGATCCTGAACCTGGCACATATTACTTTGCGGGTAGTTTCTATGGCATTAAGTCAAACCTGACTGTAACGGTGGATGAAGATACTCATCTGCTGTCGGAGGTGCTAGTGACCTGCGGGCCTTATCACACCCGGGCGATGTACGACAAGAACCAGAAATATCTGATACAGAAGCTCCAGCGCGAGTGGGGTAATTTCAAGGCCAAGGGTGATGGCTCGCTCTATCTGTTAAACGACTACGGTTATATCCAGCAGTCACAGATATTGCACGAGAACGGTTCAAACTCCATCCGCTATTATTACCTGAACTCTGCGCCTTATTATAAGGATGTGGCGAATCTGGGTATGAAAGGTTTTGTACAGGAGGTGATTACAGAGAATCCTGTGGCAGAAAACAATATCGAGCATTTCGACCAACAAGGTAAGCTCGAAGGACATGATCTGATAGACCGCGTCTATAATCAGGCTGGCTATCTGATACGTGCTGCCATGTTGGAAAAGACGGGAGAGAAGAGTATGTTGACTTACGAGTATGACCATGAGAACAATCTGAAACGTCGTACACTTGTGAATATGGCTTCAGGAATCAAGTCGGTGAATGAGTACAAGTACAACGGTGACAATGAGATCTCTCAGCAGAGTCAGAAGGTGTTCAACAAGGAGAATGAGTGTGTGCTCTCCATCACGATGAAGAATAACTATGAGGAACATGACGATAACGGTAACTGGACCAAAAACACGCTGAGCCTTACTTATTGGGAGAAGGATCAACGTGCTCAGATGGCTACCGTTCATCAGACGCGGACGATCAGCTATTGGGACGAGGATTAATTCTTGGCAGTACCTAGGCGTTACCTAGGCCCTACCTTGGCGCTACCTAGGCGCTACGTAGGCGCTACCTCTATTCCAGGAGGGAAAGGAATTCGTCCTCAGACAGGATCTTGATGCCGAGCTTTTCGGCTTTTTGGAGTTTTGAGGGCCCCATGTTCTCACCGGCGAGGATGAAGGAGGTCTTGCTGCTGATACTGCCTACGTTTTTACCGCCATTCTGTTCGATAATCGCTTTGTATTCGTCGCGGCTATGATGAGCGAAGACACCGCTGATGACGATGCTCTGGCCCTCAAGCTTAGTTGACAGTTGGGAGTTGACAGTTGAGACTTCCATCTGGAGACCGTAGCTGCGCAGACGATTGACTATCTCCAGATTCTTCTCGTCGTGGAAATAGGTGATGATGCTCTTGGCCATGACCTCACCGATGCCTTCGATCTCCTGTAATTCCTCAAGTCCTGCGTTCATCAGGGCATCGATAGTCTTGAAGTGACGGGCGAGGAGACGGGCGGAGGTCTCACCGACAAAACGGATGCCGAGGGCGAAGACGACGCGCTCGAAGGGCACTTCCTTAGAGGCGGCGATGCCGTTGACGATACGCTGTGCCGACTTTGTACGACTGCCGTCGCCGTTGATCTGCTGTACGTCTATGGTATAGAGATCTGCCACATTGTGGATGAGTCCCTGACGGTAGTAGTCGTCGACGGTCTCAGGACCGAGAGAGTCGATGTTCATGGCCTTGCGGGCAATGAAATGTTCGATGCGTCCTTTGATCTGTGGCGGACAGCCCGTATCGTTGGGACAGTACCAGGCAGCCTCGCCCTCGTATCTGACGAGTGGTGTGCCACATTCAGGACAGCGACGGATGAACTGTACGGGTTGTGCAATAATCGGCCGTTGGTCGATATCGACGCCTACAATCTTCGGGATAATCTCACCGCCTTTCTCCACATAGACATAATCACCGATGTGCAGGTCGAAACTCTTGATGAAATCTTCGTTGTTCAGAGTGGCGCGCTTGACGGTAGTGCCTGCGAGTTGTACTGGATCCATATTGGCCACAGGGGTGATGGCTCCCGTGCGTCCCACTTGATAGGTCACCTCATTCAAGCGCGTGCAGACTCTTTCGGCCTTGAATTTATAGGCGATGGCCCAGCGCGGACTCTTCGCTGTGAATCCAAGCGAGCGTTGTTGACGTAACGAATTGACTTTCAGGACAATGCCATCCGTGGCTACGGGCAGGTTCTTACGTTCCGTATCCCAGTAGTTGATATAGTCGTATATCTCCTGCAGGGTCTTCACCTTCTTCATGCCCTCACTGATCTTGAAGCCCCATTGACGGGCTACTTCCAGATTCTCATAATGGCCTTCTGCGGGCAGTTCTTCTCCCAGCAGATAATAAAGGTATGCATCGAGTTGCCTTGATGCCACGAGACTGGACTTCTGACTTTTCAGTGTGCCGCTGGCCGCATTACGCGGGTTGGCAAAGAGCGGCTCCTCTGCTTCCTCACGTTCCTTGTTCAGCTTCTCAAACACAGCCCAAGGCATGAGAATCTCACCGCGGATCTCAAACTCACGTGGGTAGGAGGGGGCGGAAAAGAGATCGTTGCTGGCTGGTGGCGTCAGAACCAGAGGAATGGATCGGATGGTCTTCACATTTGCTGTCACATCGTCTCCATGTACACCATCGCCACGGGTCACGGCCTGAGTCAGTCTGCCGTCCACGTATGTCAGAGAGATAGAGAGACCGTCATATTTCATTTCGCAACAGACTTCGAAGTCCTCACCAGCCAGTCCTTTTTTGACACTCTCGTACCAGTCGGCCACATCTTGTTCGTTATAGGTGTTGGCCAGTGAGAGCATCGGATATTTATGCGTGACCTGTTGGAATTCCTCATTCAGATCGCTTCCCACACGTTGGGTAGGCGAGTTGGGATCGGCCATTTCCGGGTGTTTGGCTTCCAGATCCTGGAGCTCATGCATCATGAAGTCAAACGCCTGGTCATCGATGGTCGGCTGATTCAGGACATAGTAACGGTAGTTATGTTCGTGCAATTCCTTGCGTAACTGTTCTATTCTTAAGATTTCATCCATAGCTTGTATTGATTTTTGCTGCAAAGATACACAAAAAAAGTGAAAAGCAATTCACTTTTCACTTTTCACTTTTCACTTTTCACTTCTTTTACCAGTGTCCGCCTCCAGGACCACTGCCTGGAAAGAAGCCGCCACCACCCATGCCTCCCATGGAACCACTGATACTGGTGCTGGCTGTTACGTCAACAGACTGACTGCCGTTGCCGATGGTGCAACCGGTGATGAGGTTGTAGAACGGAGTGCCTCCAGTGACCTCACAACCAGAGCGTAGTGTATAGCTGCTGCCACTTTTGAAAGAGGGCGATGATATCATCAGTGCCGTTCCTGTGTTGCTGCTAGGTGTGGTGTAGACAAGGATGGCCGTCGATCCATCAAGGACGCCTAAGGTTGTTCCCATCTGAGCTGTTACAGCGATGCTGGCTTGTTTTGATGAAGAGTCGATGGCCTGTAAACCTCCACCTACAGCGATTACGGTTCCTCCGTTGATGTAGGCTCTATACTGTTCAGCTGCGTCCAGACCGCATTCCGGTTGTCCGGCTCCCTCGGCAATCACCACACCACCATTGATATAGAGGTTCTTGTTGGCATCGATACCGTCGTTGTTATAGCTGCGGGCATAGACATAGCCGCCATCGATATAGAGGTTGCCTGCCGAATTGATGGCATCGTCGTAGCTGTAGCTCTCCACCGTACCGGCCTCGATGTGGATCTCGCTTTTACTCTCAATGCCTTCGGTGCCGTCGCCGGAACCTTCGAGACGTACCTGGGTCTGTCCACCTTTGATGGTAATATTGCCATTGGCTTTGATACCCTTAGGCGATACGCTTCCCTTCGAGTCTTTCTGACGTTTGCCAGTGGTAATGATACGGATGACACCGTCGTTGATGTTGATCTTGTCGTCGCAGTTGATACCTTTTCCGCCAGTGCCTGTCGACAGGATGTTCACTTCGCCGCCATTGATAGTCACGACGCTGTCGGCCTTGATGCCTGAGCATGCAGAGTAGTCCTTGTCGTCCTCATCGTATTCATAGCCTCCGCTGGTGAGGATGGTAGTACGTCCACCGTCGATGCGTATCTCACCGTCAGTTGAGAGGCCTTTGTCGGCTGTGCCGGTCACGTTGACATTGATGACACCTCCCGTTACGATGACCGCATCGTTGCCGCGGATGCCATTACCTGATGAAGCATCTACAAAGATGTTGCTCTTTGGCATGGTGCGTACATAGTCGTCGCTGCGGATACCTGCCTTACAGTTGGCGTCGACCTCGAGATAGCCGCTGCCGCTGAAAATCAGCTGTCCTTCACTGAAGAAGCAGGCCTTCATGTCCTCATTGTCGGTAGCATCGGAGTAGTTAGTACCATCTGTCAGGTAGTTTTTCGTACCGTCGTTGAGGACAATGAAGGTGCGCTTCTTGCTTTGGTTGTTGATGGCAGCACCATCGGGGTTCGTAATGCTGACGCCATTGAGTACAATAGCTTGTTTCTTTGAGCTGTAGAGCTTGAAGTAACCGTCATTCGTTTCTCCCGTGAGAACATATTTGATGACGTTTTCTGTGTTGTTGGTGGCAGTTACGTCGTTGCCGTTGATGGTGACGATACCTGTATCGTCACCGCTGACTGTTGCAGCGCCAGTCTTACTGAACGTGATGGTGATGGTCTTACCGAACGTGGTGTTTTCGATATAGTCGTCATCATCAGCGTTAACATTCACAGATTCAGTGATGGCATTCTTGTTGAGCGCCACAGTGAAGGATGTGACATCGCCATCACTGGAGACGCCTGTGGTGACGTTATCCGCTGTCGAGGTGGTCTTTGAGTTGTCGTCATTACTTTGTGTGGTAACCGATGTCGTGGTCGATGACGATGTGGTTGGCATAAAGCTGTCATCATACCAGTCTCCCGTTGAACAGGCTGCAAAGGCGAAGAGAACCATGACACCGCCCCAAAACAAATTCATTTTCTTCATAAACGTTTCCATTGTTGTTCTTTTTTAATATTTTGGTGCAAAGATAGTGTAACTATCAGGAATCGGCAACTTTTTTCAGTGAATCAGCCTATTTATTCAGTGAAAAACCGTACCTTTGAGCTTTGCTCGAAGGTAGGCTTCATCTCGGAAATGCAAAATTAAACATGTTTTATTTTGCATTTCGCTCAATTTGCACTACCTTTGTAGCCGTTATGCTGAAGATGCTTCAAATTGTGCCTATCATGTGGCAGGCTGTCCGTCCGAGTAAGGTGGTGGATATGCCTGCTGTAGTGAACTCCTTCTGGCTCCGTAAAGGTTATGAGGGGTTGACCTTCTTCGGTAAGATCCTCACACCGACACAGGAAGAGGCGGATCGTATGAACAAAGGTTTCTCGGCATTGAAGAACCACGAGATGATTCATCTTCGTCAGGCACAGTCGTGTGGCGATTCATGGATACGCTTCTACCTATTATATATATGGTACTGGCTCAAGGCACTTCCTGCCAACAGGAAGATGAAACATGGTGCCTACTTGCTGAACCCATTTGAGATAGAGGCCTATCGCCACATGAACGATCTGGATTATCTCGCCAAGGGTGAAGTACACGAATGGCGTAAGTTTGCCAACATGTCGATAAAAGAAAGAATGAAACTATATGAACAAAAAACTACAAGCGCATAGCGCTATCTTCTTGGCCAACACTATCTTCGGACTTGGTGTACCTGTCACCAAACTCTTGCTCGACGAGTGGGTAACGCCTATGGGTTATATGGCCTCACGTTCACTGGGTGCCTGTATCTTGTTCTGGGTGATTGCTGCCTTCTTGCCAAAAGAGAAAGTAGAGCGTAAGGACCTGATAACCATTCTGTTTGGCGGATTGCTGGGTTTTGTGATCTCACAGACGCTCACAGCTTGGGCACTCGATTATACCAGTCCTGTCTACTTCTCCCTCATCGCTACACTCACCCCCGTGGCCGTCATGCTTTGCGCTGCGTTGACCATCGGTGAGAAGATCACTCCGATGAAGTCTTTGGGAGTATTACTTGGTATCGCTGGTGCTGTCTTGATGGTGCTGATGAGTCAGTCGCTCGGTTCGGGCAAGAACGACCTGATAGGTATCTCGCTCGCCATCCTGAGTGTGCTCACGTGGGCTGTCTATCTGATAATCACCCGTAATGTCGCCAGCAAGTATTCACCTGTCACGCAGATGAAGTACGTGTTCCTTATCTCCGCCATCGTGACCGTTCCCATCGCTTTGCCCGAACTCTCACAGAATGCCCTCTATACAGCAGCGTGGGGTTGGGATGGTGTGCTCGAAATGGCCTTCATTGTCGTCTGTGCCACAGCCCTCGGCTATTTCCTCATCCCCTTCGCAATGAAATACCTGCAGGCCACGACGGTCTCTATCTACACAAACCTGCAACCCGTCATAGCCTCCCTCGTAGCCATCATGCTTGGTCAGGACATCCTCACTTGGGATAAACCTGTAGCCGGTATCTTAGTCCTCTTAAGTGCCTATATCGTGACGGTTGTTACTGCAAATGAAAAATGTCAATGAAAAGTTTTGTTCTTTCGGCTTTTTTGTCTAATTTTGCAGCATAAAATCAAATAAGAAATCATTATGGGTATTATTGGATCGATTATTATTGGATGTCTGGCAGGCTTCTGCGCAGGCAAGTTGATGAAAGGCGGTGGTATGGGATTTGTGATGAATCTGGTACTCGGTCTCTTTGGTGGTGTACTTGGTGGTTGGCTGTTTGGCCAGCTGGGCATACAGTGGGGAGGTGTCTTAGGACAGCTTGGTACTGCCATTGTTGGTGCAGTTGCCATTCTCTGGATTGCATCACTCATCAAGAAGTAAATACAACATGTAAAGAGGGCTTTCGGTTCTTGAAACTATCAAACTTGCTATCAAAAAAGGGCTTTGGATTGTGCTCCAAAGCCCTTTGGTTATGCTGATGACTGTGTGAATTAGTCTGCTGATTCGAATTCTTCGAGGAAACGGGTGTCGTTCTCGGAGAACATGCGGAGGTCGCTGACGCGATACTTCAGGTTGGTGATACGCTCAACACCCATGCCGAAGGCGTAGCCTGAGTATGTATTTGAGTCGATGCCGCAGAGCTCAAGCACGTTAGGATCAACCATTCCGCAGCCGAGAATCTCTACCCAACCAGTATGCTTGCAGAAGCCGCAGCCCTCGCCACCGCAGATGAAACAGCTGATGTCCATCTCGGCAGAAGGCTCTGTGAATGGGAAGTAAGAGGGGCGCAGACGGATCTTCGTATCAGCTCCGAACATCTCCTTGGCAAATGAGAGCAGCACCTGCTTGAGATCGGTAAACGAGACATCCTTGTCGATATACAGACCTTCCACCTGATGGAAGAAGCAGTGGGCACGGGCGGTGATGGCCTCGTTGCGATAGACGCGACCTGGGCAAATCACACGGATAGGAGCCGTCAGCTGTCCATGCTCGTCGTGCATGTGCTCCATCACACGAGCCTGGACGCTCGAGGTGTGAGAGCGGAGCAGGATGTTCTTGGTGACATCGTTGGGATGCTGGCTGACGAAGAAGGTGTCCTGCATATCACGGGCTGGATGGTCAGCGGCAAAGTTCATCTTCGTGAACACGTGGAGATCGTCTTCTACCTCAGGACCGTCTGCCAGAACAAAGCCCATACGCGAGAAGATATCGATGATCTCGTTGGTGACGATGGTGAGCGGATGGCGTGTGCCGAGCTGGATGGGGTAGGGTGTGCGCGTCAGGTCGATGGCCTCGTCGCCAGTCTCCTGTGTCTCGCACTCCTCGCGCAGCAGATTGATGCGCTCTGTAGCCATTGTCTTCAGTTCGTTGATCTTCATGCCGACAGTTTTCTTCTGGTCGGCAGCCACATTGCGGAAGTCGTTCATCAAGGCCGTAATCTCACCTTTTTTACTGAGATATTTGAGACGGAGCTGTTCAACTTCCTCTGCGTTTTTCGCACTTAAATTCTGTACTTCTTTTAGAAGTTCATCTATCTTATCAAGTATCATAAATCGTAAAAATTGCAATTTTGCGTGCAAAGGTACTTATTTTTTTAGACAAAAGCACAAAAGAAACAAAAAAAATTCCTTTCTTGTGTGCATATATCTAAAAATATTTGTAATTTTGCCGAAATTTGAGAGAACTATTATAATAGATAAGGTATTATCTCAGTAGATGAAAAGGTTATTGATAGCGTTTTTCGCAGGTCTCATGCTGGTATTCTCCTGTACGGGGAATAAGGCTGGCCAGACTGTAGACGGGCTCTCAGACTCGACGGCCATCGACTCGTCGGAGTTAGCTGAGCCGATAGACTCGATGGAGCTGCTGATAACAGAGACACCGATGCCAAGAGCTGCTGATGCCATGTTTGATGACTTCCTGTTCAACTTCCTGGCCAACAAGAAGCTCCAGAAGGAGCGTATCATCTTCCCACTCAAGCTGGTTGAGGGGGAGAAGACTGAGCTGATGGAAAAGAGCAAGTGGAAGATGGAGCATCTCTTTATGCGTCAGGGGTTCTACACGTTGTTGTTCAACAACGACAAGCAGATGTCGCTGATGAAGGACACTGCAGTGAGTGAGGCTGTCGTAGAGCGGATTCTGTTGAGGAAAGCCAAGGTGAAAGAGTATCATTTCCTGCGTATCAAAGGCGCCTGGATGTTGACTGAGGTAAGGACAACACCGTTGAAGGATAATGCGAATGCTTCTTTTCTCTCATTCTATAAGCAGTTTGCCAGCGATAGTCTGTTCCAGTTGAAGAGTCTGAATGAGACCGTTCAGTTCGTTGGTCCTGATCCTGATGATGATTTCAATGTGATGGAAGGTGTGATTACGGCTGATACCTGGGAGGCTTTTGCGCCCAAGTTGCCTGCCAAGTCGATTTATAATGTTGTCTATGGGAAGTCGGAGCCTGAGGGGGATACCAAGATCTTCCTGCTGCGAGGCGTTGCCAACGGTCTTGAGATGGAACTGCGCTTCAAGAAGGTGGGTGGCAAATGGCTGCTGATGAAAATGACTACGTAGAAATGAAGGATTTTAGGAATTATAGTCTGAAGAATCATAATACATTTGGCATTGATGCCAAGTGCAGCCGTTACTTGGAGTTTGAGGATGATTTTGAGGCGATGGATGTGGCTGAGATCCTGAGAAAGTCGAAAAAGCCCTATATAATAATAGGTGGTGGCAGTAATCTGCTGCTGACTCAGGATTTTGATGGCATCGTGGTGCGCTCAGGCATCAAAGGTTACGAATTCGAGGAGGATTACTTCGGTTGTATGAGAATGACCTGCGGCAGTGGTGAGACGTGGGATGATATGGTGGCTCTCAGCTTGAACAAAGGCTACTATGGTATGGAGAATCTCTCGCTGATCCCTGGCGATGTGGGCGCTTCGGCTGTTCAGAATATCGGTGCCTACGGAGTGGAAGCAAAAGACCTGATACTCTGTGTATGGATGATTGAGATTGCCAACGGCGAGAGGCATATCTGGGGCAATGAGGAGTTCGAATACGGCTACAGACAGAGCCGATTGAAGACGGACTGGAAGAACCGGTTCCTGATTACTCGCGTGACATACGCCCTGTCGAAGACCTTCAAGCCCCATCTCGATTATGGCAATATACGCTCGGAACTGGAACGGAAAGGTATCAAGGAACCAACGGCACAGCAATTGCGCGACACCATCATCGAGATCCGTCAGGCCAAACTGCCTGATCCGAAGGTGATGGGTAATGCCGGCAGCTTCTTTATGAATCCCATCGTGACGAAGAACAGGTATGAGAAATTGGCAGCTGCTTATCCAAATATGCCTCATTACAAGGTAGATTCCCGCCATGTGAAGATTCCTGCTGGCTGGATGATAGAGCAGTGTGGCTGGAAGGGGAAGTCACTGGGGCGCGCAGGCGTTCACGACAAACAGGCGCTGGTGCTTGTGAATCGTGGTGGTGCGACGGGCGCTGAAATCGTCGCTCTCTGCCAGCAGATCCAGATTGATGTGAAGGCGAAATTCGGCATAGAGATTCATCCGGAAGTGAATATTATATGAAACTGACGTTTTTGGGAACGGGAACTTCGTGTGGCGTGCCTGTGATTGGCTGCCAGTGTGAGGTCTGCCAGAGTGCAGATCCCAGGGATAAGCGCACACGCTGCTCAGTGCTGGTGGAGACGGATCAGACGCGCCTGCTCATTGATTGCGGTCCGGATTTCCGTCAGCAGATCCTGCCACAGCCTTTCCGCAAGATTGATGGTATCCTGATTACCCATTCGCATTACGATCACATGGGGGGAATGGATGATATCCGTCCTTATTGTCAGTTTGGCGAGATTAATGTCTATGCCGATCCAAAAGCAAAGGAGTCGATGCTGCAGATGTTGCCTTACTGTTTTGCAGCCAACCGTTATCCCGGTGTTCCGGCTATTGGACTGCACGAGATTCTTCCCCACGAGCCCCTGCAGATTGGCGACTTGCAGATTATGCCTATCGAGGTGATGCATGGCAAGCTGCCTATTCTGGGCTATCGGATTGGGCCGTTGACCTATATTACGGATATGAAGACCATCGGGGAGCAGGAGATGCCCTACCTGGAAGGGACTGAAGTGCTCGTGGTGAATGCCCTGCGCTTCGACAAGCCCCATCACTCCCATCAGTTAGTCGATGATGCCATTGCCTTCTCGCGTAGGGTAGGAGCTAAGCGAACTTTGTTGATTCATGTTTGCCATGATATCGGCTTGCATGAGAAGGTGAACAGGATTCTGCCCGAAGGTTTTGAATTGGCCTATGATGGTCAAGAAATCGAGCTCAATTATTAAAAAAGGAGCCCAAATCGGTGCTATCTGTTAAAATAGTTTAAGGAAACGTGATTTTTTAGCAAATTCTCTTGCAGGTTAAAAAAAAAGGCGTATCTTTGCATCGTGTTTTTCATAGTATTAGATTTAAGGTTAACAAAGGTTTGGGTCACAGCGGTGACCCTTTTTTTTTATTTCTTTCTCTTTTTATTCCCGAATAGATACCCATAGCCTTTTATGAGCTTACGGATGAGCAGGAATGTGTCGACAGCAACGAAACCGTTGCTGACGAGTGCAGCGATGTAATCGCCTTTGGAGTTACCCTCTTTCTTCACAAATACCTGATCCCAGAGTGTCGTGAACTTCGTGTTGTCCTTCTGGAGTTGTTCCAAAAGTTCGTCCTTACGCTGACGGATATCCTCAAGCGTACGATAGTCTTTTGTGGGTTTCTTCACTGGAAGCATACCTTATATATTATTTACTGAGTAAGAGACTGGCCAAGAAGTGCACAAGTGGCCTTTCGATCCACGGCTTCCTGAAATAGAGGAAGAGTATGAAGATCAGCACATGGAGCAGCGCCACCAAGAGGAAAGCCAGAGCCGTTCCGATGTAGGAAGAGAGCCAGAAGGCTAAGGCAAAAGAGAAATAAAAGAATACCGCAATGATAATCATAAAGAAAATGATTGCCAAGGCGGCGGCCGTTAACAGGCTCACCACCTTGTCAATCAAGTCGAGCTTCACGTATTCAGTCTGGAGCCCGAGGTAATGTTTCAATACCTCGATCAGTTGCGCGATCGACTCAACATTCTTGTCGCTTGAAAGCATTACTTCTTACTCCTTTACGTGTTTATTCCTCTTCTGAAGCATCCTGGATGTCGTCTACCAAGTCAACCACTTCCTTGCGGCTGAGCTTGATGTTATGCTTCTTCAAGAAGTCCTCTACTGCATCAGTGATTTTAACACGAGTGTCCTGTCCCTTCTCTGGAGCCATGAGGATGCCCAGAGCTGCGCCGGCGATTGCACCACCGAGGAATGCGCCAATGTAACCTAAACTTTTCATAATTCTATTAGTTTTAATAATTGTAGTAATTGAAATGATGTGCAAATATACAAAACTTTTCCATTGTAACGCAAAAATCATACGATTTTTTAATAAAAAAGATGTGAATTTGTCGATTTAACAAACTTTATGCCCCTTTTTCGCTTGCATTTGCTCAATATTTTGTAATTTCGCAGCAAATATTGAAAATAATACATTAATTAATAAACAATAGAAATGAAGAAGTACACTCTTTTGTGCGTAGGTTTATGCGCCGCAATGGCTTTTACAAGCTGTAAGTCAAGTGAAAGTGCCTATAAGAAGGCTTATGAGAAAGCAAAGCAGGCAGAGCCCGCAGCTCAGCCCCAGACTGAGGCTGCTCCCGTGGTTGCCCCTGTTGAGGCAAAGCCAGCTGATGAGGGCCGTGTCTATGACAATCTCGACAACGTCTCTGTCCGTCAGGAGAATGTATCGCTGATTAGCGGTAGTGGCCTGAAGGCATACAGCGTTGTAGTAGGCTCTTTCGGCGTGCGTGCTAATGCCGACGGTCTGCAGCAGCGTCTCAGAGATGCAGGCTATGATGCACAGATTGTGAAGAACGAGGATAAGAATATGTACCGTGTCGTTGCTTCAACCTACAGCGACAAGGGTTCTGCAGCAGCCAGCCGCGATCAGCTCCGTGCTACCTATCCCGATGCATGGTTGCTCTATTTCGGACAATAAGTCGACAGTTTGGCCCGGATATTATCTATCGATTACGGTAAGAAACGTACCGGCATAGCAGTCACCGACCCTTTGCAGATTATTGCTGGAGGGTTGGCGACTGTTTCTACATCAGAGTTGTTCGACTGGCTGAAAGCCTATCTGGCGAAAGAGTCCGTTGAGCGTATCGTCATCGGAGAGCCGCGCCAGCCTAATGGTCAGCCCAGTGAGAATCTGCAGCGTGTGCAGCAGTTTGTCAACCGTTGGCGCAAGGCTGTTCCAGATGTTCCCATTGAATTCTTCGACGAGCGTTTTACTTCTGTCCTGGCTCATCAGGCCATGCTCGACGGAGGCTTGAAGAAGAAAGCCCGTCAGGATAAAGCCCTCGTTGATGAGATTTCAGCCACAATCATCCTTGAAGATTATTTAAGAAGTAAGAAATGATATTACCTATTTATATATATGGTCAGCCCGTCCTTCGCAAGGTGGCTGAAGATATCACCCCCGACTATCCGCAGTTGAAGGACCTGATAGCCGACATGTGGGAAACGCTGGCTGATTCGGAGGGAATCGGACTGGCAGCGCCACAGATTGGCAAGCCCATCCGTCTGTCAGTCATCGATCTCGATGTCCTTTCCGAGGATCTGCCAGAGTATAAGGGATTTAAGAAAGTGTTTATCAATCCTCATATCATTGAGTACGATGAAGCCCAGACAGACTCTTCTGAGGAGGGTTGCCTGTCGTTGCCTGCCATCCATGAGAAGGTGGTGCGCCCCACACGTATTCATGTGGAGTGGGACGATGAGGAGTTCCAGCACCACGATGAGTGGATAGAGGGTTATCTGGCTCGTGTCATGCAGCATGAGTTTGATCACCTCGATGGCAAGATGTTTATCGATCGCATCTCTCCACTCCGTAAACAGCTGATCAAGAGCAAATTGCGTGCTCTGCTCCAAGGACGCTATCGTTGTGGATATCGTACAAAATGCGTGAGGAAATAATAAAATGCGCCGCATTTTATTATTTCTCGCATTTTTGCCGATTGTCTGTTTTGCACAGTTCAATACCGACCGTCTGGTGATGATAGGGCGCTCCGCGCTCTATTATGAGGATTATGTCCTCTCTATCCAGTACTTTAATCAGGCTATCAGCCAGAAACCTTGGCTCTATGAACCCTGGTTCTTCCGTGGCGTAGCCAAATATTATCTCGATGACTTCCGTGGTGCAGAGACTGATTGCTCGGAGGCCATCGAGCGCAATCCTTATGTTGTCAGCGCTTACGAACTTCGTGGCCTTTGTCGTATCAACCAGAAGAAGTTCGCTGAGGCTGTGAAGGATTATGACCGTGCGCTTCGTTATGATCCTGAGAATCAGTCGCTTTGGCATAACCGTGTTCTCTGTCTGATTCAAGAAAAGGATTATGACCGTGCATTGGCGGAGATTGATACGATGAAGACTCGTTGGTCAAAATATGCCCGTGCCTATTCGATGCAGGCAGAAGTCTATCTGCTGCAGAAGGACACGACGGAAGCTGTGAAGTCGCTCGACAAAAGCCTTGAGCTTGATCCATACGATGGTGGCATCTGGGCAGAGCGGGCTGTCATCAGTCTGGCCCGACAGGAATGGAAGGATGGCGAGGAGTTCCTGAGCAAGAGTATCCATTTGTTGCCGAAACATCCTGGCAACTATATCAACCGTGCGTTGGCACGTTATAATCAGAACAATCTCAGAGGGGCGATGGCCGACTATGATACGGCCCTCGACCTCGATCCCAATAATTTCCTTGGTCATTACAACCGTGGACTGCTGCGTGCACAGGTGGGTGATGATAACAGAGGTATCGAAGATTTCGACTTCGTGCTGAAACTGGAGCCCAATAACCTCATGGCGCTTTTCAATCGTGCCTTGTTGCTGGAGCAGACAGGCAACCTGCGTGCTGCCATCCGCGATTATTCGAAGGTGATTGAGGAATATCCGAACTTCTGGTTCGGTCTTCAGCATCGTGCCTCGTGTTATCGGCGCTTGGGCAATACCAAGCAGGCAGAACTCGACGAGTTCCGCATCCTGAAGGCACAGATGGACAAGCGATACGGCAATCAGCCACGTCTGTCTAAGAAGCAGATGCGTAAGCGTAGTGATGAAGACCTGGAGAAATACAACCAGATCGTTGTTGCCGATGAACAGGAAGTGGAGCACGACTATAAGAGCGATTATCGCGGCAAGGTGCAGAACCGCAAGGCTGATCTGGCATTCCTCCCGATGTATGGACTGACCTTCACCCGTCCGCATGACGAGGTGAAGACCGAGATCCCCTTCGAGGATACGGTTGAGGCTTTTAACAACTCCTCTCGCTCACGTACCGTCTATCTCTCCTGTGATAATACGAAACTCAATGAGGACCGTATGCAGCAGACATTCGCCTATATCGACTCGCTCAGTACGGCTATTGATGCCACCAAGCGCATGGTCGATGTGAAGCCTTTGCTCTTCATGAGGGCTATCGCCTATAGCACCATTCAGAATTTTGATAATGCCATCGACGACCTGAGCATCTATCTGCAGATTGATTCTGGTTCGTCGTTAGCCTACTGGCAAAGGGCTGTCTGTCAGGCAAAGATCAATGAGTTTAATGCCTCGCAGGGTACGAATATCGACCTGAAGTCGGCAAACGTACTTGGCGACCTCTCAGATGCACTCCAGCGGTCGCCTCGTAACGCTTATCTTTATTACAATAGGGGTAATCTCTATGCCCAGCGGCAGGATTATCAGCGTGCTATCGACGACTATACGCAGGCCATCTCGCTTGAGGAACGTCTGGCTGAGGCTTACTATAATCGAGGTCTGGCTCGCATCTATGCCAAGAAGGTTTCAGAAGGCATCGAGGATCTGTCGAAAGCTGGCGAACTCGGCCTTTATCAGGCTTATAGTGTGATTAAGAAATATCGTGAGAAGTGATGAGAAGATTATCTATAGTTCTTTCATGCCTGATGGCACTATGGGTGACGGTTGCCCATGCTGATGACAAGCTGACGGGGACAGAGATCAGTGACAATAACAACGTCAGGATTGGCCTTGACCTGGGCAGTCCTCATGTCATCACGAAGGTGGGATGGGCGCCCAGTGTTGAAAGTCAGGTTCTGAGTAGGGTGGTGCTGGGTGTGTTCGAAGGTGCCAACCGTCCTGATTTTATGGATGCCCTGCCGCTATATATGATAGAGGAAAAGGCCATGAACAACAAGATGACCTATGCTGATGTCAGTTGTTCACGAGGCTTCCGCTATGTTCGTTTCGTCAAGCCTGCCGGTGCCTATCAGAATCTGGCAGGGTTGGAGTTCTATGGTCACCGGGGCGAGGGAAACGACTCGCACTTCTATCAGATTACCAATCTGCCTACCGTCAGTATCCATACCCTCAATGACGAGATACCTTACGATAAGGAGCATGAGATCGTTTCGCAGTTGACGATTATCTCTGAGGGGGGCACGAAGCTGCTTTCTGAGCCAGGCTCCATCCGCGAAAGAGGCAACTATTCACGTAATTTCGATAAGAAACCCTATCGCATCAAGTTTGATGAGAAGCAGCATGTACTCGATGCACCTGCCAAGGCCAAGAAATGGACGCTCATCAATAACTATGGTGACAAGACGCTGATGCGTAATCTGCTGGCCTTCGAACTGAGTCGCCGCCTGGGGATGCCCTATACGCCCTATGGTACGGCTGTCGATGTGCTGCTCAATGGCGAGTATAAGGGTTGTTATCAGCTCTGTGACCAGATACAGGTACACAAGAATAGGGTGAACATCACAGAGATGACCATCCACGATAACGAAGGCAGTGCTTTGACGGGGGGCTATTTTATCGAGATCGACGCCTATGCCGATCAGGAGAAGTCGTGGTTCAAGTCTGTCAAAGGCAATCCCGTCACCATCAAATCACCCGATGAGGATTCCATCACGACGAACCAGCGGAACTATATCCGTTCGCATTTCAACAAGATGGAAGACGATCCCCACCAGTATATCGACAAGAACACATTCCTGCGGCATTTCCTCGTGGGCGAGCTCTCTGGTAATACGGATACTTACTGGAGTGTATATATGTATAAGCAGCGTGATGATGACACAATGTTTACAGGACCAGTCTGGGATTTCGACCTCGCCTTCGATAATGATAACCGTACTTACCCCGTTTGTAACAAGAAAGACTTTATCTATCGCAGTGGAGGCAGTTGCACAGGAAATCTGAAGAAGATAGTTGATGAATTTGTGATTCGCAGCGATGAATCACAGTCGCTGATGCTCGATATCTGGGATAAGGCCCGTCATGCTGATCTGACAGAAGAGAGCCTTGTGGCCTATATCGACCAGATGGAGGCTGAGCTTGACCACTCGCAGCGGCTCAATTTCCTTCGCTGGCCTATCCTCAACAAGAAGGTGCATCAGAATCCTCAGGCATTGGGCAGTTTTCAGGCAGAGGTAGAGAATGTCCGCAGGTTTATGAAAGAGCGCCTGAAGTGGATGGACAAGCGGCTTGGCTATACATTTGTGCCCACAGGCATCACAGAGGTTTCCGCCGAATCCTCAGGATCTTCAATCGACTTCACCCAGCCTTACGATGTCTACTCCGTCTCAGGCCAGCCTTCCGGCCACAGCCTCGAAGGTCTCCGCCCTGGCATCTATATCCTCCGCCAAGGACACGCCACCAGAAAGATGATCATCAGATAGTTTTTGATAATGATCCTGCTATCCCAGCTATGATTTCAGTCGGAGGTAGTAGCCTTTAAGACCGTCGATGCCACCACGAGGCCATTTGAGTTTCTTGATGGTCTCGCCAAGGACTCTCAGATTGGGTACCATCGAGTTGCCGAAGTCACGATTGATATTGAGTGCCTGAGCTACCATCGGGCAAGAAATTCGTGGATGGGATTGTGCTCAGGTATGTGCGCACTCTCGATGTAGGTACGCACGTCGCTCATCCAGCTCTCTCCACCTTCCTTCATCTCCTCCACGACGAT
>JAEEGH010011603.1_pt1 | contig 19948 bp, 15 predicted proteins | sample 9134181 | NCBI WGS metagenome assembly JAEEGH01 (sample SAMN16246544, study PRJNA631951) | gut metagenome | biome: gut microbiome; feature: rumen; material: DP-attached | host: Bos | place: Iran: Karaj | collected 2018-10 | reverse complement strand
CCGCTATATCCAGCCTGACTGCCATATCCTTACATCCGCTACGGTATCGGTACCGGACGCACATAAGGGCACGGGCAGCCTGAGCGGCATGGACGTCTCGAAATTCAATCCCGCCATCCTCACGGACGTTATGAGCACGGCGGAAGCATCCGAGATTCCCAACTTCGTCGGCGAGTTCCTGCTCGATCTTCAGGATGCGGCATCATCACAGCCGTTCTGCCACTACCTTATGCTCCAGGCGCGCTTCACGGCGACATCCTATGCAGCTTCGCTCGGTATAAGTGAAGAAGAACTTCTAAGAGAAGTCACCTGCATCGGTCTGGTCGACAGGCCCGTGGGTCTTCAGGATGTAAGAAGATACATTACCGAATTCCTTCTTGCAGCGATCAAGCTGAGGACTCAGCATTCTGCCGGACAGTATAAGGATATCCTGACCAGAGCAGTCAAATACATAGACAATAACTACACTGATGAGAACATCTCCCTGTCAGGCATTGCCAAGGAGGTCAACATCAGCGCGAACTACCTGTCAGCCGAATTCTCCCAGGAGATGAAATGCACCATAACCGAGTACATTACTACAAAGCGCATGACGAAGGCTAAGGAACTGCTGAAGACCACCGACAAGAAGTCAGGTGAGATAGCAAGCGAAGTAGGATATAAGGATCCGCATTATTTCAGCTTCCTGTTCAAGAAGACGCAGGGTTGTACTCCGCGTGACTACAGAAGCGGAGGCAAGCGCTGATGCCTCATGGTGATACTTCAATATCAAGGAGAATGAGAAGGCTCTTCAACGCCTTCGTCTCCCTCACGATCGTTGTCATCATACTGACGGTATCCACCATCGCCGTATATCAGGTAAGATACCGTAAATTCCTTCACAACATAACGACGGTCTCCGAGTTCAATCAGAACTTCAAGGAAGAGATCGACCTCAAGATGTATTACTACGTTGTAGGAAGCCGCTATTCAGAAGGCCTTCCCGTCGCAGAGGTTCTTGAGGCGGAGAAGCTTGCAAGCTCACTTATAGAGAGTACGACCGATAAGGACAGCCTTACGGCCATCACCAGTGTTCTGGACCTCTGCAAGACTCTCGAGACGCAGATGCAGAGCATCGCAGAGACCGAGAGCTATGACGACCGTCAGATCCAGCTCGAGAACAACATCTACGTTCTTACGTCTCTTATCCAGGAATATATGTATGACTATCTGTATTTCGAAGCTGTCCAGCTCAACGAGATGCAGAATGAGATCCAGATACAGCTCATCATCGAGATCGCGGTGATCCTCCTGCTCGTCGCCTGTGCGGTAGCTTTCCTTGCAGGTTACACCTCGAGGATAACCAAGTCGGTATCCGTTCCGGTCGAGAAGCTCGGGAAGCGCATCAAGGATATCGGAGGCGGCGACCTTACCGTCAAGGAGCCGGTCCAGTCCGACATCTATGAGATCAAGGACCTCAGCGTCGGTATGGAGAACATGGTCGCAAGGATGGATAACCTGATGAAAGAGTCCAAAGACAAGCAGGAGAGCCTGCGTAAGGCCGAGCTCGCGCTCCTCCAGGCGCAGATCAACCCGCACTTCCTCTATAACACGTTAGACACCATCATCTGGCTCATCGAAGCAGGCAAGTCTGACGATGCCGTGGAGATGGTAGCGAACCTGTCTTCGTTCTTCAGGTCATCTCTGAGCAACGGAGAGGACATCATCTCGCTCGGAGATGAGGAGAAACAGGTCATAAGCTATCTGCAGATCCAGCAGGTAAGATATAAGGACATCCTCACATTCTCAGTAGATATCGATCCCGATATCAAGGGCGTCAGAATGCCTAAGCTGACACTTCAGCCTCTGGTAGAGAACGCCCTCTACCACGGAGTCAAGCTCAAGAGGGCCGCAGGTCACATCTCGGTAACCGGCCGCCCTGACGGCGAAGACATAGTGCTGACCGTAACTGATGACGGCGCCGGCATGACGGAAGAACGTCTCATACAGATCAGGCAGTCTCTCGAAAGCAAGGAACGTGTCGGATTCGGCCTCACGACCGTGCACGAGAGGCTTCAGCTCTTCTTCGGAGACCAATACGGTCTGTCGGTGGAATCCCGCGAAGGTGAAGGCACTACTGTTACTGCGCGCATACCTGCTTCCAAGGAGGAAGGATAATGTTTAAGAAGATAATCTCTATATTATTAATATCTGTAATGGCATGCTGCTTTGTCTGTTCATGCGCAAGTGATCAGACTTCGGGTGAAGATGATCTTATAGTAGTGGGCGTGTCTCAGGTCGGCGCGGAGTCTGACTGGAGGATCGCCAACACAGAGTCTACTAAGGCTGTATTTACTGAAGACAACGGATACAGGCTCCTCTTCGATGATGCAAAGCAGATGCAGGAGAACCAGTTCAGTGCGATAAGAAAGTTCATTCAGCAGAAGGTCGACTATATCGTTGTCATGCCCATCTCTGAGGAGGGCTGGGATGCCGTCCTTCAGGAAGCGCAGGAAGCAGGCATTCCGGTAATAATCGTCGACCGTATGGTAAACGTTGATGACGACAGTCTCTTTACTGCCCATGTAGGTGCAGACTTCTACCTGGAAGGCCAGAAGGCAACAGAGTGGATGACGCAGGAGTTTGCCGGCAGTGAGTCGGTCAACATAATACACATCCAGGGTACGATAGGATCTACAGCTCAGATCGGACGCACACAGGCTCTTCTTGACGCGTTGGATGAGAACAGTAACTGGAATCTTCTTGCCCAGCTTGATGGAGATTTTACCCAGGCAAAAACATATGAAGTAATAAGTGATTATATTATCAGCAGTGATATAAGACCTGAGATCGACGTTGTTTACTGCGAGAATGACAACTCTGCTTTCGGTGCGATAGAAGCCCTTGAGAAGTACGGTTATACCTGCGGCGAAGGCGGAGTAAGGGTGATATCTTTCGATGCGACCAAGCAGGCGCTGGAGCTCTGCATGGCCGGTAAGATCTCGCTCGAGGTGGAGTGCAACCCGATGCTCGGCCCTCTGGTAAAGAACGTTATAGATACACTCGAAGCAGGCGGAGTGCCTTCCAAGTATCAGTATGTCGACGAGACCGTCTTTACGCCTGATACCGTTACGCAGGAGATAATTGATTCCAGGGAGTATTGATCCGTTACCCGCTGGCTCTGATCACCAGGTTCCAGGGGATGGCAGATGACCTTGCTTCCTTGCCTCGGAGGAGGTCCAGGAGCTTGGAGGCTGCCTGGGTTCCCATGGTTCCGGCTTTGTGCCCAAGGGAAGTTATTGGCACCGGACAGATCCTGCTGTAATAACTGTTATCGAAGCTTACTACGGCAAAGTCCTTCGGGACTTTCTTGCCCATGGACTGGATGTCTTTTATCAGGTGATATGCAATCTCATCGTTATAACAGATGACCGCGCTCGATGCGGGGAGACGCTCTTTGATGAAGCGGATGAGAAGGCTCTCGTCTTTGTCTTCTATCAGCCTTGCCCTCTGTTCCGAATCGTACCAGCATACCGCATGATCGGGAACATGCAGTCCTGCATCACGGAGTGCGTTCATCATGCCGCCGTAGCGCTCGGGACCCTGTATATCGTCGCTCTTGAATACTCCGCCGATGGATTTGTGTCCCTTGGATATCAGATACTTGGCGAGCATATATCCGCCTGCAAAGTTATTATCCGTGACGGCAGGAATATGCGACAGGTCAGGGTAGTGGCCCTGGAAGAAGACGATGGGGATTCCCATATCCCTGAGCTTCTGATACAAATCGGTGTTCGGGTTGGGAAGTGCGGTCTTGGAACCTTCTACGATTATGCCGCCTACCGGATGGCTCCTGATCTGTTGCAGGATCTCACGTTCTGCGGAGACTCTGTTGAGAGTGGAATATACCTGGAGCTTGTAGCCGTTTGGTGAGAGGATATTCTCCATATCGCGGAGAACGGCAGGGAAGATGTAGTCATCCATGAATGTTGTGATTACCGCTATCTGCATCGAAGAAGAGTCTGCTGCCTTGGCGAGATAGTAACCGCTTCCCCTGCGGCTCTTAATGAGACCTTCTTCTTTAAGGATGCTTATAGCTTTCCTTACGGTCTGGCGGCTCACACCGAATCTGTCCTGCAGATCCTGCTCAGTAGGAAGCGGATGCAGGGGCTCATTCGCGTGGAGCACGATATATTCTCTCAGGTACTGCGCCACAGACTGGTATTTCATGTTGTATCTCCTTTTTGGGCAACCTGCCGACAGAATTGGTCAAGTGTTTACGTTTCCGTGTGCCAAAACTAATGATTTTTTACCAAACTTTCGTGTCAGGCAATAAAAATACACAAATCCCGGCATCCGTTTGAACGGATTAACAAACGATTTTTGAACGGAATCTGATGTTCGATTATGAAAATATCCAACTTATCCGAAGCAAATTGGAAAAAAACAAACAATTAATTTTCCCGTTCAAAGAATTTGTATTGTTATCCAAGAATACACCAAAATTTGTATTGTTAACAGAGTCAAATGTCCTCCAATGTCATTGAATTGAAAAATCATTAACGGCAAACTCAAGCTAACAACAACATCGGCAAGTTCCGATGTGAAGAAAAGAACGACAATCATATGAAAGTGAGGAAAAAACAATTATGAAGAAGTTCTTATCAATTGGTGTAACTGCTGCTATGGCACTTTCTATGTGCGCTTGTGCAGCTCAGGCTCCTGCAGCTACTGAAGCTCCCGCAGGTGACGATACACCCGCAAGCAAGGCTGCTGAAGACGAGACAGAAGCTCCTGCAGCTGACGACGGTGATCTCATCAAGGTCGGTATCATCAACAACGATCCTAACGAGTCCGGCTATCGTACAGCTAACGACAACGACATGAAGGCTACATTCACAGAAGAGAACGGCTATGACGCTTCGTTCTTCTACAGCCTTAAGAACGACGAGCAGATCGCTGCTGCTCAGCAGTTCATCCAGGACGACGTTGATTATCTCCTTATCTCTGCTGCCGGCACATCCGGTTGGGATTCTGTTCTTACAGACGCTCAGACAGCAGGTATCGAGGTTATCCTCTTCGACCGTACGATCGATGCAGATGACAGCCTCTATGTAGCTTCCATCGTATCCGACATGTATCAGGAAGGTCTCAACTCCGTTAACTGGCTCGAATCTCAGGGTCTCGACGAGTACAAGATCATCCACATCCAGGGCGTTATGGGTTCTTCCGCTCAGATCGGCCGTTCACAGGCTCTCGACGAGATGGTAGAGGCTAACGACAACTGGACACTCGTTACACAGCAGACAGCTGAGTGGAACGCAGAGACAGCAGAGCAGATCGTTCAGGCAGTCATCGATTCCGGTGAAGACTTCAACGTAATCTATGCAGAGAACGACGATATGGCTAAGGGTGCTGTTGCAGCTCTCGATAAGGCTAACATCTCTCACGGTGTTGACGGCGACGTTATCATCATGGGTTATGACTGCAACCAGTGGGCACTTGAGGAAGTCCTCGCAGGCAACTGGAACTTCGATCAGCAGTGCAATCCTTTCCAGGCAGCTTACATCGACGAGATCATCCAGAACCTCGAGCAGGGTATCGAGCCCGCTGAGAAGGTAATCGTTATGGAAGAAGCTGGCTTCGACGCTAAGACTATCACTCAGGACGACGTAGATAAGTACGGAATCTAATTAATGAACTTTAAGTCAGTAATTGACTGAGATTTCATCCGGCACGCGGTACGGATAATTCCGCACCGCGTGCTTTTTTCAAATCTGATATCGGAGGAACACAAGTTATGGATGAGGGCGTTATACTTCAGATGACAGGAATCTGTAAGTACTTTCCGGGAGTCCGTGCCCTTCAGAATGTGGACTATACACTTCGCAGAGGCGAGATTCATGCTCTTATGGGCGAGAACGGAGCCGGAAAATCAACTTTGATAAAAGTCTTGACCGGAGTCTATCCCAAGGACGGAGGTCAAATCTATATAGAAGGAACTGAAGGAGAAGCTCATATCCGTTCTCCTCAGGATGCGCAGAACATCGGTATCAGCACTGTTTATCAGGAGATATCGCTCTGCCCGAACCTTACGGTCGCAGAGAACATGTTCATCGGCAGGACCAAGTCTGCCATCACTAACTGGAAGGATATGAATGCCAAGGCCGGCAAGCTGCTCGATGATCTTCAGATCCCGGTAAAGCCGACACAGCAGTTAGACAGTTGCTCGATCGCAGTTCAGCAGATGGTTGCCATCGCCAGAGCGGTCGATATGGAATGCAAGGTACTTATCCTTGACGAGCCTACGTCATCACTCGATGAACAGGAAGTAGAGAAGCTCTTCAAGCTTATGAGAGATCTCAAGGCAAAGGGCGTAGGCATTATCTTTGTTACACACTTCCTTGACCAGGTATATGAGGTCTGCGACAGGATCACTGTCTTAAGAGACGGCGGACTTGTCGGAGAATATGTTATAGAAGATCTTCCCAGAGTTAAGCTCGTATCCAAGATGCTCGGTAAGGAGCTCGACGATATGGCTTCCATCAAAGATGAGGAAGAGAAAGTTAAGAACAGCGAAGAAGGCGAGACGATCCTCGAAGCAAAAGGCCTCGCGAGCAACGCAGGCATCAAGCCCTTCGACTTCTATATCAAGAAGGGCGAAGTCAACGGCTTTACGGGCCTTCTGGGTTCCGGCCGTTCAGAGTGCGTAAGAGCTATCTTCGGTGCTGACCATGTCACATCAGGCAAGGTCTTCATGCACGGCAGGCCGGTCAAGATCCACAGACCTATCGATGCCATGAAGAACGGTATCGGTTATCTTCCTGAGGACAGAAAGCAGGACGGCATCGTATCAGAACTGTCCGTAAGAGACAATATCATCCTCGCTCAGCAGGTAATGAAGGGATTCTTCAGACCGTTCACAAGGAAGCAGGCTGAAGAGATCGCACAGAAGTATATCAAACTCCTCGATATCAAGACGGCTTCGTCAGACACGCCGATCGGACAGCTCTCGGGCGGTAACCAGCAGAAGGTCATCCTCGCACGCTGGCTGTTCACCGATCCTGCGTATCTCATTCTGGATGAGCCCACAAGAGGTATCGACATCGGAACAAAGGTAGAGATCCAGAAGCTCGCACTCAAGCTTGCTTCTGAGGGCAAGAGCGTTACCTTCATCTCGTCGGAGATCGATGAGATGCTCCGTACATGTTCAAGACTCGTGGTCATGAGAGACCGCAAGGTAGTAGGCGAACTGGACGGCGCTGATCTTAACCAAAACAAAGTTATGGCGACGATCGCCGGAGGTGAGGAAAAATGACAAAAACAGGTAACAGTTTAACGGGCAAGAGTCTCGGAGCTCAGATCTTAGGACTCACCCGCAAGCAGTTCTTTATACCGATAGCGGCACTTTTGGCCCTGGTTATATTCAACCTGATCGCGGACCCCTCCTTCTTCGAGATCAAGATGGGCCAGAACAGTGCCGGCGATCCGGTACTCTCGGGTTATCTCGTAACGATCTTCGATAATGCATCAGAGCTCGTTATCCTTGCTATCGGAATGACTCTCGTAACTGCAGCTTCAGGCGGACAGGATATCTCCGTAGGTGCAGCAATTGCCATTGCCGGTTCCGTTATGCTCAGGATCCTCTGCGGTCCCGACGGCAAAGCGGCAGAACTTCAGGCGCCCATCATCGTTGCTTTCATCATCTGCTGCCTGGTGGCAATGCTTTTCGGTGCGTTCAACGGTGCGCTCGTATCCTACTTCAAGATACCGCCGATGGTCGCTACCCTGATCCTTTTCACGGCAGGACGTTCGATCGCTGCCTGGATCAACAACAACCAGCTCCCGAACGTAAACGATATCTCATTCTCATACTTCGGCAACTTCTTCCCGGGCATCCCGGTACCGACGCCTATCTTCATCGCAGTCGCTTGCATGATCGTGATAGCCCTCGTGCTGAAGTTCACCAATCTGGGTCTCTATTCCCAGACAGTAGGCATCAACCCTCATGCGGCAAGACTCAACGGTCTTAACCCTGAGGTCATCAAGCTCATTACTTACATCATCCTCGGACTCTGCGTAGCAGTCGCTGGCTTCATCAAGGTAAGCCGTTTCTCCACGATCAACTACTCCGTCATCGCGAAAGACATCGAGATGGACGCGATCCTCGCAGTAGCATTAGGCGGCAACTCCCTTGGCGGCGGTAAGTTCAACATGGCAGCTTCCATCATGGGCGCTTATGTAATCCAGTTCCTTACAACGACTCTCTTCAAGTTCAACGTAGTATCTTCCGCTCTTCCTGCATACAAGGCTATCGTAGTCATCATCCTCGTTGTCCTGTCTGCTCCCATCGTAAGAGAGAAGATCTCCAGAGCCTGGAAGAGCATTACGACGAAGTCAGCAAAGGAGGTAGCATGATATGAACTCGCTCAAACTGCGCGTTAAGAACATGTCAGATACAAACCTTCTTCTGACGATCACTGTAGTAGTATTCTTCCTGATGTATGTGCTTGCTGTTATCTTCCTCGGCGGAGGATTCACCAAGCCCCAGACATTCTTCAATATCCTTAACGAGAATGCCAGCCTGCTCATCCTCTCATGCGGCATGAGCCTCGTAATGATCACGGGCGGCATCGATATCTCCGTAGGTACAATGACAGCTCTCGTATGTATGAGCTGCGCCGTATATCTTGATACGGAAGTAGGCAAGGGCGGCAACGTCGTTACTGCTATCTGCATAGCACTCGCGATCGGTCTTGCATACGGTATCGTTCAGGGCTTCCTCGTAGCGTATCTCAACATCCAGCCGTTCATAGTCTCGCTGGCGGGAATGTTCTTCGCCAAAGGTATGACGACCATCATAAAAGCTGACCAGTTCAACGTTAAGAACGAGGAGTTCCAGGCACTCAAGGCTACAAGGATCTACATTCCTTTCCTCGGTGCTGTCAATAAGAAGGGCATCTTCGTTCCGGCTTATATCGAGATCGGCGTTGTCATAGCACTCGTACTTGTTGTGTTACTCTTTGTAGTCCTCCGCTGGACTAAGCTCGGAAGATCTTTCTATGCGGTAGGCGGCAACCTCCAGAGCGCATCCATGCTCGGTATCAACGTCAAGCTCACCAAGTTCCTGGCACACCTCATGTGCAGCGTGCTCGCTTCCATCGGCGGCTGGGTATACTTCATGCACGTAGGTTCAGGTTCACCTTCACACGCTGCAGGCGCCGAGATGAACGCCATCGCTTCATCCATCATCGGTGGTACAATGCTTACAGGCGGTGTAGGTAACATCATCGGTACATTCTTCGGTGTGCTCTCGCTCAGCACGATCAAGAATATCGTCTCGCAGCTCGGTTTTGATGAAGCATGGTGGACCAATATCACGGTAGCTATCATGATCTGCATCTTCCTGCTCATCCAGAGCATCGTTATGCGCCGTAAGACCAAGAGCAAGTAAGGAGGACTTACCTTGAGCAATTTCCTGGGTATCGAATTCGGATCCACAAGGATCAAAGCAGTCGCGATAGACGACAGTTTCAATACGATCGCTTCAGGCGATTACGTATGGAAGAGCGATTACACTGACGGCATCTGGACTTATTCTCTTGATGAAGTTCAGAAGGGCCTTATCGAAGCCGTGAAGGGCGTAAGCTCTGCCGGCACCTACAACAGCTTGGGTGTATCAGCAATGATGCACGGATATCTTGCCTTCGATGCGGAATGGAACTTGCTGGTTCCATTCCGCACCTGGCAGAATACGATCACGGCACAGGCGGCTGAGATCCTGTCAGGCGAGTTCGGATTCAACATCCCTCAGCGTTGGTCGATATCACATCTGTATCAGGCGATCCTTAACGGTGAGCCTCATGTAGGTAAGATCGCACATATCACGACTCTTGCAGGTTATGTTCATTACAGGCTGTCCGGCGTTAATGCGCTCGGCATCGGAGATGCTTCGGGAATGTTCCCGATCGGCTCTGACTGCAGCAATTACGACCAGGACATGCTCGATAAGTTCGATAAGCTTATTGCTGACAAGGGCTTTGGCTGGAAGATAAGAGACATCCTTCCCGAAGTGCTTCCTGCCGGCGCAGATGCAGGCACTCTTACAGAGGAAGGTTCTGCATATATCGGCGGACTTCTTCCCGCAGGAATCCCCATGGTCCCTGCTGAAGGAGATGCCGGAACGGGCATGGTCACGACTAATGCAGTATCTGCAGGAACGGGCAATGTATCCGCAGGAACGAGCATATTCTCCATGGTCGTTCTCGATAAGCCCCTGTCCAAGTACTATCCCGAGATAGACATCGTCACCACGCCTACAGGCAAGCCCGTAGCGATGGTACACTGCAATAACTGCACAAACGACATGAATGCATGGATAGGAATGCTCAAAGAGAATGCGGCGCTCTTCGGTGCTGAGCCTGATACCGGCGATCTCTACACAAAGCTGTATCAGAAGTCCCTTGAAGGCGATCCCGACTGCGGCGGCGTTCTCTGCATGAACTATATGGCAGGTGAGGGCGTAACCCATATCGATAACGGCAGACCGTTCTTCATAAGAAGACCTGACAGCAGTTTTACTCTTGCCAACTTCATGCGTGCGCAGATCTATGCATCTATGTCCACGCTCGCGATAGGCATGGAGATCCTTGCAAAGGAAGGCGTCAGGATCGACAGCCTGACCGGACACGGCGGTCTGTTCAAGACACCCGTTGTAGGTCAGAGCTATATGGCTGCCGCATGCAATGCTCCCGTTACCGTCATGGAGACGGCAGGTGAGGGCGGACCTTACGGTATGGCTCTTCTTGCTGCATTCAGGATCATGGGCGACGGCAAGACCTTAGAGCAGTTCCTGGAAGAGAAGGTTTTCGTGAATGCAAAGCGTTCCACGCTCGAGCCCAAGGCAGAAGATGTCGAAGGTTTTGCTAAGTATATGGATATGTTCAAGGCAGCTCTCAAGGTCGAGCAGACCGCAGCCGAGAGTCTGTGATACGGAGGTTATATAAATGCTTGAAGAATTGAAACTTGCGGTGCTGGATGCGAATCTGCTCCTTCCGGAATATGACCTGGTAACTTTTACCTGGGGCAACGTATCTGCGATAGACCGTGAGAGCGGACTAGTCGTAATCAAGCCGAGCGGCGTTGAGTACGACGAGATGAGTGCAGACGACATGGTCGTTGTAGACCTGGACGGCAAGGTGGTGGAAGGCCGCTATAAGCCTTCTTCCGATACGCCCACGCATGTTGCCCTCTATAAGGCTTTCCCCGAGGTCGGAGGCATAGTTCATACTCATTCCAGATGGGCTACGAGCTTTGCTCAGGCAGGATGCGGTATCCCGGCATTCGGAACCACACACGCAGATACTTTCTACGGTGAGATCCCCTGCACAAGGAAGATGACCGCAGAAGAGATAAAGGGCGAATATGAGCTCGAGACAGGTAACGTCATAATCGAGACTTTCCGCGACAGGAATATCGACCCCATGGCAGTTCCTGCTGTACTTGTAAACAGCCACGGACCTTTCATCTGGGGCAAGGATGCAGCCGAGGCGGCACACAACGCTGTCGTACTCGAAGAAGTTGCTTTCATGGCGCTTCATGCGAGGATGCTGAATCCCGAACTCGGAACAATGCAGAGCGAGCTTCTCGATAAGCACTATCTGCGCAAACACGGTAAGAACGCTTACTACGGACAGAACTGATCTGTTCCGGACCTTAACATCAGAATCAACCCGGACTGCACTCCCGGAACGGCAGGTGTCAGCCCCCCTCTCCTTCGTTTTACCCTAACCTTCCGGGAGTCCGGGTTTTGATGTTCCAAACCAAGACAACTTTCCATTTTCCTATTATCCCATCCAAACCCCGGTGACTTTATGTCATCGGGGAATTCATTTATAGGGAAGAAGTCAGACAGATCTCTTGTTGCTGATGAACCTGAACAGGCAGGCTGCTGCAAATGCCGTCAGCGTTATCCCGCAGAATATGAGGATGCCGACAGGCCATCCCCAGCTCAGGAAGGCGTAGAAATCATTGGTATACGGCCACGGACCGCCGATGCCGTTGATGAGGATGTTCAGCATATAACCGGTCCCGTAAAGAAACGTCGGGACAGCTGCGATCAGGGCGCCTCTGAAGGGGATGGGCTTCCTTCTGATGATGATGAACTCTGCCATGGCAAGGACAGGTTCGAGCAGATGGAAGAACAGATTGCCTCTTTTGTAGAACTGCGGGTATCCGTACAGCGGCCCGAAAAAGAACGCCACCACTGCAAACGTTATCGCCACACCGCAGACGGCGGCGAGCTTGAAAGAACTCAGCTTGGCCGGGTCCCTGCCCGTAAGGATGAAAATAACATATATAAGCGATACGATGCCGCAGAATACGTTCGACAGGACTGTATAGAACTTGAGATTCTCCAAGCCTTCTGCCTGAAGGGAACCGGGCTCGGACGGGGTCGTAAGCATGAATAAGATACCGACTATCGTAAAACTGACGATGATCAGATTCAGTCTTATCTGTGCCTTGTAATAGATCTGATTATTCATGAAATCATTATACTACGCACACACAATATCCAAATCTATATGTAATGATATAATTAGTATGTTAGTTGGCAGCCCGATTTTTTTTGATCCTGTAATGAAAAAGAAGTTAGCAGTCTTTACATCAGGTTGGTGCACGGAGATCCTCAGCCAGTTCTTAAGAGGCATGGAGGATGCTCTCAGGTCTGAAGATGCCGATATATTCCTGTTCCTCTGCTATCCGACCCCGAGTGATACCGAAGCCACAAAGAATGGCGAGATGAACATATTCAATCTCCCTGACCTGCATGATTTTGACGGCACGGTGATCTTTGGAAGCGGCATCGATTATCAGGACAGAACTGACGATATCATTGCCAGAAGCCGCGCAGCCGGCATACCTGTCGTCATGCAGGGCGGCAGAAGAGAAGGCGTGTGCTATGTAGGCTCCGATAATTACCAGGCTACGCAGAATATGTGCGAGCATCTCGTCAAGGAGCACGGTGTTAAGAAGATAGTGTTCTTTGCCGGAACTCCTGATTCCTATGATTCTGAACTGAGGCTTAAAGCCCTCCGTGATTATCTTACGGAGAACGGTATTGAAGATTACCTTACGGATGTCTTCTATACCCAGTGGGAGATGGCGGAAGCTTCAAGGATAGTCGATGAGATATGCGCTTCCGGCAGAGGACTTCCTGATTGCTTCATCTGCGCGAATGACGGCCTGGCACAGCAGACATGCATTACGCTTGATCAGAACGGTCACGATGTTCCGGGTGAAGTCCTAGTCACGGGTTATGATTACACACAGGGCGCGCGAGTCTTCTATCCGTCCATATCATCCGTCGATCAGTGCTTCGTGGAGATGGGCGCGACTGCCGTAAAGCTGTGGAAAGAACAGCTTGCAGGCGGAACTCTTGTGGAAGGAGAGGTCATTCCCTGTAAGTTCATCCCCGGCGAGAGCTGCGGATGCCATGAGCACGGCAGCAGCGACGAACTCAGAAGACGGGTGGGCAGGGAAGCATTCTCGAACAGAGCTACGAATACATACTTTACGCGTAAGCTGGATGTTATCGACTCGACGATCCTGTCATGCCACACCTATGACGATTTTAAGGTAAGGCTTAATGCACTCCTTCGTGAGAACCACACTTTCGAAGGGGATTCCTTCCATGTGATACTTGAACCAAATCTCGGATTATCAATCTATGATTCCGATATCAAGCTCAATACCGACAGATACAGCAAGCATATGGATGTGCTCTATTCATATGAAGACGGAGCAGGCTTCGAAGAGAATGTGTTCTGTTCCGAAGACCTGATACCGGGATATGATCCCGAAGGGAAGAACCACCTGTATGCTTTTGTGCCTCTGCATGAATCCGATCTCGCATTCGGATATCTTGTCTTCAGAGACTGCATAGACAAAGTAGAGAACAGGTTCCTGCATGTCTATTCGAACCGTATGAGCGTCGTAATAGACAAGTTCCGCCATACGCTTGCACTGGATCTCGTCAACAAGAGGCTTATCGATCTCATGAGGCGTGATCCGCTCACCAATGTCAATAACCGCATTGCATTCGATGATAAGGAGAAGTTCCTTCAGGCACAGATCAATTCGGGCGAGGACGTGCACTTTGCCGTTGCCATGTTTGATGTTAACAGCCTCAAGCTCATCAACGATACATACGGACATGAATCGGGAGATGTGTATCTCGTAAGGGCATGCCGTCTTATCTGCAATGTCTTTAAGCACAGTCCGGTGTACAGGATGGGCGGAGACGAGTTCGTTGCCATACTTACCGGTGAAGATTATGACAACCGTGAATCTCTCGTAGAACTGTTCAACGAGAGCCTCAGTCCGTATACTGAAGAAGTTCCGCTTCCGCCTGATTACATATCAGTTGCGATCGGAGTATCAGACTTTGATCCGGCGACGGATCTGACCATAGCAGATGTCAACAAGCGTGCCGACGAAGCAATGTATAAGGACAAGGGGCTCAAAAAGGATATACTGTAGTATATGCGCAAGTTATCCGCTTCTCTTTTGACAGTATTATTCATTATCCTGTCCGTTACGGGCTGCACACCTTCGAAGATCTTATCGGAGGCGAAGACGGCTGCAGCAGAAGGCTTAGATTATTCCGACGGCAGTCTCTGGATCTATAACAGGGAGGCTTCTTCGGAAGGACTCGAAGCCGACTGCTTCATGATAGGACCTTCCGTGTACACGGCTAACGGCGGCGATTACAACATGCCCACATATGACGCATCCGCGCTCATATCCTATAAGAGCACTCTTGGCATGGAAAAGGAAATCTACTCCGGCATATGCGTAATGTATGCGCCCATGTACAGGCAGGTATCGCTTGAAGTATATGACATGCCTGCAGATGAGGCGGAGAAGTATTTCGAGATCGCATACGGCGATGTCCGTGATGCATTCCTCTATTACATGCAGAACGACAACAAAGGAAGACCTCTGGTGATCGCAGGATTCTCGCAGGGGGCGGATATGGCGATACGGCTCCTTAAGGAGTTCGGCGACTGCCCCGAGGTGAAGGATGTGCTCGTCGCCTGCTATGCGATAGGCTGGCGCATCACAGATGAAGATATAAAGGAAGCGCCGTGTCTTAAGCCTGCCAAGGGCGAGAACGATACAGGCGTGATTATCGCCTACGACTGCGAGGCGGAAGATGTCACTTCATCTCTGGTAGTACCTGCCGGCACGAAGACATATTCCATCAATCCGCTCAACTGGCAGACGGATTCTGCCGTGGCAGACAAAGAACTCAATCTCGGGGCGTGTTTTGCCGACTACTCGGGCGGAGTAAACGAGATCCCGGAGTTTACCGGGTGTTATATAGATCCGGTGAGGGGAAGCCTTAAGGTCACGGATGTCACTGCAGAAGAATACCCTCCGGTGCTCTCCATGTTCAGCGAGGGAGAGTATCACATATACGATTATCAGTTCTTCTTCAGGAACCTTCAGGAGAATGTCGCAGTAAGGGTATCGGCTTTTACCGGAAAATGATCAGGCTTTATTGGAAGGCTCTTCCTTTGCTGCAGGTTTGTCTTCAGCGTTCTTCCTGTGCTTACGCGACTTGAGCCAGGGAATGAAGATCTCGTCGTAGATGTACGAGATGATGGCTGCGAGCGGGATCGCGATAAGAAGTCCCGGAACACCCCAGAGATTGCCGCCGATAACGAGGAATGTGAGGATGAGGAACGGGGGTACGCTGAGCGCTTCGCCGAAGAGCTTCGGTTTGAACAGATATCCGTCGATGAGCTGCAGTATCAGTGTAAAGATAAGGAACGGGATCACATACTCGGGTGCTACGAGCAGGAGAAGGATCGCGTTGACCGCACCGCCTGCAAAAGGACCGAATGTGGGTGCCAGGTTGGTAAGTGCAGCGATAAGCGAGATGAGCACGATATATGGCATACCCATGATCAGCATGAAGATGGCGTTAACGAGACCTACCGCAAACGCATCGACCAGTTCGCAGATGATGTAACGGGTGAAGATGGCGTTGAACCTTGCCCAGACATCATTGAACTTGGGGTAGTGCTTGGTAGGGATCACAAGATAGAAGAACTCGCCGAGGAGCTCTCTGAGCCTTGTCTTCTCGATAAGGAAATAGAAGGAGAAGATCGCTCCGATAAGGAAGTTCATGATAACGGAGAGCGTCACGGTCGTAAAAGACAGGATGCCGGAAGCGCCTTTGGCATTGGGTCCGGTTATGTATTTGGTGACAAAGCCGTTAACGCTGATCTGCTCGTCAATGAACTCGAGCAGCTTAGACTCTATGTCAGAAGCAAATTCCAGCCTGATGACGAGCGCCTTGAGCTGTGCGATATAGACATCGATGTTCGTAACGAATGCCTTGATGTTCGATATAAGGATAGGCGTGATGACAATGATCAGTCCTGCAAGCAGCGAGTAGATGAGAACAAGGGCTATGACAGCGGAGATGACCCACGCCCAGCGCTTATGCTTTGTAAAATGCTTGATGAGCCTGCGGTCGAAGATGACTGCGAGAGGATTGACGATGAAGGCTATCACTGCACCGATGATGACGGATGCCATGATCGCAAGTGCGGCTGTAAAGGTTCCCTTGATCGCATCCAGGTTGGATACTGCCATGTAGAAGAGAATGGCGAGGCAAAGTGACAGAGTCAGTCCTGCCCAGCGGTTTTTCTCTGTTTTGTTAAAACGGTCTTTTTTCTTTTCCATAATGCGTATTATAGCAGAGTCTATGATAGAATTTTGGTATATTTTTAATACCATTTGGGTATATTTCATTTTCCGGGAGGTTACTATGTTCAATACGTTTGAAGAAGCTAAGAACTTCATCATGCAAAACGATGTCAAGATGATCGACTTCAAGATGATCGACATCAACGGCAGATGGCATCATCTCACGATCCCCGTCGAGCGCTTCGACGAAGACATCATGACGGCAGGCATCGGTTTTGACGGCAGCAACTACGGCTTTGCACCGGTCGAGAAGAGCGACATGGTATTCATTCCGGATCTTAAGAGCGCGGCAATAGACGATTTCTTCGATATCAAGACTCTCTCCATGATAGGCGACGTCAGGATCATCGGAGACAAGGAGAACATCCCGTTCGACCAGGAGCCGAGGAATGTCTGCAAGCGCGCGGAAGAGTACATGCGAGAACTTGGCGTGGCAGATACATTCCTGCTGGGACCCGAGTTCGAGTTCTATGTTTTCGATGAGGTCACATATAGCAACAAGCCCAACAGTTCAGGCTTTACCGTGGACGGCGCGGAAGCGTTCTGGAACAGCGGCGAATACGGCAGCCTCGGCTATCAGACACCTCATCAGGGCGGTTATCACATCGCTCCTCCGCAGGATATCAATTACGACTACAGAAGCCGCGTGTCCATGCTGATGGAGAAGCAGGGCATTCAGGTCCGTTACCATCACCATGAGGTCGGCGGCCCGGGCCAGATGGAGATCGAGGTCGAGTTCGCTCCCATGACGGAGATGGCAGACAAGACGATGCTCACAAAGTACATCATCAAGAACGAGGCCGTAAGGGAAGGCAAGACGGTTACCTTCATGCCAAAGCCCATCTACGGCGAGGCCGGTTCGGGTATGCACGTGCACATGCTGATGTTCAAGGACGGCAAGCCGGTATTCTACGACGAGAACGGATACTCAGGACTGTCCGAGACTGCGCTCCACTTCATCGGAGGCGTATTAAGGCACGTTCCCGCGATCTGCGCATTCTCCAATCCTTCGACAAACTCTTACAAGAGACTCATCCCGGGCTTCGAAGCACCGGTAACGATCGGATTTGCAACGGCAAACAGGAGCTCCGTCATCAGGATCCCCGCTTATGCCAAAGCTCCTGACAAGAAGAGATTCGAGCTGCGTAATCCTGATGCCACATGCAATCCTTACTACTGCTATGCCGCCATCCTCATGGCAGGTCTGGACGGCATCAAGAACAAGATCGATCCTGTCGCAGACGGCAACGGACCTTACGACTTCAATCTCTATAAGCTGTCTGATGATGAGAAGGCAAAGATCAAGGGTCTTCCCAAGTCTCTCGGTTCTGCGCTTAAGGCACTTGCAAAGGACAACGAATTCCTCAAGGCAGGCGGAGTATTCCCTCAGGAGCTCATCGACCTGTGGATCAAGGAGAAGAAGAACGATCTCAAGAAGCACATCACGATGCCTACTCCAATGGAGTTCGAGATGTACTACGATCTGTAATTACCGGATTAGCAGAAAGACTTGAGCAGTGCCTCGCCGTTATCTATCAGGATGTACGACGGGGCGCTGTTTTCTTTGGGAATGGAAGGAGAGCCGGGGTTCATGCAGCGGACTCCGTCCACGACCTCATCTCTTACGACATGGGTGTGTCCCGAGATGAATACTGCCCCTTCGGGCATGTCTTCCGGGAATTTGCCGGGATAGTAAACGTGTCCGTGGGAAATGACATAAGTCTTCCCGTCACAGTCGATCTGCCTGTAGTCATCCATAATGGGGAAGTCCAGCACCATCTGGTCGACTTCCGCATCGCAGTTGCCTCTCACGGCGATGATCTTATCCTTAATGCCGTTGAGCAGGGGGATAACCTTCTTGGGCGCGTAGCCTTCCGGGAGGTCATTACGGGGACCGTGGTACAGGATATCGCCTAATATCACAAGGCGGTCTGCCTTCTCCTGTTCGAAAACTTCCACTGCCTTCGAAGCCCAGGCAAAGTCTCCGTGGATGTCCGATACGACCATATATCTCATAAAAGTAAACCTCACATATCTTTTATCAGTGAAGATAATATCACAATATGCACCTCGGTTATGTTAAGATATCTAGTCAACAAATTGCTCTTTACGGAGGCGCACATGGATTATAAGGATCTTATCGCGACAAATATCTCAAAGATCACGGGTCTGGACAAGGACAAGGTATACAGCCTTATCGAGATCCCGCCCCAGCTCGACATGGGAGATTATGCTTTCCCTTGCTTCACTCTTGCAAAGGAACTGCGCAAGGCTCCGCCCATGATAGCGGCAGACATTGCTTCTGACCCGTCACTTACGACAGGCGCTCTTACTGTTAAGAACGTCGGTCCTTACGTTAACTTCTATGTGGACCGTGAAGTCCTCGCACAGGAAGTCATCACTGAGATCATATCTGCAGGGGATAACTACGGTACGGACGACATAGGAGGCGGCAGGAATGTCATCGTTGAGTATTCTTCGCCCAATATCGCCAAGCCGTTCCACGTAGGTCATGCTTTCACTACAATCCTCGGCAACTCCATCGCAAACATCTATACAAAGCTCGGATATAACGTTATCAGGTTCAATCACCTTGGAGATTACGGAACACAGTTCGGTAAGCTCATTACAGCCTACAGGCTCTGGGGCGATGAAGCTGCAATGGAAAACGATGCGATCACGGAGCTTACGAGGATCTATGTCAAGTTCCACGATGAAGCCAAGAAGGATCCTTCTCTTGAAGATACCGCCAGAGACAACTTCAGGAAGCTCGAAGAGGGCTGTGAAGAGGAAGTTGCCCTCTGGAAGAGGTTCAGAGAGCTCTCGCTTGCAGTCTTTGAGAAGACATATCAGAGAATGGGCGTTAAGTTCGACAACTACAACGGAGAGTCATTCTATTCTTCAAGGATACCTCCCGTGGTTGACCTGCTCAGGGACAAGGGACTTCTTACAGAGTCAGAAGGTGCGCAGGTCGTTATGCTCGAAGATGAGGGCCTGCCCCCGTGCATCATATTGAAGAGCGACGGTACGACCATCTATGCTTCAAGAGATCTCGCTGCCGCCATTTACAGACACGAGAATTTCGATTTCTATAAGAACATCTATGTCGTAGGTCTGCCTCAGCAGCTCCACTTCAGACAGGTGTTCGCAGTGCTGAAGAAGGCCGGATTCGACTTTGCAGATGACT
>JAEEGH010011597.1_pt1 | contig 19953 bp, 21 predicted proteins | sample 9134181 | NCBI WGS metagenome assembly JAEEGH01 (sample SAMN16246544, study PRJNA631951) | gut metagenome | biome: gut microbiome; feature: rumen; material: DP-attached | host: Bos | place: Iran: Karaj | collected 2018-10 | reverse complement strand
ATGATGCGTTGATGATCTTGAGCTCGGGTCTGGTCTTGCGGAGCCGCAGGATAACACGGAGACCTGCACTGGAAATGTAGGCCAGGTCATCAGCATCCACAACTATTGCAGGGCAGGTGCAGCCGCTTACGGCCTCAAGGATTTCCTCTTCCACCGGCGCTGCGTTGCTGGAATCTATCCTGCCGTGCAGCTGTATATAAAAAATATTGTTTTTTACTTCTGTTGTAATAAGGCTCATTTCAACTCCTCTTTGCCAAAAACCTCATCCATTAAAAATAAATATTCTTTGTATGCGAAAGTATCCTTAAGATCGGAAAGATACTCGGCTATTGTCTTATAATACCAGGCCTGCTTGGCAGGATCCTTCTGGTTAAGGTTCTGCCATATCTCGTTGCCGTGTTCCTTGTAGGCCCTGTAGAAGGAGCGCATGTTGGAAAGCTTGTCCCCCAGCCACATTATCTTCACCCCCATATCCTTGGTATGCTTGAGCATAAGGAGGGAGTCGTTCTTTCTTTCCATCCAGGTCTCAGCCGGCGGCCTTGGATCAAGGCGGTCCTCGGAATCGCTCTGCACAAGGGCGGCAACCCGGGCTCCGAACTTCTCTTTTATAATGGCAGGGTCTACACCGCAGTCCTCGATCACATCATGGAGCACCCCGGCAGCAACTATCTTCTGGTCGTCGGTAACGGAAGCTATTATGGCAGCCACCTCCAGCGGATGTAGGATATAAGGAGTTTTAGAGAACTTGCGCATCTGCCCGTCGTGAGCTTTGGTTGCAAAAATTATAGCCTCTGCCAACAGATTCATCTATTCACTTCCTCTTGGAGATAGTAAGGATGTTCTTGTCATTCTGCCGAACATAGTTCATGGAATCCATGCTCTTCTTAACCATGTATATACCCAGTCCGCCGATTTTCCGCTCTTCGGCCGACAGTGTCACATCCGGATCAGCCTTCTCCACCGGATTGAAGGGGATACCCGAGTCGGTAAGCTGTACCACAATGCTGTCTCCGGAGGTGTCGACGCCTATGACCACAGTGCCGGGGGAATCGGGATATGCATAGTGAGCCACATTTACAAACAACTCTTCAAGGGCAATCGCAAAGGTCATCATCAGCTTGGGGCTGCATTCAGCCTTCTCAAGCTCCTCCTCCAGGAATGCGCTGACAGAGTCCAGCTCTTTTATATCCGCAGGGAAAATTTTTTCTGTCATACAGCCTCCAGCAGAAAGCTTACAGGACGGAAACCGTCGTTGCATGAGATCATGGCAGACTTGGGATCCTTCATCCAGCCGTCGTAGAAGTTCCCGCCGCCCGATGCCAGCTCCTTCACAAAGGGGAGAACTGAACTCCAGGCGCTGTCGCAGAAGCCTTCGGGACATTCTCCACCCTTGGCCATAAACACCATCCCTTCTTTCATATCGCATGTATGCTCTATTGGGTTTTCGAACCTGGTGATCAGGTCGGGGTAGGTTGTTATGCGCATCACGGTGATCCGTACATCTTTCATAAGTATATTATATCAATACTTGCATAGACTTGCAACAAAAGAGATTAACGAATATTCTTAAATTATGGGAGCAATTGAGCCGTTTGCAAAGACAAAGCTGATCATGGGAGTCCTCTCCACCCTGCCGGAGAAGAAGGATGAGCTCCGCCGCATCCTGGTGGAGGAGTTCGGTCCCATCGACTATGAGAGCCGGGAGTTCGACTTCACCTTCACAGATTACTATGTGCCGGAGATGGGAAGCGGGATAAAGCGGTTCTTTTATTCCTTTGTGAATCTGGTGAATCCCGACCAGCTGCCCGGCATCAAGATACGCACCAATGAATTGGAGGAGAGGTTCGCTGCCGATGGAAACCGGAAGATAAACCTGGATCCGGGGCTCCTGAGCCTGAGCTCTCTGATACTGGCCACCACCAAGAACAATGTGCACCGCATCCCGCTGCAGAAGGGAATCTATGGCGAGGTGACACTGATGTATGTGAACAAGGAATACCAGACCCTCCCCTGGACCTACGCCGACTACCGCACCCCCGCCTTCCACGAGATTTTCAAGGAGATGCGGCAGCTGCTTAAAAAGCAGCCCCGCTGCTGACCTCAGTCCTTTACAAAAATACCGGTCAGGAAACCGCCTACAAAGCTGAGCGCGGTAATACCGACTACAACTGCAAGACCTTTCTTCCATGCATCCGGATCCTCGAAAATCTCGATCTCGTCAGCTGGCTTTGTTTCGACTTTCTCTTCTGTACCAACCTTCGGTTCTTCCTTCAATTCTTCTGGATTCATTTTCTCGTCCATTTTTTACTCCTTTATTTTTGATAAGTCTTCAAGCTTTTCCTGAAGTTTATGTGGATCCATTTTGTCGAGGGCTTTCTCTACCCTCTCTTCATACTCCAGCCGGGCCAAAGTCACTTGGGCTTCACATATTCTTTGGGCTCTCATCTTTTTTCGCTCAAGCTTCGCCTGCTTCTTCAATTCTTCGGGCTTCAAATAAAAGATGCCGGTGCTACGGAGCAGTTTTATCATTTCCAAAAGCCTGTCTCCCAGCACTCTATCTGCAATCTCATACGCATCATTTAAAGAAGCAGCACTGAATACATCGGGAATCATTTTGTCAAGGGAAATTGCTATAAGGTCATCTGCACTTTTTTCAAGCTGATTGATTCCTCTGTCAGCATCCTCCAGACGCTCGGGGTCCTCACATTTAAAAGGTATTGTGACCAAAGCTACTGTGCGGACGCCCATTTCCTTGGCTATCTCGGCTATGACCGGCACCCCTTCGGTACCAGCTTTCCCGCCCATACCCGCAATTATGATTACTATGTCAGTATCAGATAGGAACCTTCGAATAGATTCTTCCTGCCCCTTGGTGTCGACCAAGCCGACAGCATTGAAATCGGGTCTATGTTTTTCCATAAACCGTTCCATGATTTTTCTGCCGGCATCGCCTATGGTTATGACATTTACTCTTCGGGGTTTCATCTTGCTCTCCTTGTAGAACAATCTACAGCGACCAGTCCGCCACCTGATGTCAGAGCGAGAAAAAAAATTTCAACTTTTTTCTCCAAAATTGAAGCAAAATGAAAATTTTTGCGTTTACACATGTAGAAACTTTTTAAAGGAGTAAAAACATGATTGATAATTCACGAGAGGCAACTATTGCTAAATACACAGATAAATCGCGATACAAGCCGGAATATACTTATGGTAATGTTTATGTTGATGAGGAGAGGATTAAACATTCCAATAACAGTAAAGAAGAAAAGAAAAAGTATGAAAGAGAATTCAATACAGCTAAAAGGTATTCTGAAAAATTCGGATTAGAAATATTCATGCTTCCTACAAGAGGTGAGAATGGACATATCTATTTCGTATGTTAAAAAATGTATCGAAGAAAAGCTCCAGTTAATGAAGCATAACCATAGTGGATTTTTAGTTGTAATAGAAGTAGGAATAGATAATAACAGGAAATATGGTGTATTTAAAATAAATGGGAAAGAGCTCAGTCTGGACTCCTTCCCTGAAAAGCCGAGGCTTTCGCCTCCGCTCAAATAAAATATACCCCAGCCAAAATGAATTGTCAACTTTTTTGTGATTTTTCTTTCTTCTCTTCTTTTTCGCGTTCTTTTTCTTTCGACTTTTCGATATCAGCCGGAATCTCCACATGGATAGATGGGAGCCCACGTTTCTTGAGGTCGCGCTTGGTTCTGGTTTCTTTATTAAACATATTATCCTCTCCTTTTAGTTGCCCGGGCAATGCCCTTGTCTACAATCCGCTTTAAGGCGGCTATATCTGGACCGTACCCGGTGCCCAGTGCATCCAGCTTGCCAGATGCAACAAGTTCATCCAGAATAGGCTGCAGTTTGGCCAGTATCTCTTTCTCCGCACACTCCCTTGTCCTCTGTTCCTTGTATGTCAGAAGCGGCACCGCATCCTTCATCAGCATTATAAAGTTGTCGTACTCCTTATAGACATCGGAGCGCCCAAGAAGCGCCAGAAACTTCTCCAGAGTGATATCATCCTGGACCGATGCCAGAGCCTTTGTCTCCTTGCCTTTGCAATCCTCGACGCACACATAGAGCAGCGTCCTACTCACATTATGCAGCCGGTTGAACAGCAACGTGATCCTGTCGGCTCCCTCCTCCTCCGAGTTCAGATAGCAATAGCTTATCCTCTGGTTGCCCGCAATTCCAGGGGCGGGAATAATCATCTCCTTGGAAAGATACCGCTGATCCTCATCTGCACCTTCCCTGAACTGGAAGCTGAATCCATCACCCCGCAGCTGGAGCTCGCCAAGCTCGCTGACATACTTTGCATGGCGGATGGCGCTCTTGTCCCACAGAATATAGAGCCACTGGTCAAGAATACGATTGATGAGTGGTTTGTCTCCCTTTATGTATTCGATACTACCAGCACCCATACCTGCTTCTGGTATAGCATTGTCACTCTGCCACCTGATGTCGCTCTGGTCAAAATAATCGTGCCAGTCGAAGCCCCGCGGAACTGCAAAAGTACGCCGCAGCACCTTTGTACTCCCCATCTGGGAGAGAGCGAAAAGCTGGATTTCTCTGGATGTGGTCTGGGCCAGAACATGCCAGTTGCCTTTATCGCACACCACATGGAGCGGGCGGATAATCCGCTTGTCGCCCTGATATTGCAGAGAAAGTTCCTGATGATTTCTGAGGGCCAGGAAGACATCGGAGAACACCTTGGCATCCACCGGGTCAGAAAGGCGCGGGACACAGCTTACCCCTTCCTGTAGCTGGAAAAAATCGGCCATGGTCTGGTTGCCCAGGCTGGAGACTATTTTATGGAACACCAATTTAAGCTGGGCCTCCAACGGTGTGTTGCGGTATTCGCCCAGCAACTTGTCAAGGAGCGCCATGCTCAGGAGCTCGCTCTGGTTCAGGCTCAGGTCCTCAATGAAGAAGGAGTCCTCAGTGTAGTAGTAACCGTTGTGCCGGCGGTCGTATTCGATGGGGGCATTGTAGAAGTTCCGCATCTCGTCGATATCGCGGGAAATGGTGCGCTCTCCTACCTCCAGTAGCTCTGCCAGATCACGTGTATTGGGATAGGTGCCCTTGCGGATTTCGGCGTCTATCAAGTGGATGCGGCGTAATACTACTTTTTCAAGCTGTGAGCCTGCCAAATCTTCCTCCTAGTTTTTATAGTGCTGGAGAATGCGGCCCTTTGGCTGTCCCGTTGGGATGGCGGAAGCATTTCAGCCCGGTCATGGTACGTATAGTCTTGAATTTAAGACCGCAGTATTTACAGGTGTATTCAGACTTTTCTGAGCCCTCGTACAGCTTATGATAGCCTTTTCCAGCCCCCAGAGGATGCCTAGGGCATTTCATCGCCGTAAGAGTCCTGGCACTTGAGAACATCATTCCACAATATTCACAATAGTAGTTTGACATAGGTTATCTTTGGGCCTCGGCATCTTCAAATATATTAACCATTTTCTTATCATCACCCGCAAGTGACAGAGCGGAAGCATAATCATTGTTCTTTTTACGAGGGTTTGCACCATTTTGAATAAGTATTTTTACAGCCTGATAATTGTTATTTTTAACTGCTCTCATAAGTGCTGTATTTCCATCTTTATCTTTCTCATCGATATCGACACCTGCATCAATAAAAGCTTGTAAGATATCAGGGTTATTTGCTGCATCATCAAGATAATAATATTTATCAAAAATTATATATTCTTTAAAAAATTTTATTATATCCACCATCCCATCATGCTTTGCTTTTTTTAAAGAACTTTTATTTTTTTCTACCTGTCTTGAAAACTCTGATATTTTTTCATTCTTATTTTGTAACTGCTTCTGTAATTCTACAATTTGTTTTGACAATACTTCATCGGGACCAATCCTGTTGATATCAAAATCAAGTAATTGCGCAAAGTCTATAACATCGAGAACAGTAAATATCTCATCTTGTTTCTCGCATTGAACACAACTAAGCTTTTGTTCATGATATTCCAGATGATAGTATGTATCAAGAATTTGAACTGACTGGTTGCCCTGTTTCTTTAATTTACCAGCACCTAAAAGAATATAAGGAAGTATATGCTCAGCATATATCACATTGCTTTCTTTTACGGTTAAGAAAACCTTATATAGTTTATTTGTAATATTGGTATCTGCACCACAAGACACAAGAATTATGGAAATATCAGCCCCATCCAGTGATTCGAGGTTAAATGTCCCCACTACCGCATGTTGCAGCCGAGAAAAAACTGCATCGGCATTATCTGTTGAATAGGACACTTCGGCATTCCCATCAATACTCAACGGATTAACCACATCATTTTCAAGGAAAACTGCTTTAAGTTTGTTTTCGGTCTGTATTACAATTAGTTTATTCATAAAGTCACCATCGACCTGTATATTTTAAAATATGTTCCATTCGGAACGTTTTAGCATAATACATAGCGTTATTCCCTTCTGAATCTGTAGTTGTGTAATCAGCACCTGCCCGAATTAGTTCCTCTGCAATTTCTATATTGTTATTTATTGCAGCACACATCAAGGCTGTTCTTCCATTAACATCTCGTTCATTATCTGGATTAGTAACTTTCTTAAGAAGTCTCCGAACCTCATCAATATTATTTTTTCTAACAGCAAAAACTAAATCACTATCGGTATACATTTTTTGAGGTGCTTCAGTATGAGTTGTTTCGCCCTTCCTTAAATCATCAATATTCTTATGAAGCCTTTCATTATCCTGTTTAAGGTTTTTAATTTCTGTTTTTAAAATGTCATTTTGCGATTTTAAATTATTATTCTGTTTCTTCAAATCATCAACCAAATTCAAAGCTTGTAAATTCTGTTCAGCGATTTTTTTATTTTGCTCTTTCAATTCAGACAACTGATTTACTATCTTTTCATCCGTACCCACCATACTTGAATTAAAAGAAAATAATGAAGAAAAATCACACCCTTCAAGAACTATTTCAGCAGCTTTTGATTCTTCCAATTGAAAACAGTCCAAATTCTGCTCGTGATAATCCAATTGATAACAAGTATCAAACACTCTTATAGTCTGATTAACATCTTTCTTTAAAAGCCCCTTGCTTAAGAGAACATACGGCAGAATGTGTTGCATATTTATCATATTGTTCTCTGTCGCTGAAGATAAAAGTTCATTCAGTTTATTCGCAATTTTTGTTTCAGCACCACAGACAACAATCATGGAAGAAACATCGGCCTCCTCAAGCGATTCAAGATTAAAAATTCCAGTGATAGCTCCAATAACACGTTTAAAATCTTTTTCATCTGAATAAGCTATTTCTTTATTACCATCAATACTTAATAAGCACCACTTGTCATCCTCTTGAAAAGCCACTTGAAGATATTTTTTTGTTAATAGTATTATAATTTTATTCATCTTTTTTATCCTGCAGATTTATTTCTACATCATATGGGCTATTAAAAAGTTCTATATTCCGTTTAATATTATCCACGTATGAAAGGTTAACATCTTTGTCACATACTATAGCGACTGGAGTAAAAATGCCAATATCTCCCTCATCAATAAGATAAAAAACTCTACCCGCAATATTTGATTTCAGAACATAATCAATTATAAATTTATCTGTTATTTTTTTTGATATTATTTTTATTATCGCGAGGGAATCATCTTTCTCAACAACAGCCCCATTCTCATGCAGTTTGGAGAAAGAAAACTTTAGATTTTTTTCTGCAGAAGAACTTTTATTAGTTTGGGCATCAGAAAAACTTTTATTAGTTTGGGTCACAAGAATTGCCTTTATAGATTCTGCTAATAGAGCTACCGCATCACTTTTATCTATAGATAAAGCATGTGAAATATGTTCTTGCGAATTCTTTTTAGTCTTATCATTTAGCATTTCTTTAATGTTATTATCATAACGCCAATAGACAATATTCCACGCACAATTATTTAAAAAAGCAATCTGTTTTTTCAAATCCTCAATCTGTTTCTTGTTCTGCGAAATCTGTACAACAGCTTTTTTATTCTGTATAATCAAATCATTTAACTGATTTAATAGTTTTTCATCTTTACCAAGATTGCTGGCATTAAAAGAAAACAGTGGGGCAAAATCATGGGCTTCCAGAACTATTCCAGCAGTATTAGATTTTGCTATCTGAACACATTCCAGATTCTGCCCATGATAGTCCAATTTATAACAGACATCAGAAATTCTTACAGTCTGTTCGGTTTTTTTCTTTAAAAGTCCTTTCCCCAAAAGAATATATGGAAGTATATGCTCAACAAATACTGAATTGCATTCGCTAGTTATTGAAAAAAAATCATTCAGTTTTTTCACCGTCTTACTGGCTGCACCACAGGCAACAACCATAACAGAAATATCTGCACTATCAAGAGATTCAAGATTGAAAATACCAGTAATTGCATTTTTTACTCGATTTAAATCTTTTTCATCTGAATAAGATATTTTCTTGTTACCTTCAATGCTCAATGGAGAACATTTCTCATCTTCTAAATAAGCTGCCTGAATATATTTTTTTGTCAGTAATATTATTATTCTTTGCAACATAATCCGTATATTCCCTGAAAAATCAGTTATTCCCTTGCTTTAATAACATTTTGCAATGCAGCTGCATCACTAATTGATGGATCAACTTTCTTTTCTATTGTTACAAGTGCATTCTGAGCCGCACCTAGCCGGGTTCCATTCCGCTCCGTTCCATCCAAGTAACCAAGAACACTTTTAGCATCGACACTATTAGCTTTAATCAAATCAGCAAATCCATTCATACGCTCAGGAGTAAAATATTCAGGGTTGGAAACTTGGTATTTAATAAGCTGCTCAATAGGGAACTGTGGATACTTTTCTGCAATAAGCCCTGAAATATCTCTAATAGCTCTCTCAAGTTTTTCCTCTGTACTGATTTTCTTTGATTTTTCAGGATCAAGTTCAAATTTTGAAACTTCTTTCATATAATCTTCATATGATTTAAACTGTTCTGGTTTAATACCTGCCTCTTCTGCCTGGATAGATTTATCCCCTAGTTCTTCTGCTTTAGGTTCTCCCATAATCACCTCAAGAGCTTTTCCCAAAACAATTATTGCTTTGCCAATCATCTTAAGTCCCTCTACTGCAAGATTTGCTACAGTCAAAATCTTTGCAATTGTTGTTACCACCTCAAGGATAGCAGTTAATGTAATTATCATTTTTACACCTCCAAATTACTATTACTATTCTTATAAAGAAGGAATTAATCCTCCAATTATTTTTATAATTTTTTCATTTGAAATATCAAAAGCATCAGAACAGAATACATCAGTAAAAAACTGTATCAAGGCATCTATCCCCTGATTCCTTTCTTCTTCTGAATTCCATGTTTTATATATTTCACGCCAATATCGCTCAATAAGCGATTTCCAAATATCTCTTTCATCCTTATTTTCGTCTTTAAACTTCGAAATATTTTCCCTTAAACCATTAAATGCTTCTACATCCATTTTTAATTTCACGATTTTCTTTACAGTATTGACAAAGAAATAATAAATAAGTGAATTATCATCATAGCATCTACTACCAGCAAAGGAAGAACATTTGCCTAAAAAACATTCCCTTACTTCTTCATCAGAAATTTCCTGCTCATTTGTATCAGTTATTTTTTCAATAAGTACATGAACAGGTTTACTTGTATTCTCGTTGAAAACAATAGCATTTCCTGTTTCAAGGGCAGAAAGATATTCTTTCTGTTTGTCATCCATAAGCATGCAGTCCCCTACCGCCTCTTTATCATCTTTGGCTAAAATCTTATGGATAATCTTTGTATTTGTATTTTTTAAAACCTCAGAAGCAAGTTTGTTTGGAATCTGATCTACAACTACCAATCCCTCGCCATATTTCCGCACTTCTGCAAGCAGATCTGTAAAAGTCTCAACAGCTCCTTTTTTGGCACCGCTGTCACCATACTCCACTTTTGATAATAGCCTATGTGCCTCCTCAACAAGAGTTATATGTCGGAATGTATAATCTTCTTTATGTTTTGCCTTTATAACTGATGAAAGTTTAAAAAGAACAAATCCCATAAGCAGTGATTTATCTTCTGGGGATTTGAGTTGTTCCATCTCAAGAATCACATTATGGTTTATTATATAGTTAAAATCGATAGAATGAGGACAGTTCAGCATAGCACCTTTTGACCCCATAGTAAGGTTGGAAAGACGGCTTACAAGGGATCCTTTATAATCTGCCCCCAATCTATCACTGAATCCCTTCTCTTCTACAACTTCATCAAGAGCAGTCAAAAGCTCGGACAACACGGGAAAACTGTTAACATTTGGATCAAAAGCTTTTTCCCTATATACATCATTTTCATTTGTATTAATATTCCAACCTTTATTTTTATAGCATTTATAAATAGCTTCTTCCAAAATCTGCGGCATTGAAGCTTCCATTGGAAAGGCTGTTGTAAAAGTTGCTTTCACCATATCAATATGAGAAGAAATAACTTCACCTTTTATCAACTCAAATGGGTTTAATCTGAAAGGGGCAACCGTCTCATCCCCCAAAGTGAACACAATCACATCTTTTAAGACATCACTATTAATCAATGTTCTATATTCGGTCTTTACAGGCTCAATTACAAGAAATGGTATTTCCGCCTGAGATAGCAGTTTATGACATGTTGTTGTTTTTCCACTACCTGTAACACCTGCAACAAATATGTGTTTGGTTAAACTGTCCTTTGGCATCTTAAAAGGTATTTCCAATTTCCGCCCACGTTGTACCATAGAACCAAGCTTAATCATATCTTTTTCTGAGGACTTCTTTTCATTTAACCCAAAATCGACTATTTCTTTGAGAGCCAAGCCAGGTACCTCGGTCTGAGGCAATCCTGCTAAAAGGCTGATTTCTGAAGCAGTCAGATATGTACACAATCCCTCCTGAGTCCCCAGCCCAGGTCTTGAGAGTAAAAGTTTTTCTTCATCTAAACGTGATGAAACAGAAATAAACTGATTCTGATATGTCTGGAGAATTCCACAGCTTTCTTCAAAAGGTTTATTAAGTTTGACAGCACTTAGTGGGCTATAGGTAGGCTTGTTTCCCTGGAAAAGAGACATAAGTCCAACCTTAAGACGTTCGGCATAAGCAGGTTCTTTTGCCATATAATATACAGAGGTCTTAAAAAGGCCTTTCCCGAGGCCCAGCTTAATCCTTTCAAGCAGTTCTTCATCTATATATTTCATCATATCCTGGGCATGCTTATTAGCAAGTTCCATAGTAACAGCACTTGATGTACCTTTATTTTTACTTACTGTATGATTTTTACTGTCTGTTGTACTTTTATTAGTATTCTTTGAAAAACTTTCTTGATGTGTTTTTGATTTATTTCTTTGGTCATAATTTTCCCCAGAGGTTGATGAATCATTTCTAGAATAACCAGTTCCTGCACCTTTTGAAACAGAACGCCCATTTGAATCAGAAAGAGAAGAACCCTCATTTTGACTATGTTGAAGAGTAAATTTAGAAACTAGCGAAAGGCGATTATACAAATCATAAGCCATTCTTTGCATTTCAAGAATTTTTTCTCTGGCCACCGGTTCACAAACTACTACAAGGCGCCATTCCAGACCCAACATCGAATTGATCAGGCGGTCAATCCCTTGAAAATCCTGTTCTTCGCCTGATTCTTTTTTATTTACACTGGGGATACCCAACAACAAACCGGCGTTAATTTTTTCGTCAGTTTTATAAAAATCTGCTCCGCTAAGGATATTTTTTTCAATATCTTTTCCCAAAACTTTTTTCAGTCTGCTTCCATTAAAGTTTCCCTCAAAAGTACTTTTTAAAATATTACCATAATCAATAGATTGAAAAGTTTCACCTTCCTCAGACTTGATTTTGTTGCCATTTTGGACAATTCCTAGATATAAATCAACACCTTTTGAGGTACCTGAAAGAATGTATACAAAATTAAATGCTGTATTATCTAAAGCGGCCAGAACATTTTCGAAGGCTTCCCGATGAGGGTAATCTTTGTCATAGGCAAGCTGCTCAACCTTAAAAAAACAAACTTTAGTTGTAGATAGCTTTTTTTCTTTAGAAACTAGCTTTATTCTTTTATTATCTTTGGAATCTTGAATATTATCAAATATCTTAATAACTGATTTTGATTCTTCTAAAAGTTTTTGATCGATCATTTTATCTATTATCCCTTTCTTCAAGTCACATTTTATCCAGATAATCAAGAGTTGGATTAAGTTCTATCATGGAATTTAAGGTATTAACAATTTTTTTGGCATTCCTTTTTTCATTTGAATGCTTAATGAAATTCATATAATAAGTTGCAATCTTAAAGTTCTCTTTTATAATTTTCAATTCTTTTTTTAATTTTGCAATTACATCAACACTCATTTCATTTCTCCAAGGGCCTATTATCTACAAATCACTCTGTCACCTGATGTCAGAGTAAAACCTTTTTTATAGCCTATTTTTATGGAGTATAACACAAATTAACTCTATGCAACAAGAATTTTTTTCCTCAAAGCCACCCCTATGCCTCCACCCTGTGCGAAAAAAGCTTCAAAAACCATATATTGCTAACCAGTCAGCAAAAGCTGTCCCGCGGAAGTGCCTACCGAGGCATTGCGGCCCGAAGGGAGCGCACTCTGCCGAGAGTGGGTACTTCAAGCGGGGGCTGTTTATTGCTTGTTTTGTAATCATTTATAAAGTTTTTGAAATTTTTTGAGCATAAATTGAAGCAAAACGCATTTTTTTTATGTTACTTAGGTAGACCATTTTAAAGGAGGATCTGATATGGGAAACAATTTTATTATTCCAGAATCAAATGAATATGAGTACAAGCTTATATTAAACAGTCGGTTTGAGAGAAGTGCTGTTGCCTTTCTGAACAGCAGTACAGGCGGGGCAATATATATAGGCATAAAAGATGATGGAACCATAGCTGGCGTAGAGAATCCTGATGAACTTCAGATGCAGATATCTGACCGGTTCAGAAACAACATTTCGCCAGAGACTTTAGGCTTATATGATATCATTGTAAAACATACCGATGATAAATCCCCGTTATTCTATATTAAAGTCATCATCTCCAGTGGCACCGAAAAGCCATACTACATCAGGCAGAAAGGGATGACCCCAGAGGGCTGCTTTATCAGGATAGGCAGTCAAATCCAAAGTCTGACAAAGCAGATGATAGAAAACCTCTTTGCAAGGCGAACACGCAGCAACCTTAGGGTTATTGAAGCCCCACGACAGGATCTGACATTCAATCAGCTTAAAATCTATTATGAAGAACATCATAAGCTGCTGAATAATGAATTTGAGAAATCATTGGAGTTTTTCACCCCATCAGGGAAATATAATATCCTTGCCTACCTGCTGGCCGATGAGAATGGGATTTCTATTAAAGTTGCAAAATACAAAGGGAAAAATAAGGTCAATCTGATCGAGAATGAAGAGCTGGGTTATTGCTCTCTTCTAAAGGCGACTGATCTGGTATTAAACAAACTCCAGCTAGAGAATAAGACATTCACAAAAATAACCTCAAAATTCAGAAAGGATAAACAATTGTATGATCCTATCGCAACGCGGGAAGCAGTGGTAAATGCCTTTGTCCATAATGATTATACCGATTTGATGACCCCAGTATTTGAGCTCTTTGATGACAGACTGGAGATTACAAGTTACGGCGGTCTTATCGATGGGATGACAACCGAAGAACTTGTCAGAGGTATTTCTCGACCCCGGAACAGAGAACTTATGCGTATATATAAAGATACTGACTTTGTTGAACAGCTTGGAAGCGGCATGAACCGCATGATGAAAGTCTATAATCCTGATATTTTTAATATAACACCAAACTTCTTCCAAGTCATAATAGGCTTCGGGAAAGCTGGCATAATAAGTGGCACAATAAACACAGATTTTGATGAAAAAAACCAAAAATTTGGCATAATAAGTGGCACAATAAGCGGTAAAAACACTGATTTTGGCACAATAAGTGGCACAATAAGCGATAAAAATAGCGGATTTGGCACAATAAGTGGCACAATAAAAATTACACCTGTTGAAAGACAAATATATCAGCAAATAAACAGCAATCCATTTATTACAACAGAAGAGATTGTAGTTAACACAGGAATACCTCTAAGGTCTGTTGCCCGGGCTATAAAATCTCTGCGCGAACAAGGGATTATTCGCCGTGAAGGTTCAAAAAAATATGGGCATTGGGTAATTATATGAAAAGAATTGTGATTATACTTTGCTTTCTCCTCGCTTCCTGCAACCTCTTCGACAGCAAGAGTGCAGAGGTGACGTTCCATATACCGCCCATGCCGGAGGAGATGCAGCAGCTGGAGGTGACCGGCTGGCGGGTGGTGGTGACATCGGTTGATGACCATAGAGAGTTCACTGCATGTGGCAATTTTTTCAAGGCATCAGTGCCGGTGTCGGGGATTACCGCGGTGCTGGCATATCCGGTGGGCAGATGGGGAGAGCTGAAGCCGGCAGGCTTTATAGTCCATGGTAACCTGAGTGCCCACAACTGCATGACCTGGGACGAGGGCTTTGCCGCTGAATGCACAGCTTTTTTCCTGGCAGCAGGGGCAGGCTCGGAGGACTTCAACTTCACCCTGTTCCAAGAGAAACTGATGGAGAAAACAGAGGGCAACCCCTGGTGTCTGAACCGGGACAGGATTATATACGCCCTATCCTACGGCATATTCAACATGAACTATATCAAAAAGAGTGAGAGCCACACTCTGAGCATCCCCGTACCAGGGTCAGACTGCACCTGGTATGCGGGCACTCCGGGATACATAAAAGAGTACGAGCAGCGGGATGGCTGCATACAGAACCTGGACATCACAGAGGGAGAGAATGTGTTTGTGAACCCTGACACTGGCGAGGGCATCGCAATCTATGCCGACAGGTTGACCTGGATATGTATATCAGGCTCTACAGGCGGATTATCCGGGACTTGGTGAGCTTTTCATAACCGGTATCGGTTATGAGGTAGTCATTCTCCAGCCGTATACCACCAAGCTCTGGCGAGTAGATGCCCGGCTCTATGGTGAATACCATACCCTTCTGCAGTGTGACTGAATCCACCTTGGCACGGAGGAAAGGCTTCTCGTGGATATAGAGCCCGATACCATGGCCCAGGTTATGAGGCATCACATAGCCACCGGCCTCCAGGTAATCGTTTACCGCACCGGACAGCGTTGTAGTCTGGAGGCCGGGCCGGAGCAGGCCCTCTGCCACGCCGACAGCGCCTTCGATAAGAGCTACCATGCGCTCCTGCTCTGGGTTCAGGTTACGGGTTATAGTGGTGGTGACATCGCTTGTGTAGCCGTCATACTTTACGCCGAAGTCTATTATGGAAAGGCCGTCGGCGGGCATGAGGGCTCCGGTATAAGCAGGGAATGCGTGTATATTGTAGCTCCGGCCTGTGGATGCAGCCAGTGTCTCAAAACCTGTGCCCTCCGCCCCGGCAAGCCGGGCTTCGCGATCTATGAGCAGCGCTATATCAGTCTCGGTGCACTGCCCGCCCCGCAGTGTGGCCTCTATCTTATCCAGAATATCATCAGTAATGGCAAAGGCCTTCCGCAGCGTCGCAAGCTCATCATCATCCTTTATCTGCCGCATATCCTCGATAGCCTCAGCCAGGCCACCCTGCCGGCACAAAAACTGATACGGCCCCTGGGCAATACGCATAAACTCAGGGTACGGCAACTCTGCAGGCACCTCGACCCTGCTCCCGGCCGGCATCTGCTCCTCGGCCAGCACCTTGGCCAAAGCCTGTCCCAGTGTCCTGCCATAATCGTTATACGGCTTAATACAGGTCGCAGTTGCCTTCATCTTTGCCAGGTTTATATCCCAGGGCAGCAATAGGCTCCGACCGTCAGCAAAAATAAAGAGCACGCTGTCGGAGGGGTGCCCTGTCAGATATCTTATACTCGGGTTCCGCATCCCTTCCCGGTCGCAGAGCGCCAACAAAGAAATATCCTCCCTGGCAAGCAGAGAGGATACCTTTTTCTGTCTATTTAAATATGAATTCATTTTACTACAAAGTTGACCAGTTTATTCGGCACAACAATAGTCTTGATCACTGTCTTTCCAGCCAGAAGCTCCTTGATCCTATCGTTACCCAGGGCTTCTTTCTCAAGCTCTTCCTTGGAAGCTCCCTTAGGCATGGTCAGCTGGCTTCTGTTCTTGCTGTTGATCTGAACAACGATTGTGACCTCATCATCATGGGTGAGAGCCTCATCCCACTCAGGCCACTTCTCCAGAGCCACAGAATCCTTCCCGCCCAGCTTCTCCCAAAGCTCTTCGGCCAGGTGCGGCGCATAAGGGCTAAGAAGCAGCACAAATGGCTTCCATGCTGCAACCGGCACTTCCTCCAGCCGGTTGATCTCGTTGATGAATACCATCATCTGTGAAATCGCGGTATTGAACTCCAGGTTCTGTGTGTCCAGCGACACCTTCTTTATAGTCTTGTGAAGCAGCTTGTTGAGCTCCGGTGTGAGCAGTGCATCTGTGAACTTCTTCTCGTCTGCGATTCTCCAGATTCTGTCCAGGAATCGGTAAACGCCTGAAATACCAGTTGTAGACCAAGTCTTGGAAACACTGAGAGGTCCCATGAACATCTCGTACAGTCTGATGGAATCGGCACCCAACTCCTTAACAACCTCATCCGGGTTGATTACGTTGCACAGCGACTTAGACATCTTGGCAACAACCCGCTCAAGCTCCTCGCCATCCTGAGTGGAGTAGAACTTTCCATCCCTCTCCTCAACCTGGTCGATAGCAACCAGCGCCTTGTTCTTCCGCTGATATGCATAGGACAGAATCATACCCTGGTTAACCAGACGGTGGAACGGCTCCTTAGTGGAAACCAGACCAAAATCGTAGAGCACCTTGTGCCAGAACCGTGCATAAAGCAGGTGCAGAACCGCATGCTCAGCGCCGCCCACATACAGGTCTACCGGCATCCAATACTTCTCTTTCTCTGGGTCGATGAACTTTTCGGTGTTATGCGGATCGATGAACCGCAGGTAGTACCAGCAGGAGCCAGCCCACTGTGGCATGGTGTTAATCTCGCGCTTAGCTGGGCCGCCGCACTTTGGACATGTGGTGTTGACCCAGTCGGTAATCTCGGCCAATGGGGACTCGCCTGTGCCTGTTGGCAGATAACTTGTGACCTCTGGCAGTGTCAGAGGCAGGTCCTTCTCGGAGAGCGGTACATTGCCGCAGTGAGGGCAGTGTACGATTGGGATTGGCTCGCCCCAGTATCTCTGACGTGAGAAGATCCAGTCCCTGAGCTTATAGTTGATGGCCTTGTGGCCGCATTTGTTCTTTTCAAGGAACTCCAGCATCTTGTTGATGGCATCCTGCTTGTTAAGGCCGTCCAGCCACTGGGAGTTCACGTGGATTCCGTCCTCGGTCCAGGCCTGGGTCTGAACATCTACAGGAGATTTGAGCACCTCGATGATAGGCAGGTCAAACTTCTTGGCAAACTCCCAGTCTCTGTCGTCGTGAGCTGGTACTGCCATGATGGCACCTGTTCCGTAGGAGATGAGTACATAGTCTGCAATCCAGATAGGGATGCGGTCGCCGTTTACAGGGTTGATTGCATAGCTTCCAGAGAACACACCGGTCTTATCCTTGGCCAGGTCTGTTCTTTCCAGATCTGACTTGTGGGCAGCCATATCAAGGTAAGCCTGCACTGCTGCCTTCTGGGAAGGTACAGTAAGCTTCTCCACCAGCGGATGCTCTGGAGCAATTACCATATAGGTGGCGCCGAAGAGAGTATCGCACCGTGTGGTATAAACCTCCAGCTTCTCGTCCATGTTCTCCAGCTGGAAGAAGACTGCGGCACCCTCGCTGCGGCCGATCCAGTTGCGCTGCATAGCCTTGATAGCTTCGGGCCAGTCCAAAAGGTCCAGGTCCTCCAGCAGGCGGTCGGCATAGGCTGTGATCTTGAGCATCCACTGACGGATGTTCTTGCGCACTACAGCTGTGCCGCAGCGCTCGCATTTGCCTTCTTTAACCTCTTCGTTGGCAAGGCCTGTCTTACAGGAAGGACAGAAATTTATAGGCTGCTCGGACTCGTATGCAAGCCCTTTCTCGTACAACTTAAGGAAAATCCACTGGGTCCACTTATAGTAGTCGGCCTCGCAGGTGGAAACCTCCCGGTCCCAGTCGTAGCTGAGTCCCAGAGATTTAATCTGGCGGCGGAATACATCGATATTCTTATGGGTGGTGACACGAGGGTGTGTTCCAGTCTTAATAGCATAGTTCTCGGCAGGCAGGCCGAAGGAGTCGAAGCCCATGGGGTGCAGGACCGCATAGCCGTTCATCCGCAGGTATCTGCAGTAGATGTCGGTGGCGGTGTAGCCCTCTGGGTGGCCAACATGTAGGCCAGCTCCAGATGGATATGGGAACATATCCAGGACATATTTACGTTTTTCTGCTGGAATGGAAGGATCCTCAACTGCCTTGAAGGTCTTGTGCTCGTCCCAGTACTTCTGCCATTTTTTCTCTATTTCTGTAAAAGGATATTTACTCATAGACAATATTATAAATTTTTTTAAAAAATTATTCTACCTGTATCATTCTTTGACACACCCCCTGCCTTAAACTGTGTTCAAGAAGGAGAAAAACATGATCAAATATATCCTTATCTGGGCCCTTTTCTGCTATATCGAGAACAAGATTGAGATCTATCTCAATGAACAGGATGCCAAGAAAAGCAAGGGGGCTGGCAGTCACCAGGCGTAACGGGTAAGAGCGCCCTGTTTCTTAAGGTCTGGAAAACCTTTCTGCCGCAGTATGTCATATACCACTATAGCGACGGAATTGGATAGGTTGAGGGATCGGGTGTCTCCCAGCATGGGAATGCGGATGCAGCTGTCGCGGTGGGCATACAGAAGCTCCTCGGGCAGTCCTTTGGTCTCCTTGCCGAAGAATATGAAGCATTTGTCGGGATACTCCATATCCGAGTATGTGTTGAGCCCCTTGGTGGTGACGTAGTAGCAGCCATCGGTGCCGTTCTTGGCATAGAAATCCTCTATATTGGGGTAGACGGAGATTTCGGCCATGGGCCAGTAGTCAAGACCTGCACGCTTAAGGTACTTGTCCTTGAGGGAGAAGCCCAGGGGCTCGATCAGGTGGAGATGGGCACCGGTGGCCGCGCAGGTGCGGACAATGTTCCCGGTGTTCTGAGGGATTTCCGGTTCCAGGAGAACCACATTAAGATTCATAGGATAAATCAAAAAAAAGACCGGACTTCAATCCGGCCTTTCTCATTATAAAGTATAATTATTTCTGCTTTCCAACAGGTGTGCACTCTTCGCACTTGCACTCTGGGCAATGCTTGAAATGATCCCATTCGTCCTTAAGAACAACTTTTCCGCAGCCATTGCATTTTACTTTTCTGTTAGCCAACTTAAGCTTCCAGCAGAAAATTGATCCAAGAAGACAAACCAGAATACCAATAGCAATAACGTCTTTTACTCCACTGCTTAATTCTAATAACATCTTTTCACCCCGAAAAAAAATTTTTAAGATTTTTAATTATTTTACTTTTTTATATTTTGGCTGTCAATCTTTAAATATGGGAAGATTTACAGTTTATAGGAAAGTTTTTTGCGCCAATCCCCGATTTTTTCTTTGTTCTCGAAGTCAATTTTCTTTTTTATCTCAAATCCGGCCGGATTTTGGGAATTTTTCCTAATTATGCCAAAATTGCCGCCACCCAGATATGCGATGGTGTCGCCCTCTTCCAAGGTCTCGGACTCCTCCAGCTTCTTCATCACGCAGTCAAAATGGGCTGGCTCGCCAGTCTCGGGCAGGGCCAGGGAGGAGGCGGTCTCCTTGATCACCTCGCCGCACAGGGCACACACAAGCTCAGGCTTCTCCGGGTAAACTATGGATATATCCCGATTAATGTGCTGTC